>Ga0209394_1001329_pt1 | contig 14833 bp, 18 predicted proteins | sample JNZ201metaG_FD_184122 | JGI IMG/M metagenome (GOLD analysis project Ga0209394, IMG submission 184122) | Hot spring microbial communities from Jinze hot spring, China to study Microbial Dark Matter (Phase II) - JNZ 20120812A (SPAdes) (version 3) ... | reverse complement strand
TTAAGAGGACTCTATCACATCCACAGAGCCTATGAAGTCAAGCGGCAAAGGATACAAAAGCTATCTAAGATCAAGCCCAATACATCAAGGACGCTCCTCAAGAAGTATTCTAAGCGTGAGAGGAATAAGGCAAGAGACTTCATGCATAAGCTAACCGCAAGCATAGCGAGGGAGCTCAAGGAGAAGAACTGCGGAGCAATACTTGAAAACCTGAAAGGCATAAAGAGGCGAATTCTAAACGGCTCAAAGAAAATGAACAGCAAGCTATCAAAGTGGAATGCCAGGACATTTCAATTCACGCTTGAATACAAGCTTAAATGGCTTAACCTACCAGTAAAATACGTTGACCCTAAAAACTCCTCTAAAGCCTGCCCAGTCTGCTCTGGAAGCATGGCTTCCCATCTGGGCAGACTTATGAAATGCGAAAAATGCGGTTTCGTAATGGATAGAGACATAGTAGCAGTATTGAACCTTCAGATGCGGGGAGAAGGGTTCCCCCAAAGAGCCCCCAATGAAATAATCGAGGGGGAAGGGCTATATATGTCTATAAAAGACTACGTAGCTCAGAACCCTAAAAGACCATTGATCGAATCATGGTGGGAAGAACGTTTAAGCTTTCGGCAACAGCATCCTTAGTAACCTTGTCCTCCCTAAAATTCCACCTTCTGCCCCTGAAAAGGATGAATTTCACGCCGATTCTCTCAGCGCACACAGCGTCTATCCAATGGTCTCCAACGAAGACCGCTTCATCAGCAGGTACGCCTAAGGATTCTAGAGCCTTCAACAAGTGCTCTGGGTTAGGCTTCAAATTGTTGACATCATCCCTAGTGACAAACACATCAACATATTTGTTCAGCGAGAACATTTCAATTATCTTAACCGTATACTCCCTACAGCTATTGGTCACAATGCCGATTTTCAACCCCATCCCCCTTAAGGCGCTAAGGGTCTCTAGAGCGCCCTCCATCAGCTCGACGCCCTCTAAAGCCTTCAACTCAAAAAGATTCAATATTTCTCTAGCCCCGTTAAGAGCCTCTTTAATCAAATCCTCAGCCATACCGTTCTCACGCAAGCTCTCAGCGGCAACCTTAAATATCTCAAAGTTAGGCATATCTTCGCTTAAAAGACCCGGCTTAACACCGTGCTCGATGAAAAATCTGATCAACGATTTTTTAGCGCCAACATAATCTATTCTCGAACGTATTAAAGTGTCATCTAAGTCAAATATGACGGCCTTTACTTGTCCCATCCAACCGCTGCCCCAACAGAATAACTTAAATTTTTGGGGATTACTTATTTAAGGAATATGCTATTGCACGCCTACACAAGCATCTATAGACTTTAACAGCGCCCTAGCAGGTCTCAAACATGGGGAGATATTCGCTTACAAGAGCGTTTGCATTAACCGCTGCTGGCTTACTGGTCTTCATCCTATACCTTCACTTCCTCATCGGCATAGATGACATCATTGAAGTTTTTATGAGAGTTAACCCCTACAACTATTCGCTCTTCTACTCTGCAACCATAGCTGCAATGACATTAAGCATGCTCTTTTACTCAATGAGCTGGAGCGCTCTTCTCAGGGCGCTGTCAATAAACATCAGCTTAAAAAAAGCTTTCATTTATTGTTGGCTGGGGAACTTTACGGATTTAATAATCCCTTTTGAAACGGTTTCAGGCGAAGTAGTTAGAGTCTATCTTACTCGAAGAGACTCCCTGGACTCAGGTAAGGTTATCGCCTCAGTAGTAGCCCACCGCATAATAACAGTATTTATAACTTTAGGTGGCTTACTCTTCGCCTCACTATTCTTTATCCTTAAAGGCGGGGCTGCCGCTGAACTGCTATACCTCCTATTAATGATAATGGTTGGCTCCGTAACTCTCATCCTCCTACTATTATACTTGTCTCTGAGGGAGGAAGCAACTAGCAAAATTGTTGTTATGCTCATTAAAGTTGCCTCCCCAATATTTAGAAGGTTCGGGTTCGACGCCTCAAAAGCCAAAGAAAGAGCGTACCGAGGCCTGCTCCAATTCCATAGCAGCTTCAAATCGTTTGGTAAAAAATGGGGGTTTGTGGCGAAATCAGCAGTTTACGGCTTTATCGCGTGGCTGTTTCACTTAAGCACATATCTCTTAATCTTCTACGCGCTCGGCTTCAGCGGGATCTCGGCGAAGATAATTGAATCCGTTATAGTGTACACGGTAAGCGCCGCGGTTCAATCGGCTCCAATAGCGCTTCCGCTTGGACTCGTAGAAATAGTTATGGCAAACCTCTACACTATATTCGATATACCGGCGGCGATCAGCGGAACAGCCACCCTCCTTATAAGGACGGTAACATTCTGGTTTCAGATCGTAGTCGGATATATTTTAGCTCAATGGATAGGTGTTAAAGAAGTGATTAACCAGAAGCCTAAAGAAGCATCAACTTGTTAAAAAGATTTTTCTAGCTAGGCTGCCTAATCTTCTATCGTGGAAGAGTTGAGTCATAAGCCGCTGCTAGCCCTCGCAATACGATACTTCACTAGAAGAGGCTATACTATAGACGAGAATCTACCTCAGGATAATGATTCACCACATAGAAGATTCGACCTATTAATACGAAGAGGGAGCGAGATCCATCCGGTTTGGGTTAAAGACTGGAATAGGACTGTCGGCGTAAACATAATTATAAATATAGATAAGATCGCGCAGAGCCTCGGCTTTTCCAGCCCAATCCTGGTGGCTGAAAAGTTTAGTGAGCACGCGAAGGCATATGCAAATCGTAGGGGAATAAGGCTGATTACGAGATCAGATATATTGAAGGGGCTAAAGTCATTTTAGAACTTCCCCAAGTATTCCTCCAGTTTCCCTTCTGCCTCAAGCTTACCTAACCAATCTACAACTCCAACCTTGCGCTCCCTAAGCCCGCTGAGGACGTCCAGGATCTCCTGAACAACATCGCCTATACTCTTTGAGGTCACATCTATTTCGCAGACCTTATCAACACCGAACTTCTTTATGGCTTCGAAAAGGCAGACATCTAGAATCTCAGCGGCAAGATTCTCCATGATCTTCTTTTCCGCGTAAGATCTCTCCTCAAGAATCTTCTTAAGCTCCTCAGGATCCCTCCTCAATACGAAAACGATAGTTACCTCCTCGGCTGGAACAACATCGGCAGCTAAATGCCCCTCTATAATAATGTCTTTCTGAGCGCTTGAAATAATTTCGCTAACCCTTCTAGAAACCCTCTCTATATCTGCGATCAACGTATCCCTCTCCCTATCGAAACCAACGTAAAGCTTCTCCCCCCTGATAAGCTCACCTAAAGATACTAAATGGGCATCTATTCTAGACGCTAATTCTGCCGAAATCGAAGATTTACCAACACCAGGAGTTCCCGTTACAACTATTATACGCCTAATGGCGCTCTCACCTGCTCTCTCTTAAATCAGCGTCCTCAACGCTGTTCGCGTTTAAACATACGTGCACCATATACTTAAATTTTTATCCGAACCTCTTCCTTAATGCTCCTTAAAACTAGCGCGGTCTCCGTACTTATCACGCCATCAATCATGCCTATGTCATCTATTATCTTTGCGAGCTTGCTTTGATTCTCGGTTCTGATTTTAGCCAAAGCATAGTAGGAGCCCGTTACGTCGAAAACCTCGTAAACATCATCCATTCTGCTTAATGCTTCAAGAACATTATGCAGCTTCTTCGGATCCGCGTTTATCAGCACGAACGCTGTTATATTTTTCCCAACCTTCTCCGGGGAAACTATAGCTGTAAACCCTTTTATAACGTTCTTCTTAAGAAGTTTTTTCACTCTGGTGAATATCGTCGCTTCGCTAACGTTCAGTTTTTCCGCTATCTTCCTGAAAGATATCCTCGCATCCTCCTGCAGCATCCTAATGATTTCTCTGTCAACATCATCTATTTCTAAGCTCATTAATCTCCCTTCAAAATAAAGATTTTAACCTCATATATATAAACTAATTGAGGAAAAAATACTTTATGCCGCAAACATTAAAGATTCTTTAATTTTTCCGAAACATTTATAAAGAAATGTGCTTTTCCTATTAAGGCGTAGGGTGTAGATAGGGGGCGGTAGCCTTCAAGACTAAATGTCCTGAATGTGATGCGGAGATAGATGTCCCAGATGACGTGATATCTGGGGAGATAGTTAGCTGCCCGGACTGCGGCTTAGATCTAGAGGTAACCTTAGATGAGAAAGGATCCATAAGCGTTAAGCCAGCTGAGATTGAGGGTGAAGACTGGGGCGAATAATGTCAGATGAGTGGAATAAGCCTAATATATGACAGGGTTAGATGGGAGGAGAAGGCGCTAATAGAGGCCTCTGAGAGGCTTGGATTAAATCTGAAACTAATAGATTCGAAGGAGATATACTTAAACGCGGCGGCAGATCCTGATAGGGTTAGGGAAATATTTGGGGATATAGCGCTCCAGCGCTGTATAAGCTACTTTAGAGGACTACACATAACAGCTATTCTCGAAGGTTCAGGCATAAGAGTCATAAATCCATTCAGCGTCTCCCTGATCTGCGGAAATAAGCTCTTCACGACGATAGCCCTATCTAAAGTAGGTATACCAGTCCCCCGAACATTTATAGCTTTCACAAATGAGGGGGCCGTAAAAGCCTTAGAGGAGCTTGGCTATCCAGCCGTCCTGAAACCGGTTGTGGGAAGCTGGGGTCGCCTAGTGGCTCTCGTTAAAGATAGGGATTCCGCGCAGGCCCTCATAGAGGCGCGCGAGGAGATGCAGAACTCCCTCATGCAGATCTATTACCTTCAGGAGTATGTTAAAAGACCGCCGCGGGACATACGCGTATTAACTGTTGGCGACGAAGTTGTTGCGGCAGCATACAGATATCCAGCTGAGGGCGATTGGAGAACCAATGTAGCTCGAGGCGGGCGGATGGAGCCATGCCGCCTCACAGATGACCTCATTGAAATTGCTTTAAAGGCTTCTAAGGCTGTTGGCGGAGGGGTTTTAGCGATCGACTGTATGGAGTCGCCTAACGGCATAGTTGTCCATGAAGTTAATAATACGCCGGAGTTTAAGGGACTCTACTCCGCAACTAAGGTCGATATACCTGAGAAGATCATCAGATACGCTGTTGAGGTGGTGAAGAAGTGAGGGTCGGGGTTTTCGGCGCCTCAGGGTATGTTGGCGGTGAGCTTCTACGCCTGCTCTTAGCTCACCCGAAAGTGGAGGTTTCAGCCGCCACATCAAACACTTACGCTAACGAGTATGTTCATAGGGTTCACCCAAACCTGAAGGGGCAAACAACATTAAAGTTCATTAAGTCAGACCCGCTTAAGGTCGCTGATCTATGCGACATCCTATTTGTCGCGACGCCGCATGGCGTCTCATCCTCGTTTGTACCGCAATTAATCGAGGTCGGCTTAAAAGTGATAGATACGAGCGCGGATTTCAGGCTTAAAAACCCGGAAGACTACGTGAAATGGTATGGGTGGAGCCATAAAAACCCGGATCTACTCAGCAAGGCTGTTTACGGTTTACCGGAGCTCCACAGGGAAGAGATTAAAAAGGCTCAGCTGGTCGCGGTTCCGGGATGCATGGCTGCAGCCGGCATTTTAGCGCTTGCGCCTATAGTTAAATCAGGTAAGATAGAGGTTGACAGGATCGTGATAGATTTTAAGGTTGGTTCTTCTGGCGCCGGAGCCAAGCCGTCGCTATCAACGCATCACTCTGAGCATTTCGGCGTTATTAGACCATACAAGCCTGTCGGCCATAGGCATACGGCTGAGATCGAGCAGGAGCTTGGTCTCCTGTGCGGAGAAAAGGTTAAGGTATCGATGTCAGCCCACGCCGTAAATATTGTTAGGGGGATACTCTCAACATGTCATACTTTTCTAAAGGAACCGGTGACGCCGATAGAGGTTTGGCGCATCTATAGAGAATTTTACTCTAATGAGCCGTTCATCAGGTTTATACGCGACGTTAAGGGGATTTACAGGTATCCTGATCCGAAAATAGTTGTGGGCTCAAATTTCTGCGATATAGGTTTTGAGATAGATGATCACACGGGTAGGCTGGTGGTTCTGTCAGCTATAGATAATTTAATGAAGGGGGCTGCTGGAACAGCTGTTCAAGACATGAATATAATGTGCGGCTGGGATGAGCGTGAAGGCTTACGCTACTACGCACTACATCCAGTTTAAAATTCACTTAATAATCTTGTGGGCGTGCCCATGATGATAGTTCTGAAAATTGGCGGAGACGTATTTAAGAGGGGGTTAAGCGACAGCCTCGCCAACGATATAGGTGAAATCTTGAAGAGGGACAAGCTAGTTATCGTTCATGGCGGTGGAGACGAGGTTACAGAGATAGCTGAGAAGCTTGGCAAGAAGCAGATTTTCGTGACTTCGCCTGAAGGTGTTAGGAGCAGGTACACGGATGAGGAGACCGTGGAGATATACGCTATGGTTATGGCTGGCAGAGTGAATAAGGCTATTGTTAAATGGCTTGTAGGGAAGAATATACCGGCCGTCGGGGTCTCAGGCATCGACGGCGCATTAATGGTTGCCAGCAGGAAAAAGAAGCTCTTAATAGTTGATGAGCGCGGCAGGAAGCGCATCATAGATGGGGGCTTCACTGGGAAAATATCGAGGGTTAACCCGAAGCTCCTCGAGCTCCTCATTGACCATGGTTTTTTGCCGGTTGTCTCACCCATAGCGCTCGGCGAGGAGAACGAGTACTTGAATGTTGACAGCGATAGGGCGGCTGGGCAGATAGCTGGAGCTTTAAAAGCCGAGAAAATAATCTTTCTGACAGATGTTCCGGGCGTGAAACTGGGCGAAGAATACGTTAAGCGGATTAAGCTTAGCGAGGCTAAAGAGATTCTGCCGAAGATAGGTCCAGGCATGGATAAGAAGGTAATCGCTTCGATAGAAGCCCTGGAAGCCGGTGTCAAAGAGGCTGTTATAGCATGCGGCTTCACAGATAGTCCAGTGATAAGCGCTCTGAGCGGCTTAAACGGTACGGTGATAAGCGCTGAATGAAGATGAGATAATAAGCATTGAAAACTCTTTCCTCGCAAATGTTTATCAAAAGTATCCTATATGCGTTGTTAGGGGCGAGGGCGCAATTCTATACGACGTTAAAGGCAGACCATATATAGATTGTATGGGCGGTTACGGAGTAAGCCTCGTCGGGCACTGCCATCCGAAGGTTGTTAAAGCCATAAAGGAGCAATGCGAGAGGCTCATAGCGTGCCACAGCTCACTATATAATGATAAGAGGGCTGAACTGCTGGAGAAGCTAACGAAGATAGCGCCAAGAGGTTTAAACAAAGTTTTTCTCTCCAATAGTGGCGCTGAGGCTGTTGAATGCGCCATAAAAGCCGCGGTGAAATATACCGGTAAACATGAGATTATAAGCATGGTTAGAGGCTTTCACGGCAAAACTTTAGGCGCCCTTTCAGCAACATGGAACCCAAAGTACCGTGAACCTTTTAAGCATATTTTAAGCCAGAACTTCAGGTTTGTGCCCTTCGGAAGGCTCGACAAGGTTGTGGAGGCGATCACAAAGAATACTGCAGCTATAATTGTTGAGCCTGTTCAGGGGGAAGGCGGAGTTCATGTCGCCCCACAAGGCTATCTTGAAGGGTTGAGAAAGATTTGTGATGAAAACAACATAGTGCTGATATTCGACGAGGTTCAAACAGGTTTTGGTAGAACAGGGAGGATGTGGGCTTCAGAACACTGGGGCGTTACGCCTGACATAATGTGCGTTGCGAAAGCTATGGGCGGCGGAGTACCTATTGGTGCGACAATAGCTAGGGAGGACATCATGGGCTCGCTGAAGATCGGCGAACATACAAGTACTTTCGGTGGTAATCCGCTCGCATGTGCAGCAGCCTGCGCGGTAATAGACGCAATAATTGAAGAGGGATTGGTTGAGAGGGCGTGGCATCTTGGAAACAGGTTTAAGCAGATTCTCCAAAGCCTCGTGGAAGAGTCCAATATTTTAAGGGAGGTTCGCGGCTTAGGTTTGATGTTGGGGCTTGAGGCTCGAATAGACGTATACGATGTGCTGATGGGGGCTTTAGAGAGAGGCGTAATACTGCTGTACTCGGGCAGAAACGTTATACGTTTTCTTCCGCCGCTCACGATAAGTTTAGAGCACCTTGAAAAGGTTGCTGAAGTGTTAAGGGAGGTTCTCTCGAAAGAAGAGGAGAAAATTAGGAGAAATGACGGCGGCCGGAAGCCGCCATGGTGAATAGAATGAGATGGAGTGAACGCTGCTCTATAGACCTTTTGAGAAGAATGCTAGAGATCTACAGCCCCAGTGGAAGAGAAAGCGCGATCTCATCTTTTCTAGCCGACGTTATGGTGGAGCTGGGTTTCAGCAGGGTTTGGAAGGATAAGGCTAACAATGTTTACGGTGAGATTGGGATTGGTAAGCCGACAATCCTCTTATGTGGGCACATGGATACTGTTCCGGGCGAAATAGACGTTAAGCTTGAAGGTGACAGGCTTTATGGAAGGGGAGCTGTAGACGCAAAATCCTCCTTGGCGGCTATGGTCCTTGCCGCCGCAAGCTTTAAATCGGAGGATCTTAGAGGACGAGTTATAGTCGCCGGAGTTGTTGATGAGGAAGGTCGAGGAAAAGGCATAAGACACTTAATTCGCGAGGGCCTTAATGTGGATTACGCGATATTCGGTGAGCCAAGCGGCATAAGGAACATAACGTTCGCATATAAAGGTCACATTAAGCTTAAGATTACATGTGAAACCTCTACTGGACATATTGGAGCCCAGCATGTTATGCCCAACGCTATAGAGAAGTGCTTTGATTTCTGGGGCAAGCTAAGAGATCTATGTGACAGTAAATATAGGTCACCGTACGGTATTTTCTACTCGCTAACACCGACAGTAACGCGAATATCGGGAGGCGGAGCAACCCGAAGTATACCCGACAAATGCGTTTTAGAGATCGATCTGCGTCTTCCGCCAACAATTAGCTGCGGAAAAGCGATGAAGATAATTGAGGATTTAATCGCCGGGTTTAGGGATGAAAACTATGGGTTAAACCTGTCTTTTAAAGCCATAAACATGGTTGAACCCTATGTGGCTGATAAAGGCTCAATTGTGGTAAAAGCTCTTAGGGAAGCCATCTTTGAGGAGACGGGTGGAGAAGCTAGGCTGATACGGAAGACCGGGACGGGGGACATGAATATTTTTGGGACATACTTTAAGGTGCCGGCTGCAACATACGGTCCTGGGGAAGCCGCCTTAAGCCATACGTTTAACGAGAGTATAGATGTCAAAGAGTATTTAACAAGCATAAAAATCTACAAGAAGGCTGTTGAGAAAATTCTAGGCTACTATTATTTGGAGGGAGGAGTGGGCGCTAAAGATGATGCCTATAGGTGACGAGAATAGACCCTCTAGGAGACCATACGTGAATTACGCGCTGATATTTGTAAACATATTGGTTTTCTTCTACTTTTACCTGCAGGGCATAAGAGCATTTTATTTAGCCATAGCTAATTTGGGGGCTATTCCAATAAACATTTTAAGTGGAAGAAGACTGGAGACCCTTTTCACAAGCATGTTTATGCACGCGGACATTATGCATCTGCTGGGGAACATGCTATACCTCTGGGTTTTTGGGGATAATATTGAGGATGCTCTGGGTCATGCTAAATATTTAGCCTTCTACCTGTTCGGTGGACTTTTCGCGAGCCTAATTCATGTAGCGTCGACAATTCTATCCATATATACTAGCCCAATCCCTTACGTTATAATTGAGATGAGGACTCCGGCTGTTGGGGCCTCAGGGGCTATTTCAGCGGTTTTAGGAGCGTATATGCTTCTGTATCCTAACGCGAGGATAAGAACCCTAGTCTTCTATATTTTCATCATGATAATTAGGGTTCCCGCCTACTATTATCTAGGCTTCTGGTTTCTATATCAGATGCTAATGGGCATTATAACTCTAACCGGTATAACGTCCGGGGTAGCTTTCTGGGCTCACATAGGCGGCTTCGTTTTCGGCTTAATCATAGTTAAGGTCTTCAATGTTAAGCCTAGGGCGAGAGCCCCTCCGACTGAGGAGAAGAGAGCGTATAGACCCATTGTGGCTCCATGGGTTAGAGCCCCGCTGGTCGACTTATATATTGATGTTGATAGGGTTTTCGTGATGGCTTATCTGCCCGGGGTTGAGGAGAATGATATACGCGTATCGGTCTCAGAATGGGATGTGATAATTGGGGCTGAGCATGGAGACGTAAGGTTCTATAGGCATTTAGTGCTGCCCGTGCCCGTTATACCTAAAATAGTTGACCTCTCATTTAGGAACGGCGTTTTAAGCTTTACGCTTTACAGGCTAACCCATGGTTTTGAATCCGATGTGTAAATCTAGAAAGATATTTAGGGGCGGCGACATAGAGTCTTTTGGGGTTTAAGTTGACTAAGTACGTGGTGTTCGGTTGCCCTAGATGCGGGTCAATTAGGTATGCTAGGGAGGGACAAAAGACCGCTAGGTGCCCAAAATGCAATTATCAGATTCAAATCAAGATGGAGAAAATTAAAATCCTAGCTAAAGTTGAAGATGTGAGAGACGCCATAGATATTGTTAAAGCATATAAGGCAAGATTAAAGAGCTAGGAGGAAAATATGAATTCTGTTAGCTGCTAGATGGAGGGTGCGTCTAAAAATTGTCCGTGGATGAGAGTGGGAGAAGAGATAAAGTTCGCCTGATGGCTGATCTGCTGAGAGGGGGCGCCACGCTGACAGACTTATCCTGCCCCGCATGCGCATCACCAATATTCAGACTTAAGAGCGGCGAATTGTGGTGCGCCCAATGCCAAAAAAAGGTTATCGTAGTTAAGGAGGAGGAAGAGGTAAGAGAGATCGAGATCTCGTCGGCTTTAAGCCAGACTGAATCAGTTCTCCTAACGAAGATCTGGGAGATCAACGAGAAGCTTAAGATTGAGGAGAACCTTGAGGAGATTCAAAGGTTGAGCCTTGTAATGTCCACGCTGCTAGATAACCTTGAAAGAGTAAGAAGAATTGGGAAAATGAAAAAATGACGCGAGAAGGCTCCTTAGGCATATATAATGGTTTCCCGGAGAGATACCATTATGCTTACCTTATAGAAGCCTACGCTCCCATTAAAGATGTCCAGAGGGCTATAGCGAATGCCCTCCATGAAGTAAATGGGCGCAGCGTTAGGGATTATTGGTCTAGGAGACTTGGAGCAGATATAGATGTTATCTTTGAGTTTGGTGTCGCGGAGGACTTAACATTTCATTACATTGATTCAGATACCCTTAGTCTTCTCTTAAAGGTTATATGTGAAAAGGAGCTTCACGTACTGGACTTCATCTCTATCATCAGATACTATGTGCAGAGCGCTAGAGGAAATGGGCGGAATGGGCGGCGTAGGCCTCTGCGATTCGACTATTACTTTCTGCGATTCATTTTTGGCGTCAGACACATTGAAATAAGGGTCTTTCATGAAAGAGGACCCCAGCGTATATCGGCTAGAGAAATTGTAGAGTTTTTGGTGGAAAATGTGAATATGTTTCTCGCTAAAAATGCGTCTGTTAACATGAGACTTAACTAAAGCTGCTTTTCCATCAGCTTAAGAGTCTGTCGAAAACTATCTTTTGAATGTCCGCTGAAACCTCTTCTATCGACCTGTTTCCGTCAACTGGTAGGAGGTCGCCTCTTTTAACGAGAGCCATGTAAATCTCCTTAACCCTTCTCTGCGTCTCAAAAGTCTCCATAACGGATCTTCCACGCTTCCTAGCAATCCTCCTCATGACAACTTCCACGGGGACATCTAAATATATTGCTAGGTCAGGTTTAGGAGCCATCTTGTTAATCTCCATTATCCAGTTGATGTCAAGCCCTGCAGCGCCCTGATATGCTAGTGACGAGTAAATGTATCTGTCTGAGACAACTATTTTCCCCTCGTTAAGCATAGGCTTTATCTCTCTCTCAACATGATCGATTCTGTCAGCGGCGAATAAAAGGGCTTCTACAGAGACGGGTATACGCCAGCTTCTCCTTAAAACATACCTCTCTATAAACTTGCCGATCTCCCCACTACTAGGTTCACTCGTATAAACAGCGTTAAAACCTCTACTGTTAAGCGCTTTAACAAGCAGATGAGATTGAGTTGTCTTACCGCTCTTGTCAAGCCCCTCTATGCAGATTAAAAACCCCTTTCCCGCACCCATTTCTGGAACAGCCCCTAACACTATTCAGGGCTAAAAAATATTAAAAACATAGCTTTGCTTTGAAAAAGCTTAATAATATAAATCGAAACAATCTTCAGTCTAGTAATAACCGTTAACCTGGAGGCCTATTAATGTTCAAGTTTAGTAGAGAGCAGGTGGTATTTGAGTTTTCAGGCGTTAAGGTCGGCGGCCAGCCTGGGGAGAACCCGACCGTCATGATTGGAAGCATGTTCTATAGGGGAGATAAAATTGTTCAGGACGAAAAGTCCGGCTCCTTTAACTTGGAAGCAGCTAAGACATTGATCTCTAAGCTTGAAGAGATCTCGGATAAGACCGGGCTTCCAGCGATGCTAGACGTGGTCTGCTCAACTCCGGAGAACGCTAGGAGATACCTTGAGTTCACTGCGGATGCCACCAAAATGCCCCTGCTAATAGATTATGTTTCAGAGGAAGCAGCCGTGAGCGGTATGGAGGCAGCTAGGGAGATCGGTGTAATTGATAGGGTGATTCTGAATTCCATTAACCCTGAAACTAAGCCCATAATTTACGATAAAGCTAAGGAGGTTGGTCTACAAGCCTCCATAGCGCTCACATATTCCACGAGAGCCCTAATATCCTACAGGGAGAGGTTGAACCTCCTTGAAACCCTAATACCTAAAATGAAGGCTTCTGGAATAACGAAAATACTTGTAGACACAGTTGTCATGGATATTGCAACTTTGGGGTTGGCGTGTAAAGCAATCTTTGAAGTTAAAGAGAGGTATGGTTATCCAGCGGGATGCGGAGCCCACAACGCGATAGCCTCCTGGAAAGCGCTTAAAGATAAGAAAGATAAGGTTTTAAGCATGGTCTGTTCCTCGATCGTTAATGGGCTGCCAGTAGCAGTGGGGGCAGACTTCGTACTATATGGGCCAATAAGCGACGCAGAATACATCTTCCCAGCAATAAGCCTGATAAACGCGGCCTATGCGCAAGTATTAATGGAGGAGGGAAAACGACCAAAGCCAAACCATCCAAGATTCAAGATATCCCGCTTATGAGCGAAAGCATACACGCAAAAAATTAATTAACCCCATTAAACAGAGAAACAACATAGACGGAATGCGGCCGTCGTCTAGCCTGGTTAGGACACAGGCCTTCCAAGCCTGCGATCCCGGGTTCAAATCCCGGCGGCCGCACCAAAAAATCTTGCTTATTTTGGGAAACAGGGCTTAAAATTCGCTCCGTTATAAAGGCAGGAATTTGCTGGTTTGGGACTGTCTCGGGGTGCACCCTGGGGTTAACCCCAGCTATGTAAGGGTGAACCCTTAGTAGCGCTTCGAGGAGCTGGTTGATTGTGCGGAATCCCTCGGCTCTCGCTATGGCCTCAAGCCTCTCTTTAAGCTCTTTCTTAACGATAATTGTATCGTATCCTGGCTTAGGCATGGGAGTTTCTCACCCCTTAATGTTTTATAGGTTAAGTTGCTTGTCCTATAAAAAGGCTGCATATGAATAATTCAGGCTGTCTGAATCCTTACGTAATTTTATGTTGGTTGAGGCAATTTTGGGGAAGGCATATAAGTGTGGAGGGGTTTTAATTTGTTTTGGTTGGAAAAGCTTAGCTTTCTGGGTTAGGCTTTTTTGATCCGTGCTCTCTCGCCTTCGGCACGTTAAATTTTGAGGGCGGAAAGTTAGGAGGGAGGTGATTTAGGTGGTTGGGAGGCTTGCGAGGCTTTCGCTTTTGATTGTTGCTGGCTTATTCTTGGCTTCGATGTTCCCAGCATTGGTCTCCGCTGACCCGCCTGTCTACCATGATGTTGGAACATATGAGATTCACGGCTTTTATGTGATAGGTCCGGAGGAAACTATCGTGTGTGAAGGGGAGATACATTATAATGTTCAGTTGGTTCTTGATTCGGCTGGTGGAGCGCATTGGCGTAGCTGTGCAAGCCACAATCTTAGAGGGGTTGGCTTAACTACTGGTAGGAAGTATCAGGTTGTTAGCACCGAGACAAGACACTATAATATGAGGGATGGCGGCTTTCCATACGAGTGGACTTACATAAATACTTCCCCGCTTATCAGCCAAGGAAAACTAACAAACATGATATTCACAATAAGAAATCAGGTGACAGTAAACGCTAACGGGGAGATAACGGTCTCATTCTCAGAGATACAGATAGTCTATAGGGGATAAAATCCTTCTCCAGATAAATTTCCTCTGCCTTTCCTATTCTTCTTTTTCTTTTATGTATTCTTCGTATTGTTCTATTGCCTTGTCTATTTGTTCCTCTATGAATTCCGCTGCGTTTCTGTATGGTGTTTGCATCTCTTTGATTGCCTTGTTTAGTTTTTCGTATTTTTCTCTGGGTATTTCTATGTATTCTATTTCTTCCCTTAGCGTTTTAAGCCTCCATCTTATTGCGTCCCTAATGAACTCCTCTCTTGTTGTGTATCCTAATCGCTTGTTTTCCTCTATGAAATTTTCAACCTCTTTTAGGAGCTCAGGCGGCAATATAACGGACTGGTTTAGTAGGGCTTCTATGGCGTCTTGGTATGTTTGGAGCCTGCTTGTCTGGGCTGTTAACTCGCCTAATAGCGCCGTGAGCTTCTGGTGGACATCATCCGATATTC
>Ga0209394_1001327_pt1 | contig 14836 bp, 10 predicted proteins | sample JNZ201metaG_FD_184122 | JGI IMG/M metagenome (GOLD analysis project Ga0209394, IMG submission 184122) | Hot spring microbial communities from Jinze hot spring, China to study Microbial Dark Matter (Phase II) - JNZ 20120812A (SPAdes) (version 3) ... | reverse complement strand
CTCTGGATCCTCGTGGATGAGTTTCAAGACACCAACTACGTGCAGTACAAGATTGTAGAGCATCTGGCGTCCAAGCATGGAAACGTTGTGGTGGTGGGTGACGACGCTCAGAGCATCTACTCTTTTAGGGGTGCCAGATACGAGAACGTGGAAGACTTCATGAGAGTGGAGGGTACCAAGGTTTTCAAGATCCAGACCAACTACAGGAGTACCGAAAGTATCGTCAAGTTGGTGAACGGAATGCTCCCATCAAAGGCCGTTCCAAAAGAACTGAAACCGGTGAAGAAGGATGGGATGATGCCTGTAGTGGTCAGGACTTGGGACAGGTACGAGGAGGCAAGGTTCGTCACCCAGAGGATACTCGAGCTGTTCGACGAGGGTGTGGAACCCGAAGAGATCGCCGTTCTCTACAGATCTCACTCTCACTCTCTGGAACTCCAAATGGAGCTCACCAGAAGTAAGATCGATTATCGCATCCTGTCTGGCCCTCGTTTCACCGAAAGCGCGCACGTGAAGGATGTTTTATCTTTTCTGAGGATCGTTACGAACCCGAAGGATAAGTCGGCTTGGATTAGGGCGGCCAAGCTCTTCTACGGCATCGGTGATAGGACGGCTTCCAAGATAGCCGATCACGCCTATTCGTATTCGGAAGAGGGGTTCGATGCGGTTGAAATGCTCTCCAAGTTAAGCCTACCCGGAGATTTCCGGAGCTTCATCGAGATTTTGAAAGCGTTGAAGAAAATGGAGAAACCTGACGAGATGATAGAGAAAGTCTTCTCCGACTTTTATTCCGAGTATCTAGAGCGGACGTACCCTGATTTTCGCGAAAGGCAGATGGATATAACGCGTTTGGTGGAGATCGCCTCCAGGTACAGGAACGTCGAGCAGTTTCTAACGGATCTTTCCGTTGCAGAGAACGTGGAAATACAGAGAATGGGAGCGCAGGAAAACGGTAAAGTCACGCTGACGACGGTCCATCAAGCCAAAGGCTTGGAATGGAGAGTAGTTTTCCTCATATCCGTGAATCCCGGCGATTTCCCGAATTATTTGGCTGTCTTAGAAGGGAACATCGACGAGGAGGAACGGATCTTTTACGTTGCGATCACGAGAGCCAAAGAGCAACTTTACATCTCCTACCAAGCTTCCGGTGTGTCCTATCCCTTCAGAGGGAACAAGTTCCTCCTGAGAAGTGGGGAAAGTTTTGTGGACAGGATTCCCCCGCACCTTGTTGAGTACTGGGAAGTTCGGTGAAGTGTTGACGAATTGACGAGGAACCTTACCTGTGGTACAATACTTGACAGAAAAATTAATAAGGTAAGTTTACTAACTAATTAACAAGGGGTTGACCGCATGAAAAAGGTTTTGTCGAACTTGTTCTTCGTGATGGCGGCGGCCGTGTTTGGATTCAACTCATTCGTGAGAGTCGAAAACGGAATGTTCACACTCGATGGCAAGCCTTTCAGGTTTGTTGGCAGCAACTGTTATTACTTGCACTACAAAGGCAACAGGATGATCGACAGCGTCTTGGAAAGTGCAAAGAATATGGGTATAACAGTTCTCAGGGTGTGGGGATTTCTGGATGGGGAAAAGTGGTGCAGGGAAAAGAAAACCTACATGCATCCTTTCCCAGGAATCTTTGGTGTACCGGAAGGATTGAAGGGTGTTCAGGATGGTTTCGAAAGGCTCGATTATGTCGTAAAGAAAGCTGGGGAGCTCGGGATAAAGCTGATCATCGTGCTCACGAACAACTGGGACGATTTTGGAGGGATGAGCCAATACGTGAAGTGGTTCGAAGGGACACACCACGATGACTTTTACAGGAACGAAGAAATCAAGGGAGAATACAAGAAATACGTTGCTTACTTGATAAACCGCGTGAACACGTACACCGGTGTAGCTTACAAGGACGACCCTACCATCATGGCGTGGGAACTCGCCAACGAGCCTCGCTGCGAGACCGACAAAACCGGAAACACGTTGCTCGAATGGGTGCGGGAGATGAGCGCGTACGTAAAAAGTCTCGATTCGAACCATCTTGTCGCCGTTGGTGATGAGGGATTTTTCAACGGATACAAAGGTTTTTCGCCGTACGCCGGCGAAGCGGCCTGGACATACAACGGCTGGTCTGGTGTCGATTGGAAGAGGTTGTTGCTATTGGAAACTGTGGATTTTGGGACGTTCCATCTCTATCCGTCCCATTGGGGGGTGAGTCTCGAAAACTACGCTCAGTGGGGGGCGAAGTGGATAGAAGATCACGTGAAGTTGGCGAAAAGTTTGGGTAAGCCCGTGGTGCTAGAGGAGTACGGCATTCCAAAGAGCGCGAACATGAAAAGGGCGGTCGTCTACGAGCTCTGGAACGATCTGTTCTACAAGCTTGGAGGGGATGGGGCGATGTTTTGGATGCTCGCAGGTGTGGGAGAGGGAACCGACAGGGACAAAGACGGTTATTACCCGGATTACGATGGTTTCAGGATCGTCGACGACGGTAGCGAGGAAGTCAGCGTTCTGAAAAGGTACGCCCGTCTTTTCGCGACGGGCGAGGGAGTTGAAGGAAACGAGGTGCACTTCCTTACCCCAGATGGGAGCGAAATCAAAGAGAGGTCTCCCGTACAATTTGTTGTTTTCGAGCGTTCCTCGAGATTGACCAAGTTGTCTTTCCTAGTCGACGACGAATTGTTTGGATCGCCTGTTGGAACCGGGTATGGCGTGTTTCGCGTGATGGTCGGTCCCTCCGCGATCGAAAAAGGAGAACACGTTTTGAAAGTGATCGCTGAATTCGAAGATGGTACGGTTGCGAAGGCGCAGATCCGCGTGAAGGTGAACTGAAAACCCTTCGAGGAGTGATCCGATTGCCGAAGGATGTAAGAGTCGAAAACACAAAGAAGATTTTGAATAAAATCCTGAGATCGCCGACTTCCAGGGTGGAATTGGCGGAAGAATTCGGTCTCACGAAAACCACGGTCGGGGAGATCGTGAAAACGTTTTTAGAAAAAGGTGTCGCGTTCGAGGAGAGGTGTGAGCCATCCGGCGTTGGAAGACCTGTAAAGATTTTGAGGGTGGTTCCAAATTGTGCGTTCGTGATAGGACTGGCGTTGACGAGAGACGAAATAGCTGTTTGTGTCATGAACGCAGGGACGGAAGTGTTGGTCACCGAAGTTAAAGGACTTTCGGACGAAGAAAACGGACAAACCATCTTGAGAAAACTCGAAGAGCTGGTGGAGGAGATGAGGGAGAAAGTTGCGAAAACGGGAAACGATGTGAAAGCGATGACGGTAGCGGTTCCGGGTCCGGTTGACGCGGAGAGAGGTGTGTTGTTGGATCCCCCGAATTTTCCGTTGAAGGACGTGCCACTCTCTCGGTTGTTGGAGGATAAGTTTGGTTTCAGCGTGTGGGTTGAGAACGATGCGGACATGGGAGCGATCGGTGAATATTGGGCGTCTAAGCGTGACGATACGTTCATCTACGTCCTAACAGGAAAAGGAATAGGGGCGGGGATAGTTGTAAAAGGCGAGCTGTACAGAGGTCCCAACAATTACGCAGGTGAACTTGGTCACATCAGAATTTTCAACGGTAAAGAGTACGTCCCATTGGAATGGATCTGCGGTAAAGAAGCCGTTGAAAAAAGGTTGAACGAGCTTGGCTTTAAGGGTTTCGAAGAGATCTGGGAGTATCCGAGAGCCTTCGAGGAGTACCTGGAGGAACTCGCCCTTCACTTCGGTATAGCGATTTTGAACGCCGTGCACATGTTCGGAATCTCGAACGTCGTGGTGGGGGGGTTCATGAAAAGATTGGGAAGCGCCTTTCTCGAGAGGGTGAAAAAGGTTGTGGAGGAAAACTTGCTCTACAAACATCACGTTAATGTAGAGTTCTCGTGTGCGCAGATTTCTGAAGTTGCCTTTGGGGCAGCTGTTCATGCCCTTCAAAGATATCTGGAAGATGTCTTAACGAGATAGCCAAACTTCATTCAAAATTTCCAAGAAAAAGCTGTCGAAAATCGAGGATTTTCAGATTTGCTTTGTAAACATTTTCATATTATGTTTCGTGATGAAAGCGGGAGACATCCAACCTTTATAAGGGGGTGTTCTCATGAAAAAGTTTTTAGTGGCGTTTGTGGTACTCTTCTTCGTCGCAGCTCTCATGGGCCAGGTATTCGAACGGAGCAAAACGCTCTACGTGGGAGGCGGTCTGTGGTCTCCTCCATCCAACTGGAACCCGTTCACACCTTGGAACGCCGTCACTGGAACGATAGGCTTGGTGTACGAAACGTTGTTCTTGTACGATCCCCTGAACGACAAGTTCGAACCTTGGCTCGCTGAGAGTGGAAGCTGGATAAAACCCAACGTCTTCCAACTGAAGCTCAGAAAAGGCCTCAGATGGCAAGATGGAAAACCTCTCACGATCGATGACGTGGTCTTCACGTTTGAGATCGCCAAGAAGTACACCAGTATCAGTTACAGCCCCATTTGGAACTGGCTCGAGAAGATCGAAAAAGTCGACGACAACACTTTGAACTTCGTCTTCTCCGATCCGAGATATCAGGAATGGGGTCAGCAACTCATCAGTATAGCCATCGTACCGAAACACATCTGGGAGAAGAAGACAGAGGATGAGGTCCTCCAGGGCGCCAACGAAAAACCCGTCGGGTCTGGGCCTTACTACGTGGAAAGCTGGACGGACGATAGGAACGTCTACAGGAAGAACCCAGATTGGTGGGGAATCAAAGCCCTCGGTTTGGATCCAAAACCCGAGAGGGTCGTCATACTGAGAGTGTTGAGCAACAACGTAGCGGTAGGAATGTTGATGAAAGGAGAACTCGATTGGAGTAACTTCTTCCTGCCTGGTGTTCCTGTGCTCAAGAAAGGTTACGGACTGCACACTTGGTACGAGAACCCACCTTACATGTTACCAGCCAACACCGCGGGTATCTACATCAACGTGAACAAGTACCCGCTCAGCATACCTGAATTCAGAAGGGCAATGGCTTTCGCCATCAACACGCAGAAGATTGTCGAAAGGGCCTTCGAAAACATGGTTACCGTTTCCAATCCAGCCGGTATACTGCCACTACCTGGTTTCATGAAGTACTATCCGAAAGAAGTCGTCGATAAGTTCGGATTCAAGTACGATCCAGAAACGGCGAAGAAGATGCTCGACGAACTCGGCTTCAAGGATGTCGACAGGGATGGATTCAGGGAGGACCCGAAAGGTAACAAATTCAAACTCACCATCGAGTGTCCTTACGGCTGGACCGACTGGATGGTCTCCATACAGTCTATAGCGGAAGACCTCAGGGCGGTTGGCATAAACGTCGAAGCCAAGTTCCCAGACTACTCGAAGTACGCTGACGATCTCTACGGTGGAAAGTTCGACATAATCCTGAACAACTTCCAGACGGGTGTCTCCAGCACGATTTGGTCCTACTTCAACGGAGTGTTCTATCCAGACGCCGTCGAAGCTGAGTACGCCTACGCTGGAAACTTTGGAAGGTACAACAACGCAGAAGTGAGGGCACTGATGGACGAACTCAACAGGTCGAGAGATGACGCAAAGATAAGGCAAGCCGTTGCGAAACTCACGGAGATTCTCCTGAAAGATCTCCCGTTCATACCTCTGTGGTACAACGGTGCTTGGTTCCAGGCAAGCGAACAAGTTTGGACGAACTGGCCAAGCGAAAAGAACCCGTACACTTGGCCCATCGCATGGGGTGGTCACTGGCAGCTCGGAGGTGTGAAGGTACTCTTCAACATAAAAGCGAAATGACAGGAGATTTGAGCTAAAATAATTCTGATAAAACCTCATCCCCCCGCCCTTCGGGGCGGGGTTTTTAAGGGAGGTATAGATCTTGAGAAAGTACCTCACCAAAAAAGCCATCATCTACTTGATCACGTTCTTTTTCGCAGTCACCATAGATTGGGTCATACCCAGATTCATGCCAGGAAATCCTATACACTTTCTGATCTCAAGGTTTGCCACACTTCCAGAATCCGTCAAGGTGATTCAAAGTTACTTCACACAAGCCTTTGGGCTGGACAAACCCCTCCACGAACAGTATTTGAACTTCTGGCGCGCCCTTCTCAAAGGGGACTTTGGTATCAGCATCTACCTCTATCCTCAGCCTGTTGCGAAGGTGATAGCCAGATCACTCCCTTACACCCTCATAGTGCTGCTTCCGGCGGCCCTTCTGAGTTTTGCCGTTGGGAACAGGCTGGGAGCCTTCGTGGCCAGGAAGAGGAAGTTGGACAACTTTGCCCTTCCCATCTTTTACACGCTCACCGCGGCTCCATACTTCTGGTTCGGCATACTGCTCGCGTGGCTGTTGGGTGTGGTCTTCCGCCTCTTCCCGATAGCCGGCGCTTACAGCTTCGCCATGACTCCCAGTTTTTCTTGGAGGTTCGTAGTGAACTTCCTGTACCACTGGGTGTTGCCGTTCAGCTCCCTGTTCTTGGTGATGCTTGGAGGGTGGGCCATAGGCATGAGGAACATGATCATATACGAGTTGGAGGCAAACTACTCCAGATACTTGGAATCTCTTGGAGCCTCTCAGAGCCTCATAAGAAGGTACGCGTACAGGAACGCCATACTGCCACAGGTTACAGGTTTGGCCATCCAGCTTGGTACGGTTGTCGCAGGTTCCCTCACCACCGAGATCGTCTTCTCCTACCCAGGTATAGGTTACATACTGATGCAGGGAATACTGAACCAGGACTACTTCCTCATTCAAGGGTGCTTTTTGTTCATCATCCTGGGTGTTTTGATCGCGAACTTCTTGATCGACATATTCTACGTGATCATAGATCCAAGGATCAGGAAATCTTACACGGGAGAGGTCTGAGAGCATGACGAGGAAGGAATTCGCTTATTTCTTTTTGAGGAACAAGAAAGTTATTTTCGCCATGTGCGTTCTTGGTTTCCTCACGTTCTTGGCCGTTGTGGGGCCTTACATATCACCCTACAAAGATCCTTTGGCGTTCGTTGGGCTTGGTTATCAACCTCCTAGCAAACAACATTGGCTGGGCACCAACACGTTTGGACAGGACATATTCACCCAGCTCGTGCACGGCCTGAGGACTTCCCTTTTCGTTGGACTCGTTGGGGGAAGTTTGGCGACGGTCATTGGGCTTCTCATCGGTTTTGTGGCCGGTTACAGGGGTGGTTGGATCGATGAGTTGTTGATGATGTTCACGAACATACTGATGGTGATACCTACCCTCGCCCTGCTGATAATCATAGCCGCTTACCTCCCGTACAGGGGCATCTTCATCCAGAGCTTGATCATCGGCTTCACCGCTTGGCCGTGGACTGCCCGTGCCGTCAGGGCGCAGACTCTTTCTCTGAAGACCAGAGAATTCGTTGATCTCGCAAGGATTACAGCCAGAAGACCCTTGAAGATCATCTTCGGGGAGATCATGCCAAACATGATGTCCTACGTGTTCATGGTCTTCATACTGCAGTTCGGTGGCGCGATCCTCGCCGCCACAGGGCTCGATTTCATCGGTCTTGGTCCAACCAGGGGAATGTCGCTTGGCATCATGCTCCAGCAAGCTACGTTGTGGAACGCCATACAGCTTGGGATGTGGTGGTGGGCGATCACCCCTGGAGCCGTTATCACTTTGATAGTTGCCACACTCTACATCATGAACACCGGTTTGGACGAGATCTTCAATCCTAAACTCAGGGAGATGTGATCGTCATGCGGGATGCGTTGCTGACAGTCCGAGATCTGAAGATCTATTACAGAACACTCTACGGGTACGTGAAAGCGGTTGACGGTGTCACGTTCGAGTTGAGGGACGGAGAGGTGCTGGGAATAGCCGGGGAATCGGGTTGTGGAAAATCCACGCTGGGGAACGGTTTGGTGCTGCTCAAGCCTCCGATGAAGTACGTGGGAGGAGAGGCCATCCTGGATGGTAAGAACATAATGGCTCTGTCACAGAGGGAGATCAAGAGGATACGTTACGAGAAGATCTCCATAATTCCTCAGTACGCGATGGATGCTTTGAATCCAACGAAGAAGATCAAGCAGATCGTGGATGATCTTCTCAGAGAGCACAACAGTAGTTTCGAGGAGAAGAGAGAGCTCATAGAGGAACGTCTTGCGATAGTGAACTTGAGCAAGAAAGTTTTGAACATGTACCCGATAGAGCTTTCCGGAGGGATGAAACAGAGGTTGGTGATGGTGATATCGACACTGATGAATCCAGATGTGTTGGTAGCAGACGAGATAACATCCGCTTTGGATGTGAGCACGCAGAGATCTGTCGTGCAGATGCTTTATGAGATGAAGGAGAAGAAAGCCATGAAATCGATCATATTCATAACACATGACCTTGCTGTTCTCTACCAAATCGCGGACAGGATCATGGTGATGTACGCCGGGAAGGTGGCGGAGATCAGTCCGACCGAGGAAATAGTGCGCCAGCCACTCCACCCCTACACGAAGATGTTACTGGCCTCTCTGCCAAAAATAGGTGTCCGGTTCGTTAACGAGAGACTGAAGGGGATACCTGGGTACCCACCCAACCTCCTGAACATAGGTCCAGGCTGCAGGTTCAGAGAGAGGTGTCCAAAGGCCTTCGCCAAGTGTGAACAGGATCCTCCGATTTTCGATTTGAACGGTAGGAAGGTATCATGCTGGTTGTTCGAAAGAGGTGATGGACGTTGAGTTTCTTGGTCGTTCAAAACCTGACCAAAGAATATCCACTCGGCTTGCTTGGGAAGGAAAAATTGAAAGCCGTTGACGATGTTTCTTTCGAAATAGAGCGATCGAAGATCGTCTCTCTCATTGGAGAGAGCGGAAGTGGGAAGACCACCATTGGAAAGCTCGTGCTCAGATTGCTCAAACCAACCTCCGGGCGAATCGTTTTTGACGGGAAGGATGTCTTTTCTTTGAGGAAAGAGGAGCTGAGAGACTACTACAGGAGAGTCCAAGGAGTGTTCCAAGATCCGTTCTCTTCTTTCAACCCGATCTACAAGATAGATAGAGTCTTCGATATGGTCTTCGAGGAGTTCCTCCCGGAGGTCAAAGCTTCCGAGAGGAAAGCCAGGATTGAGCAAGTTCTGACCTCTGTGGGTCTCAATCCATCGCAGATATTGGGCAAGTACCCTCACCAACTCAGTGGGGGACAACTCCAGAGGATACTCATAGCGAGGATATTGCTTTTGGACGTGGAACTCCTCGTGGCGGACGAGATAATAAGCATGTTGGATGCCTCGACGAGGGTGGACATCCTCAACCTCTTGGGTGATCTGAAGAAGCGGGGCATGTCGGTTATATTTATCACGCACGACCTGTCTCTTGGTTACTACATCAGCGACGAGGCGTTGATAATGTACAGAGGCAGCATCGTGGAGATGGGTGACACTGAAAAGGTTTTTCGCAACCCAGTCCATCCTTACACGAGGATGCTCCTAGAATCGGTCCCAGAAGTGGGCAAGAAGTGGGATCTCAGGGAAAGATTCACACCGGAACTCATCGGTGGTGACAGTGCCTCCTGTAAGTACTACGACAGATGTCCCATTCGCGAGAGGCACTGTAGGACTGCGCATCTTCAGATGGTTGAAGTCGAGGAGAACCACAAAGTTCTCTGTCTGAAGGCGGGGGCGTGAGGGTGATGCCTTCCATCAAGGATGTTGCCAAGCTTGCCGGTGTTTCCATCGCCACGGTGTCAAGGGTGATAAACGGTTACGACAACGTAGCCGAGGAAACTAGGAAGAGGGTGATCGAAGCGATAAGAAAACTCAACTACCACCCCGTTTACTCTGTCAAGACAGCCGCTTTGAAGAGAACAATAGGGGTGTTGGTACCAGATTTCGGAGGGTTCCACTACAACGGGATCCTCACCGGGATAGAGAAGGAAGCGATAAAGAGGGATTTCACCCTGATGGTATCAACCACCTTCCACAGAACTTCCGTTGAGCTCGAAAGGCTTGAAGTGCTGTTCGCCAAGAGAGTGGATGGGATCATCGTGTGCACCACCAAACGTGATGAAGAGCAACTCGAGAGGTTCGTGAAGAGCGCCATACCTGTTGTGGTCGTCGATCGAGAAGAACCGGAGATAAAGCTCGACAGCGTTGGTATAGACAACTACAGCGCGGGTAGGTTGTGCGCCAAGTATTTGATGAACAAGGGCCACAGGAAAATCTTGTTGCTGAGGGGTAAAAGTGACATATTCTCTTTCTCGGATAGGGAAAGGGGGTTCATAGACTACTGCAACAAACACGGAGCTGAAGCGAAAGCCGTTCCTTGCGGGTATTTCCCAGAACACGGATACTGTGCGGTAGAAAAATACTTGAAGAAGAATGGCAAGGACTTCACGGCTGTCTTTGCAATCAACGACTTCACGGCGATAGGGGCCATGAAAGCTTTGAACGACGCCGGTTTACACGTACCGGACGATGTTTCGGTGATGGGATTCGACGACGACCCCATTTCGAGGTACACCATCCCTGCCCTCACAACTGTGAGACAACCGAGGGAAGAGATGGGAAAAGCAGCTTTCGAAATACTCTACGACAGGCTGATGGGTAAGAAAGGTGTGGCGCGCAAGATCTTGCTTCCTGTTGAACTCGTCGAAAGAAGCTCTGTTAAGGAATTAAAAAAGATGAGTTGAGAAAGATCCAAGACACTCCCTCTGCGAAGGGGGATTTTTTTGCTTGACAGGACAGCCTGATTAAGGTAATTTTAATTATAGGAATCGGGAAGTTAAAAAAAGAGGAGGTGGAGCGAGATGAGAAGATTACTCTTGGTACTTCTTGTAGTGTTAAGCGCTCTTTCAGTTCTCGCCCAAACCAAGTTGGTCATCTGGTGCTCGGAAAAGCAAGTGGACATACTCCAGAAATTAGGGGAAGAGTTCAAGGCAAAATATGGGGTACAGGTTGAGGTACAGTACGTGAATTTCTCGGATATCAAGCCCAAGTTCTTGACGGCGGCCCCGCAGGGACAAGGCGCTGACATCATTGTGGGCGCGCACGATTGGGTTGGAGAGCTTGTGGTGAATGGCCTTTTGGAGCCCATTCCAAACTTTGCAGATCTGAAGAACTTCTACGACACGGCCCTTCAAGCGTTCTCGTACGGTGGGAAGCTTTACGGACTCCCCTACGCGATGGAAGCCATTGCACTCATATACAACAAGGACTACGTCAAGACACCTCCCAAGACGGTGAGTGAGATGATAGAAGTTGCGAAGAAGATTGACAAAGAATACGGAGGAAGCGTGAGAGGATTCATCACATCGGCGGCTGAATTCTATTACGCAGCACCTTTCATATTCGGATACGGTGGTTACGTGTTCAAAGATACGGGTAAAGGTTTGGACGTGGGAGACATCGGTCTTGCGAACGAGGGTGCCGTGAAGGGTGTGAAGCTCTTGAAGAAAATGGTCGACGAAGGAATCCTCAAACCCAGCGACGACTACCAGATCATGGATTCGATGTTCAGGGAAGGCAAAGCCGCGATGATCATAAACGGACCATGGGCGGTGAAGGCGTACAAGGATGCCGGCATCGATTACGGAGTTGCGGTGATACCCAATCTGGAAGCGAACGTTCCTGCGAAACCCTTCGTTGGAGTTCAAGGTTTCATGGTGAACGCCAAGTCTCCCAACAAACTCATCGCGATAGAGTTCCTCACCAGTTTCATAGCGAGGCGTGATACCATGCACAGGATCTATCTCGCCGATCCAAGGCTTCCCGCCAGGAAAGATGTGCTTGAACTCATAAAAGACAATCCAGATGTGGTTGGGTTCACACAGAGCGCTTCCAACGGTATCCCCATGCCGAACGTTCCTCAAATGGCGGGTGTGTGGGCTGCCATGAACGACGCTTTGAACCTCGTACTCAACGGTAAAGCAACGGCAGAGGAAGCCTTGAAGACCGCCGTCGACAGGATCAAGGCTCAGATAAAGTGAGACCGGTGTGAAGGGGCCGGAGGTCCGGCCCCTTTACCTTTGAGGGGGGAGAGGTTTGAAAAAACTGCTGAAGCTCTTTCTGTGGTTTCTGTTCGCCCTCTTGAACGCCTTCTTTTTGTGGAGCGGATTTTTCCTTTTCAAAAACGGTTATTACGAACTGGCGATCGTGCTCTACTCTCTCGTTTTCTTGATAAACTTCTTCGTCTTCAATCCCAAGGGATACCCATACCGCTACGTCATACCCGCCCTTTTCTTGCTCTTCATCCTCGTGCTGTATCCTATTTACTTCACGGTGAAGGTGGCGTTCACCAACTATGGAACGGGGCACTACATGTCCAAACAAGAAGCCTTGGAGAGACTCCTATACGATCCGAACTTCACGTACGTCGCGGACGATGAAAAAGTTTCTTTCAAGGTCTTCGTCGTCTACGACGGTCTCACGCCTACCGATGATTTTCTGATCGTTTTCAAAGTTGGTGAACAACTTTTCCTTGGAGAGAAACCCGTCCCGGTGAGGGCAAGGGGTAGGAACGTGATCTTGAGTGAAGGGAGAATGATTCCTGTAACCGCCGAGCAGGTGAACGTTGAAGGGAAGACCTACCGTTTTGTGCCTTGGTCTGAAGACTTGGCGGATCTAAAAATGATAGTTCTTGGAGAAAAGACGTACAGAGCGTTTTATTACTCCGAGGATGAATTTTTGAGGCTCAACGCTCCCCATTTTAAGAGCAGGATAGGTCAAGTTCACCTGAGTCGAGCCGATTACATCGACCCGCTGGGTCGAAAGTTCGCCCTCAGGGTTGACGAAACGGGCGATTGGAAGTTCGTGAGAGTGGAGAGGTTGTATCGCCTTGTCTACAGGGAGGCGATGGAAGACGGAAAGGTTCGACGCAAGATGGTGTTGGTGAACAACCTCACCGGTAAGGACGTTGTGGAGAAAGAAGGTGCCTTCTACGATGTGGACGAAAATGGCGAGCTCAGGTTCTTGATTGGATTCATAGATTTCGTTGGCTGGAGGAATTTCCTCAGGATCGTGCGAGACCCCAGGATTTCCGGCCCATTCTTGAGGATATTCTTGTGGACTGTTGTGTGGGCTACCTTGAGCGTTGTGCTCTCGCTCATGGTTGGCCTTCCCTTCGCTTTGGTTTTGAACGATCCAAAACTGAAGGGTAGGAACCTGTACAGGACCCTTTTAATCGTACCCTGGGCCATTCCCGTCTTCATCTCGGCGCTCGTCTGGAGGAACGGCCTTCTGAACGAAAGTTACGGTGTAATAAACAAGATACTCCTTCCAGCTTTGGGTCTCAATCCGGTGAAGTGGTTCAACGATCCTTTCTGGGCAAGGGTTGGGGTTCTCTTGGTCAACGTTTGGCTCACGTTTCCTTACATGATGACCATCTCCCTTGGGGCCCTTCAGAGCATTCCTCCCGAGCTCTACGAGGTGGCTGTGATCGATGGAGCGGGAAAGTTCAAGCGCTTCGTGTACATCACGTTTCCTTACCTGATGGCCATCATTGCTCCTTTACTCGTCAGCAGCTTTGCCTTCAGTTTCAACAACTTCACCATCATCTACTTGATCACGGGTGGGGGTCCTCCAATCCCAGGTTCAACCACCCCAACGGGTTACACGGACATCCTCATATCTTACGTCTACAAACTCGCCTTCGAGGCGGGACAGGGCCAAGATTTCGGCTTTGCGAGCGCCATTTCCATAATGATCTTCTTCTTGGTGGGTGGGATAAGCTTTTTGAATTTCCGACTCTCCGGCACCTTTGAAGAGGTGAGCAGGTGATGGTCGAGAAAAGGCGCGATTACATAAAACACCCTGTCCTCATCTTCCTGGTTGTTGTTGTGGTGTTCCCAGTCATGTGGGTTGTGTCGACTTCTTTCAGGAGGGACGAGGCTGCGTTCTCCACAAAATTGTTCAGTTCCAGGCTCACCGTGCAGCACTACAGGGACTTGGTGAGTCCCGAGAGGAACATACCAGTCCTGATCCAAAACCTCCAGAACATGCTATCGAGAGTGAAACCTTACAGCGATTGGACTTATGAAAGGCTGAAGAAGGCGAAAGACGACGAGTTGAAAAGACTGAAAGATTATCTCTCCGAAACGAAGAGGAGGTACGATTCCGCAAAGGCTTCCTACCAAAACGTGGTCAACAAGATGAGCGAGAGGGCGGAAACGGTCAAGACACAGGTTGTAAATTTGGCAAAGGCACTGGAAGAGAAGGTGAGCGTACCTAGCTTGTCCTTTTCTCCGGAACTCGGTGCGGCCCTTTACGAGGTCTTAAGAGAAAGGGGTTACTCTTCCGATGCTCACCTGGCCTTGAAAACGGATCTCGAAAAGTTCACAGGTATCGATACGAGTTCACCAGAAGGTTTCCAAACAGCGGTTGAACAACTTCGGATTTTCTACGAGCAACTCGGAGGTAAGTATCGTGGGGAACTCTCAGCTTTGGAAGAAAAGATGAAGAACATCCAGAAAGAATTGGAAAGCGTCAAGAGAAGGCAAGAACTCGTTCAAGGTGAAGTCTTGGAGATGAACCTCATCTTTGAGAGAGATTTGTTTCCGGAATTCACCAGCATTTCTGAAACGCTGACTGGGTTAGTTTCTCTAAAAAGGAACCTCGAACAAACCAAGATGGCAACGATATTCTTCGTAGACGATGAAATCTTCCTGAGGACCGTTCCTTCCCTTCTCGAGCGTTCGAAAGAGGTTCTCGAGAAGCTGGAAGTTTTCTCCGACCATCGCGATCTAGCTGAGAGGTTGAAAAGTGTGGTAGCTTCGTTGGGAGAACTCTCAGAGATTGATGAAGTTGTCAGGTCGAAGACCGCTTATGCCGATTTAGTGAAAGCCTACGAGAACTTGTATCCAAGGCTTGAGAGGTCCCTAACGGAGCTTTCCAACAACCTGGAAGTCTTTGAGAGCAAATT
>Ga0209394_1001324_pt1 | contig 14850 bp, 15 predicted proteins | sample JNZ201metaG_FD_184122 | JGI IMG/M metagenome (GOLD analysis project Ga0209394, IMG submission 184122) | Hot spring microbial communities from Jinze hot spring, China to study Microbial Dark Matter (Phase II) - JNZ 20120812A (SPAdes) (version 3) ... | reverse complement strand
ATAAAAAATTCACCAACAATACTGGTATGAACAAGACATATAAATGTTACCTACGAAAATCGGCTTAAAATAAACATTTTAAAACCATTTAATTGAGTTTTAAATAAAAATTTTTACGAGATTAATTCCTTCACCTTTCTTACTATGCCAGCTGAATCTATTCCCTGCTCCGCCATAAGCTCCTCTGGTTTTCCAGAGTGTGGCATCTTTCTGACGGCCAATATGTGTGGTCTTAGCCCTAGTGATGCTACAGCCTCGCCGAGTCCGCCCTCCGGATAATGGTCTTCAACAGTTATTATATGCTTTGTCTCCTCAGCAGCCTTAATTAAAGTCTCTGCATCTAGGGGTTTCACCGAATAGCAGTCTATAACTCTGATGCTAATTCCCTCAGCCTTCAGCTTTTCATAGGCCTTTAGAGCCTCATGGACCGTTATTCCGGCAGCTACAACGGTTGCCTCATCACTCTTGCTGTATCTAAGCGTCTTCGAGCCCCCAATATAAAACTCCTCATCATTACTATAAATGACCGGAGTTTTAGGCCTAGTCGTTCTAATATAGGATATGCCCTCATAATTTGCCATAGCGCATGTAAGTTTCTCAGCGCTTACAGCATCGCATGGATATAGGACTATGCTGCCGAAGACTGCTCTGAAGAGAGCTAGATCCTCTAGGCCCATCTGTGAGGGCCCATCCTCACCTATTGATACGCCCGCATGTGAGCCAGCTATTTTGAGGTTTGCCCTAGAATAGGCTGCCATCCTTATTTGGTCAAAGGCCCTTGAGAGGAAGCATGCGAATGATGATAGGAATACATCGAATCCTTGCGTCTGGAGCCCAACTGCTACACCAACCATATTCTGCTCTGCAATATAACATTGTAGGCTTCTTTCCGGGAACTTATTGAAGAAGTATATTGTGAACGTCGAATTTTTCACGTCGCCATCTAGAACAATCATTCTCTCGTTTTGCTCACCTAGCTTAACAAGTGCTCTTCCGAATGCTTCTCTAGTAGCTATCATATCGCCGATCTTATACTCGGTCTTAATTGAGTATTTCCTTCTAGGCTCAATCGGTATCTTAGCCTCTATGAGATTCATTGGCTGAATATTGGTGTCCACTATTTTTGGGAGTATCTCCCTCTCAGCTCGGCTGAGCTCTTCATCACTTAGGGCTGTCCCATGCCTGCCCTCAATATTCTCTAGAAAGCTCACCCCCTTTCCCTTAACAGTCTTAGCGATTATAAAGAATGGCTTATCAGACTTCTTAGCCTCCTCAAAAGCTCTCATCAAATCCCTAACATCATGCCCATCACATACTGTAACATTCCAGCCGAAGGCGCTAACCCTTCTAGCATAGGCCTCCCAATCCCACTGGAACATTGTTGGCTCGCTCTGGCCAAGCCTATTCATATCTAATATGGCAACCAGATTTGACAGCCTAAGTTTTCCAGCTAGGTTTAATGCCTCCCAAACCGACCCCTCCGCAACCTCACCATCCCCCAAGAGAACATAGACTCGCCTATTGATTCCTAGGAGTCTCTTAGCGTAGGCCATGCCTAGGCCTATAGAGAGCCCCTGACCGAGTGAGCCAGTTGCAACCCTTATTCCATTAATTCTAGGAACAGGGTGGCCCTCAAGCTCGGAATCGAACTGCCTTAATGTCATGATCTTCTCTCTCGGGATTACGCCGGCCTCGGCTAGAGCCGCATATAGAACTGGAGCAGCATGCCCCTTTGATAGGACAAATTCATCATTGTCTAAGTAATTAATGTGCTTCGGATCAAAGTTCATTACGCCAAAGAATAGTGTTGCCACGATCTCAGCGCTTGAGAGGCAGCTCGTTGGATGACCAGATTTAGCCTTTGTTGTGGATCTAACGCTATGTAACCTCAGAATATTTGCCATGTTCATTATATACTCTTCAAGACTTAAACTTGACATATGCCTCACACTTCAATGATCCTAAAATGAAAGAAATAGGAAAATTACATAAATATTTTTATACTGATAACCCCATGGATTAAGCCTTAAAATTGCAAAACTGCAACCCACACACTATTTATTTCAGAATCAATGGAAGATATATTTGTGGGGTGTGAAGATGAATGTTATCTATGATGTAATAGTTATCGGTGCGGGTCCAGCTGGGCTGACAGCTGCTATATATGCCTCGAGAATGGGGCTGAAGACATTGGTCTTAGAGGCCAACTTGCCCGGTGGTAGGGCTGCTGAGGCACCATTAATAGAGAATTTTCCGGGCTTTCCAGAGGGGATATCCGGCGTTGAGCTTATTGAGAGGATGATTAAGCAGGCTGAGAATTTTGGGGCTGAAATAAGGTTTCCGGAGGAGGTATTAGATATAGATCTTAAGGGTTTTCCCAGATCTGTAACCTGCAGAAGCGGCAAATACTATGGTTATAGCGTTATAATTGCAACTGGGACGCAGAGGAAGAAGATTACTGTTCCGGGAGAAAGTGAATTTCTAGGTCGGGGAGTGTCATACTGTGCGATCTGTGATGCCCCATTTTTTAAGGATAAGACCGTTGCGGTAATCGGCTTTAATAATGAGGCCCTTGAGGACGCGCTATATATCTCAAATTTCGCCAAGAAGGTTATAGTGGTGGCTCATGGTGGGAGAGGCGAAGTCGATGAAGATCTACTCCGAAAGTGTAGTGAGAAGATGAATATTGAGTTTAGGGATGCTAATGTAAAGTCGATAAATGGCGATATATACGTTAAATCTATAACTCTAGTAGGTCAAGCGGGTGTTGAAGAAGTTAGCGTTGACGGAGTATTTATTGTATTGGGTAATGTCCCAGCCACAACTATCGTTAGAAAGGCTGGGATCATGGTTGATGAGAGAGGATGTATTAGGGTTGATAGGATGCAATCAACTAATATTGAGGGCGTATTTGCAGCGGGCGACTGCACATGTGGTGGAATGCAGGTAGCAACGGCTGTCGGTGAGGGAGCTATGGCGGCTTTACAGGCATATAGATATGTGAAGAGGGTTAAAAGATAGTGATCCCTCGAACATCACATTGACATTTAAGCCTTAAATATACATGGCTGTTATAGTATGGGTTGGAGGCTGAATGAGGATGAAATGTCCAGTCTGCGGACAAGAAGCGAAGCTCGTGAAGGAGTGGGATTTAGGCCCTAGAGTCCACATAAAGCTCTATGAATGTTGCGGCAAGAAATTCCGTGAGTATATAAAGAAGTAGGCGTTAGACAGCACTTCCAATGTGCGAGTAAGACTCTAACCAACCTTCCCATTTTTTAATTTGTGGGACTTATATGGCGTCGACAAACTTTGTTGCGCGCAAAATTTCAGTGTTGGAGATATTGGATAAATCATTTTCTGTGTATTTCGCCAAGATGGAAATGTTCTATGCGATTTTCTTAATCCTAAACATAATTAATGCTGTTTTGGTGCACGCTATTACTGATTTTATACCATCTCTCAGTGTGCCCTCTGAGCTGCCGGGCGGCGTTCTTTCCTGGCTAGTAAATTATGGAGTTTCCGCGATAATGGCTTTTTCTATCTCCATTTTAATCATCTGGTTAATAACGAATTTTGGTAATAGCATAGTTATAGGCTGTGTTTCAGAAATTCTTGAGGGGAGGAGGGTGGAGATCACTAAAAACTTGAAGATGACCTTCCATCTCTCTGGGCGCCTACTAATGGTAAGTCTTGTTGTCGGAGCCCTAGTGGTGTTAGGTTTTATTCTCCTAATATTTCCGGGGCTGATAATGGCCATAATCTTTAGTCTATCTACTCCAGTCATGGTGATTGAGCGTCTAGGGGCTCTCGATAGCTTGAGGAGAAGTAAAGAGATGAGTGATAATATGTGGTGGAAGATATTCCTGCTCCTAGCAGCCCTCTTCGCAATGTTCGTCCTATCTTACTTAGTTGCTGAGGCCCTCTCCATAATTCTCTACAGATACTATCGGCAGATTTTGGTAAGGCATGTCATCAGGATACTTCTTATCACGCTAGTTGAGCCCCTATATCCGATAAGCATAACTCATTTATATTATGGATTGAGATGGCAAAGGGTGGCGCGTCCACTCCCTTCAGTATATGAAGAGCGTTATCTACCTATACAAGAAGCAAAATTTTGCTATTATTGCGGGCAGCTTCTACCCTATGATGCCCTATACTGCCCAAACTGTGGGAGGAGACTTTAAAGTGGGGAAAATTGTCTCTCACAGTAATTTGGGAGGGATGGGGCGGAAATCCCTCTTGATTTCTCCGAGACCAATTTTCTCCCACTATCTACCTGAGATGCCCCTCCGCCCCATCCCAAGATTAGGGTTCTGTTATACTCTAAATAAGTTTTTCTATTGATTAACATGCCCCAATATACTCTACTATATTGCTCTAAAGCTAAGGTTAAATGCTCGCTTTAACTAAAATATCTTGATTTGGGGGATTTCATGGTGGACTACTCGCTGGTCACTGAAGCATATGAGAGGATTGAGAGCACAACTAAGAGGCTTGAAATGACCGATTACCTAGTTGACTTCTTCAGGAAAACACCTAAGGAGATCATTGATAAAGTCGTTTATTTAACTCAGGGGAAGCTTTATCCCGACTTTATGGGTATAGAGATTGGTGTTGCGGAGAGACTTGCGATAAAGGCTCTTGCCAAGGCATCTGGGCGTAAAGAGAGCGAGATAGATGAGGATCTTGCAAGGACTGGAGATTTAGGAGAGACCGCGCAGAATTTTCTTGAGAAGAGGCGTCAAGTATCATTTTTCCGGAAGCCATTAACTGTTGAGAGGGTTTATCAGACGCTTGATAAAATAGCGAAGGCGTCTGGAGAGGGCTCTGTGGACTTAAAGGTGAATCTTTTGGCTGGGCTTCTGGCTGATGCATCGCCTAAGGATGCGAAATATATAATTAGAACCGTTACCGGGAAGCTACGCCTTGGAATAGCTGACATGACCGTTCTAGACGCCCTAGCGATAGCTTACGGTGGAGGAAAGAACGCTAGGGACATAATCGAGAGGGCATATAACATATCCTCCGATCTAGGTAAGGTTGCGAAAGCCGTTGCCGAGGGTGGAATTGAAGCCCTCAAAAACTTTAGAGTATCAGTTGGGAATCCTATTAGGCCAATGCTGGCTGAGAGACTATCCTCGCCAAACGAAATACTCGAGAAGTTGGGCGGAAAGTGCATAGCCGAATACAAGTATGATGGGGAGCGAATACAAGCTCACAAGGACAAGGATAAAATAATATTGTTCTCTAGGAGGCTTGAGAATATAACAAGCCAGTATCCAGATGCTGTTGAGTTGATCAGGACGCATGTAAAGGCGAAGGAAGCGATTATAGAAGCCGAGTGCGTCGCCGTAAACCTAGATACTGGTGAGATGATGCCCTTCCAAGAGCTCATGCATAGGAGACGCAAATATGACATTGCTAAGGCGGCAAGTGAGTATCCAGTCTCGCTGTTCGCATTCGACGTCCTTTATGTTGATGGAAGAGATCTGACGCTGGATCCCTATCCAGTTAGGCACGAGATTCTTGAGAAAATAATCGAGCAGAGCGATAGATTTCAGTTAGCGAAGTATCTGATAGTGGATAATGTCGAAGATCTAGAGAGATTCTTTGAGGAGGCTGTTGAGGCCGGATGTGAGGGGCTTGTCTGCAAATCATTAAGCGGCGATGCGGTTTATCAGGCTGGTGCGAGAGGCTGGCTCTGGATAAAATATAAGCGCGATTATAAGAGCGAGATGATTGACACAGTTGACCTAGTTGTTGTTGGAGCATTCTATGGGAGGGGTAGGAGGGCTGGAACATATGGTGCACTACTTCTAGCAGCCTACAACCATGAAAATGACACATTCGAAACAATATGTAAGTGTGGATCAGGCTTCACGGATGAAGATCTGCAGAGCCTACCAAAGATGCTTGAGCCATATAGGATAGGGCATAGGCATCCAAGAGTGAACTCAAACCTTGAGGCAGATGTATGGTTCTTACCCAAAATGGTTATAGAAGTTATTGGCGCGGAGATAACCCTAAGCCCAATCCACACATGCGCAAGAGACCTAATAAGGAAGGGGAGCGGGCTAGCAATAAGGTTCCCAAGGTTTACAGGAAGATACCGCACGGACAAATCTCCAGAAGACGCGACAAGAGTGGACGAAATAGTAGAAATGTATAGGAGACAACTAAAGAAGATAGAATCCGAACAATGAGGAAAGTATAACCAAGCTATTGTGGTAATGAATTTGAACGTGACTAAGAATAACTTGGAGCCTTTCTAAATGACCTATGGGTCGCTTAAATGAAGATAACCAAGCTTTGTCACTCAACATAATCTCTGCACAGTTTAAATAGATGCTGTACTACACATATAATCGAACGAAAACCGAATAAGCATATTGACTCAACAAAATTAAGTGCCAAGCCAGATCTAAGCCTTAAGCACTGTCCGGCCCGTTTAAGCAAAGTCTTTATCGCACACCAGCCTTCAGCCGTTTCGGCTGGCGTGCTCTTTGCTTAAACGCAGTGCTTAAAGCCTACTTTCTGGCTTGGCACTTAATTATTTAAATCTCTCAGTATATAAGATCTTTTGCACAAATTTTTAAATCTAAAAATTTAATATTTTTTGGAGAGTGGTGTTGGAGAGGTCTGTTGAGCGGTTTGAGGAAGATTTGAATCTTATTGTTAATAGGTTGTGTAGTGGTGAGAGTGAGAGGGTTTGCCAGCAGATTTTTAGGTTGAGGGATAAACTAATTCTCTTATATAGGAGGAATGCCGTCAAAATTAATCACTCAATCATGGAAATTGTGTGTGCAAAATACCTTATTTTAGGTGGTTACTATGTTGATTTAGAGTATGCCTTGAATGGGCTGTCATGCGACATATATGCCCTGAAAGGTCTAGGCAGCTTGATTGTTGAGGTTGAGACTGGTTATGTTCCACCGGAGCATGCTGTTGATCCAATAACATATTGTAAGGCTAGAGTTACTAGTAAAATAACAAGATATAGTGGTTACGCTGAAAAATTTGCTTTGGCAACCCCACCATATTATACTTTATGGTTTCCGTCAGCGTTGGCTAAGCCTCCGCGCTATCGAACTCCTAGTGAAATAAGGGAGATAAAAGCCTTATGCGACCTATATTATAGTAATCCACCAGTAAGTATTGAGGAAATAAAAAACGCGAGACTTCACGCTATATACATAATTGATGTTGATAGGGGCGTAGTTAGGGAGACTGATCCAAATACTTATCTGGAGAGAATGTATGAAATTTGTGAGTGGTGAGATGAGGGTTTGAAGAAAACCATCCTGCTGATCATTTTATGTGTGCTTGCAACAATAGCCCATCTATACTTCACAGATAATCCGTTTATAAGCGCCCTATACTTTAGTGGCGAGAACCTTAGGAGGGGTTTCTTCTGGACGCCAGTAACATCCATATTTATCCACGCAAATTTAGCTCATTTAATCGGGAACATGTTATTCCTGTATGTTTTTGGAGGAGCGATCGAAAGGGAGATTGGATCGTCTAAGATGCTGGCAGCCTTCTTTCTTGGTGGCTCTCTCTCATTTATTTTAAGCTTATTCTTCTATGAACCTAATGTTATTATGGTTGGGGCGTCAGCGGCTATATTCACACTGGTTGCTATGGTTATGCTCATTAAGCCCCTCAAATTTTCATGGTTATTCCTAATGCCCTTGGGATTAGTCGCCATATTATACTTCATCTACAATATTTTGGCAGTCTATACTGGAATCGGTGAGCCTGAGGTGGGCTATTTAGGGCATATCATAGGCTTCCTAGTAGGCGTTCCGCTGGGCATATCTTGGAGTCGTGGAAGGTGGAAGAGAAATCTGTTGATGGCAATCGCGCTACTAACCCTATACATAATCATATTCGGGCTTCTATTATAATCTACGTAAACCGATTTTCCAAAAATGTTAAGAGTGTTTATTCCATGATCTTCTAGTTAGAATCATGTACCCATCACAATTATAGTCTGATCCAAGTTAAAAGGGCAGATTAAAAGGGGTTCATTATGAGAGTTTACTTGGGAGTGTGTGGTATAGGGTTTGGGCATGTTGGGCGTTGCATACCCATAGCTAATAAGCTTAGGGAGATGGGTGCTGAAATACTGTTCTCAACATATAAGGACGCCGTTAAGTACGTTAAGAATGAAGGCTATCCAGTGGTTGAGCCACCATCAATGGAGGTTATGGTTAAGCCGGATGGGACAATAGATTTTAGGCAGACAGTTGCTAATCCCGGCCCTTTCCTAGCTGCCCTAATACTTACTAGGCAGATTGAATCTGAAATCAAGTTTATGAGGGCATTTAAGCCCGATGTTGTCGTTTCGGACTCGCGAGTCTCACCCCTACTAGCTGCTAGGGCTCTTGGCATCCCAAACCTTTGCATAGTAAACCAGTTCCAGATAATAATACCCAGAAGGAAGAGGCTCCTTAGACTTGCGAAGCTTACAGAGACTGGGGGGTTAGCAATAATAGGTAAAATATGGGTTAGTGGGACACTTCCACTCCTAATCCCTGATTTCCCACCACCATACACGATATCAGCTGGAAATCTTAGGATGCCAATTGCATACTTTAGGCGCGTGAGGTTCGTTGGTCCAATACTGCCAGTTTGCCCAGATGAGCTACCAAGCAAGGAGGAGATACGTGAGAGACTGGGCTTAGATGTTGATAAGCCGCTAATATTTGCCCCTATAAGCGGCCCATTAAAGGAGCGGGCCTACATAATTGAAGTTTTAAGGAGAATCTTTGCAAACTTCCCAGGAGACTATCAGATTGTTATGTCTACTGGTGATCCAAGCAACCCAATAGTGGTGTCTAAGCATGGGCACTTAACCGTATATAACTGGATTCCTAACAGATTCGAGTATTTGAAGGCAGCTGACGTTATTGTTTCCAGAGCTGGTCATGGAACAATATCGCAATGCATCTATTATGGTAAGCCCATGGTTCTCATACCAACACCAAGCCACACTGAGCAGATGAATAACGCTATAAGGGTTAGGGATATGGGTGTGGCGGAGGTTATTGAGCAGAGCGATGTGAATATGGAAACGCTCCTCAAAGCCATAAACAAAATTCTAAGAGATGACTCATATAGGAGGAATATTGAGATGATTCGAAGGGAAGTTGCAGGGGTAAACGGATTAAAAACTATTGTAGAAACGATCGTGAGTGTTGCTAAGGGGGCTTAAAATCCATCCCAACTATGTAGATTTCCGCACTCTCCTTCCTACTGGCTTTCGGCTTGAAAATCTCAACCCGACCAAAATATCTCTTTACGCTTCTCAAAAACTCATCGAATAGATCTCCGTGAAAGACTTTTATGAAAATGTTCCCACCCCTTCTGAGAGTTGAAAGGGCTATTTTTAGGGCCTGCTCCGCGAGCTCTATTTGTCTAGCATGGTCGAGCTCCCAAACACCTGAAACATTGGGCGATAGGTCAGAGATTACTACGTCGGCTGGGCGGGGTAAGATAGCCTTAATCCTCCTTAATGTATCCTCCTCTCTTACGTCGCCAATAATTGTGTGAACATTACTATATTGAAGGGGTTCAATATCCCTAATGTCTACGCCTAAAACAAATCCTTTATCACCGACAATCTGCCTTGCCACTTGAAGCCATCCACCTGGTGCAGCACCCAAATCGATAACAACATCATGGGGGCGCATGAAACCATACTTCTCTATCGCCTGGAGGAGTTTGTAGGCTGCCCGCGACCTATAATTCTCCTCCTTAGCCCTCCTATAATAGTAGTCTCTTTTCCTCCTCTCAAGCCATCTCCCAGACAACTATTAATCCACCGAGGGATAAATGCCCCTACTTTTCCATCTCCTGAAGGATCCATTGTGTTAGCTTCTCGCAGTCATTTGGGGAGACTTTGCCACCAGCCCCGCATCGCGAGTTCTCCTCGCATGAGAAGCATGGGCAGTCAATTATTGAGTCTATGGAGATTGGGTGGCGCTTAGAGTAGATCCTATATGTCCATCGCCCCTTGGAGAGCTCCGGCTCACGGTATATTAGCCCCTTACTCTCGAGTCTAATTGATATTCGCGAACCCTCTCTGCTGCTAGCGTTCATTTCGCGCCATAGTTCGGATTGGAGTATGCCCTTCTCACCCCTACTCATTATTATATCAAGCGCCTTCTGCTCTAGATCATTCTGTTTGGGCATATCCCTCTCCCACTATTGCGCGATCCCTCACTATAATTTTATTAGTGCGATTCTAGCACATAAATATATTGAACATGACTAGGTTACATCAACCCCTTAACCTTTATGAGAGACCGATACCTATTTTGATTTTATGAGAGGTCTAGAGGGCTATTGCCTAGGCATCGAAAGCACGGCTGACGATTTTGGGGTTGGAATAGCATCATTTGATGGTGAGATACTGGCAAATGTAAACGATGTCTATGTTCCGGAGAGGGGTGGCATACATCCAAGGGAAGCCTCAAGGCACCATACGATTGTGGCCGGAAGGGTTATAGCCGAAGCCCTCAATAGGGCCGGGTTAAAGCCCAGAGAAATAAGCGTAATAGCGTTCTCTCAGGGTCCGGGCCTGGGCCCATGCCTGAGAGTGGGTGCAACAGCTGCTAGGGCCCTAGCAGCATATCTTAATAAGCCACTCGTTGGAGTCAACCACTGCGTTGCCCATATAGAGATAGGTAAGATGGTTAGCGGGGCTAGGGATCCAGTCACCCTATATGTTTCGGGCGGCAACACTATTGTTGCGGCTTTTGAGGCTAGGAGATATAGGGTTTTCGGCGAGACATTAGATATAGCTGTTGGAAACTGCCTAGATGTATTTGCTAGGGAGGCTGGGCTTAGGCCTAGGGCAGATAAGCCTCTAGGCGCGATAGTTGAGGAGCTAGCGTCCCGGGGGAAATCGTTTATACAACTGCCATATACAGTGAAGGGTATGGATCTATCCTTCAGTGGGCTATTGACCGCAGCCATCAATCTACTGCGTGAGGGAAAGTATCCTCTTGAGGATATATGCTTCAGCTTTCAGGAGACAGCGTTCTCAATGCTTACTGAGGTTACTGAGAGGGCTTTAGCCCACACCGAGAAGCCCGAGGTCCTATTAACTGGTGGGGTTGCTGCAAACAAGAGGCTGCAAGATATGCTCAGAGTGATGTGTGAAGAGCATGGTGCGAGGTTCTGCGTTGTGCCGAAGGAGTATGCTACAGATAATGGTGCCATGATAGCTTGGACAGGCGTCCTATGCTACAAACATGGCCTAACTATACCTATAGAGAGGAGCCACGTTAAGCTTAAGTGGAGGCTTGACGAGGTTGAGGTTCCGTGGGTTGAGCAGTAGCGTAGGTATATGCTACTAGGCGGTGGAGATTTTGGGCGTGTTGATAAAGAGGGGGGCTGAGGCAAGCATATACCTCGAGGAGTGGTGCGGTAGGAAGGTTATATTCAAGAGGAGACACCCAAAGAAGTATAGGGTGGCAGAGCTCGATAGAGCCCTTCAGATTAGGAGGACTAAGCATGAACCCCAAATGATTCATAAGGCTAAGGAGGCTGGGGTTCCGACACCAATAATATTTCTAGTCGACCTTGAGGAGGCGACAATAATCATGGAGTTTGTTGAGGGCAAGCAGATCAAGCAGATACTTAATGATCTGCCAAGTGAGGATAGGGTTAGACTCTGTCGGGAGATTGGCAGGCTTGTTGGAAAGCTCCATAAGTCCGGCATAATACATGGGGACCTAACTACATCAAACATGATCCTAACGCCTAGTGGAAGGATAGTCTTTGTGGATTTCGGCCTCAGTGAGCAGAGCGTTGATCTTGAGGCTAGGGGTGTAGATTTGCATCTGATGAGAAGGGCTCTGGCAAGCACCCATTATAAATATGCTGACGAGTGCTTTAATGCTGTTATTGATGGTTATAGGGAGATTATGGGGGATGAAATCACTAAGGATGTCATAAACAAGATTAGGGAGATTGAGAGGAGAGGAAGATATATTGTGGGGAGGTGAAATCTAGTTTGACGCTGGGCAGAGCCTTCCCATATGGTAAGCTAATATTCTTCGCAACCGGGAACATGCACAAGTTTAATGAGGCGAGGCGGGTTCTAGCCGAATACAATATTTCAGTCGCCATGGTCAGGGTGAAAACCATAGAGATTCAGGATGATGACATAGAGAGTATTGCGGAGGCAAGCGCAATCGATGCTGCGCGCAAGATAAATCTGCCAGTTATAGTTGAGGATGCCGGGCTGTTCATAGATGCACTTAACGGCTTTCCGGGGCCATACTCCTCATACGTCTATAGGAAGATTGGATTGGATGGCATACTCAAACTCCTAGAGGGGATTGAGAATAGGAGGGCTAGGTTCAAATCGGTTGTAGCCTTCTCAGATACCGATGGAAGCGTCAAATACTTCCGCGGTTTTGTCGAGGGCAGAATTACTAGGGTAGCTAGGGGATACGGTGGATTCGGATTCGATCCAATATTTGAGCCGGACGAGCAGCCTGGAAAGACATTTGGAGAGATGACAATTGAGGAGAAGAATAAAATTTCGCATAGGGCTAGAGCCTTAAGGGAATTTGCTAAATGGTATAGGGACCAATTCAGCCCATAAACCAAAAAATATATTTAGCCCACCATATTTCTTGTTGTCAATATTAGAGGCCGATTTAAGATGCCAATAGTCGACCCACTGAAGCGGAGTATAGCGCAGAGGAAGAGACTCTACATGAAGATATGTAGGTCCTGTGGGGCTAGAAATGCTCCTACAGCTGTGAAGTGCCGAAATTGTAGAAGCCGGAATCTAAGGTGGAAGAAACGGGAGAAGACACGGTAGTCTACAACTCTAAAAATGCCTCATCTCAATAAATATTTTGGTGAATTATGTTAGTTTAGTCTAAGGATTATCTCGACTTGGCAGTCCGGTGGAATCTTAATTCTCTTTGTCCACGAATCTCCAATGGCTATCATCGCAAATATTCCAGCAACCTCAGACTTCGCCTTATAAGCGAGATTTAAGAGTGCACTCTGAGTATCCCCACTCTTTATGATATCATCAACTATTAGGATGCTATCGCGCTTCTTGATGGAGTCCCTTGGAATGTAGAGAGTTAGAGTATAACCTGAATCGCTTAAGACATATGTCTCCTCAAGGAATGAGGGGACACCAACCTCCTTAGTCGTTTTAGCAACGACTAAGTTAACTCCTAAGGCATTGGCAACCATTGTTGCAAGCGGAATACCATCAACAGCGGCCGTTAAGACCTTCGTTATTCTCTTACCGGCGAACCTCGCTATAGCATAGTTTGCAGCCTGTCTAAGGAGGATTATATCCCCAACAATAAGCGTGTTATCAAAGTATCCGTCACTATTAAATTTGAGCCTCCTTTTAAATTCATTTTCCAGCCCAACCATCTTAGAGAGTGCATCCCAGAGCTTACGAGCCCTCTCAAGGTTTGGGAGAACATGCCCCTTAGCATATCTACTCAAAACTGTTACTGGGAGATCGGTTTTAGCAGCCAACTCCCTATAAGTATAATATTTCTTGGCAGTTCTAAGAAGTTCAACTGTTGCTAGGCGGAACTTTAGATCCTCCGCGTGGGTTGACACCTTAATCTCATCCGACATCATATCTGGCAACAAACACCCTTACCCCCGGGAGCCCTCACTTTTGAGGTATGAATGTAACATAAAATTTGCGTATTGCACTAATCTTACTTTTCATAATTTTTTGTATACTTCGAGATAAGTTCTTGTAAAATGGAGGGAGAAATGGGCGGGAGAATTCAATAGAAGGCATATTTTATCTCGAAATGGGTTTTCAGGTAATTGCGCGATTTAATCTTCGTTTTAGGGGAAATAAAAGCGGCTCGACACTTCTCACGATCTATGTCCTAAAGATATGTTAGAGATGGATTAAGGGAGAGATAGGGTTAAATAAATTCCTGATCCAGAAATTAGGTTATAAGCAGCGGAATAAGATATGATAGGTTGGAGGATAGAATTTTTATGGGTGGCGAAGAGAGTTCGAGGAGAAGTAAGGGCAAGGTTAAAATAATATATAAGCCAGCCAAGGAAATAGTCATTCTCGACTTCTTTCAATTTTCAAGGGATGCGCTAGATCAAATGTTTGCTAGGCTCATACATTCAGGCCTACCGGTAATGGCACAGTGGGCTGAGGGTATAATCTTCGTCTACTTCTCACTGGCGCCAGATACAGAAGAGCTTATGGAAAACTATCTTAAGGGCAGAATTTTCTGGAGCTCCGTTAATTTCGCCTTGATGCCAAAATACTCCCCATTTATTAGGGTTGGGGGCTTAGAGATACCAGTCCTAGATGTCTCGGGGCATCCAGTTTTAGCGGAGGTTGCTAGGTGGCTTAAGAAACATGCTAGGCCTGAGGTGAAGACTGAGACAGGTATAATTAGAGGCGATCAAGCTGCTCCATAGAGATAGCATATTTTAGTACTTCAGGGTAGTCCCATAAGTTCATATAACCTTTTGCAGCCATGTATAAGTCTAAATCCTTAAGATATCCTTTTTTGAGGGTTCGGCTGAAAACATATGAATTACTTTAATCAATAATATCACAATACACCTCGTATTTTGGTGGTCAAATGTCCCTTAAGGAATTTAAACAGATAGCAGTAGATGAAGTAAAGCAGAGAGAGGAAGAGGGATATGATGTCACAGAAGTGTCAGAGAATCTTTTGAAAATTGACATTAGGACAATATCGGAGTTAAAAGTTTTCTTAGAGGAGCTAGAACGGTGTCCGCTTAAGCCGAGTTTTCCATATAAGGAACCGTCTAATCTTCATGAAATAATTGCTGAGAGAC
>Ga0209394_1001322_pt1 | contig 14880 bp, 16 predicted proteins | sample JNZ201metaG_FD_184122 | JGI IMG/M metagenome (GOLD analysis project Ga0209394, IMG submission 184122) | Hot spring microbial communities from Jinze hot spring, China to study Microbial Dark Matter (Phase II) - JNZ 20120812A (SPAdes) (version 3) ... | reverse complement strand
CGGCGCTTTGGATAATAAGCATCCTTAAATCCTACAGAGCAGTAAAGGCCTTAAGCTAGGCCGCAGGCTTAGGTTAGCGGTCGGCCGGGGTAGGGCTTCTCGGTGAAGCAGAGCTTTTGGCATGTTTCAGCCCCCTTGTACTGGTGTAGTTGCTGCGGTGTTCCTACGCTTGAGCCTAAATGCGGCCTCTGCGGTGGAAGTACTCGTACGCTTCACGCTACGCCTCCGAAGGATCTTAGGCCCGCCTTTGAGCGCGACTTAGACATCGTTAGAAGCGCGATAGCCGCTGAGCACGGCGAGGAGGCCGTTAAGGCGTTAATACCTAGCGGTAAGCTCGTACTGCTTAATAAGGTAAGCCACGTTGACCAGGCGAACGAGGTAGTGGTGGATGGCTGGCCCATGGGTAAGCTACTTTTCAACCCTGAAGCTATGCGTTGGAGGTTTAGGCTCGACGCTGAAGGCGCCGCTAGATTATTGAGCTTAAACATCGGCGATTACGTCACGGTTAAAACCGGTAGGGTTAAGCTTTGGCAGACGCTTAACGGCTACGAGCCTTCAGGCGGGAAGGCATCGTTCGAGGAAGGTAGGTTCGTAATCGTAGCTTCAAACCGCGGCCAAGCGGTAGGACTCGCCGTAAGGACCGCTAGCGGGTTAAAGGTGGTTAAAACATGGCAACCGCAGAAACCACATTGGAGTAGTTCCTCCTCAAACCTAGGTAAGGCTTTAAGAGCTAACGAGGAAGCACTACTAGGCTTAGAGAAGAGGGCTATAGCCTTCATTAAGATGGTTGAAAACGAAGCCGGTAAACCATCCTTAGTCTCCTTTTCAGGCGGGAAGGATAGTTTAGCGACTTTAAGCCTAGTCCTTAAAGCCGTAGGCGATAAGCCGTTACTCTTTAACGACACCGGTTTAGAGATGCCGGAGACCATTAACCATGTGGAGGACGTCGCCTCCAAGCTCGGTTTAAAGCTCGTAGTAGCGAAGGCCGATGAAGCCTTCTGGAGCTCCCTTAAAGCCTTCGGACCTCCATCCCGCGACTATAGGTGGTGCTGTAAGGTATGTAAGCTAATACCGATTTCGAGGGAGGTTAAACGCCTTCACCTTGAAGGCCTACTCTTCTTCGTAGGGCAGCGTAGGTTTGAATCCTTTGCTAGGGCTAAATCCCCCTCCGTTTGGAGGAGTAGGTGGATTACGCACTCCTTCGGCGCTAGCCCAATTAACGATTGGTCCGCGCTCCACGTATGGCTATACCTAGCTAAGGAGAAGCTGAAGCCTAATAAGTTGTACTGGGAGGGTTTCGATAGGATAGGATGTTGGTTATGCCCAGCCTGTGAATTAGCCGAGTTCCTCGAGGTTAAACGCCTCCACCCGGAGCTATGGGAGCGATGGGAGGATTGGCTTAAGTCTTGGGCCAAGCGTTACGGTCTACCGGAGGCTTGGATAACCTACGGCCTTTGGCGGTGGCAAACACTACCGGGCGATCAGAGGAAGCTCGTTAAGCGCCTCGGCTTAAGCCTCGACCAGCTTAACGTTAAGCCTGAGGCCCCGATAAGGGTTGTTAAGCTTTCGGGTTATGCTCCATGCTCCGGCGAGTACACCGTTGAAGCTATAGTTAACCGTCCGTTGGACGTCAAAGGCTTAACGGGTTTAGCTCCGTTAATCGGGAGCTTTAGGTTAAGCGCTGAGCTTCAAACGTTGATCATTAGGCGCAATGAATCCACCGTTAACCTTCACTCCTCGGGTAGGATCGTCGTAAGGGCCAAAACGAAGAAGGAAGCCGAGGAACTCGTTAAGCTATGCTTAACGATACTATCTAGGAGTACGCTATGTAACGCATGTTCCTCCTGCGTAAACTGGTGTGAGAAGGGGGCTATAAGGCTGGAGGCAGGTAAACCCGTGGTTAACGCTTCGTTATGTATAAGGTGTTACGCCTGCAATAAGGCTTGCCCGGTTGCTAATTACCTCGTTAAAAGGGTCGTAAGGCCGTTAAGCAGTTAACGCGCATTGAAAGCTACTAACGACGCCGGCTTGAATACCTAACCTTAAAGATTGTAGGGTAAGACTACTTTTACCGTTCGTCCGCGGGATCGCGGAAGCCCTTAGGGTTTGAAGGAGGCCTTACCTCCGGTTCCGTTGGAAGTAGCGAGATTGGTAGGATTTGTAGTATCACTTAGAGGAGCTTCTCGCGATCTACTTGATTGGGGTTTGGTTTTAAGCCTCTAACTGGCTTTAGGGTTGTTCACCAATCATCTACTCATTTTTAAGTAGAAACTCTTAAATAAGTAATCAGCTAAGAGATACATATGTCTAAGGTTTCAGCGTTAAAGGTTTCTAGCGCCGCGCTTTTCGGCGCGTTAGCCGCCGCGTTAACCATGGCTAAGGCGATCACCACCATCCCCTTCCCAATACTCCCATACCTAAAGTTCGAATTAGCCGAACTACCGGTTTTCATAGCGTTCTTAGCGTTAGGGCCAAGAGTAGGTTTAGCTTCAGCTTTAATCTACTGGATGGTGTTAACGCCCATAGGCGAATTTACACCCCTCGGCCCCGCAATGAAGTTTACGGCTGTAACCTCCACACTTATAGGTATGTGGCTCGGCCTACGAATCCAACAGTTAATGGGTTTAAGAGGGGGTGGAATCGGGGCTTTAATAGTATGCGGCGTCTTCGGCGCCATCATAAGGGTCTTAGTAATGACGTTTTTCAACTACTTAGTCCTAGCCGTACTCCTCCCCGAATGGCTAGTTTTCGCTAACGCGCTTCTAAATAGGGCTGGTTTCCATGTATCCACGGCTTGGGAGGCATTACTACTCGTACTGTCTTTCACGGCGGTATTTAACGTGCTGCATACCTTACTTTCACTAGTACCGTCCTATATTATCGTAGGGGCTTTAACCGCGGTTAGGAGTATACCGTCCTACTTCATAAAGCGGTCAAATAAATCTAGGATGGCGAAAAACTAATGCTCCCCGCCAGCCACCCCTTAAAGGGGTGGAGCCCCACGTCCGATGAAGGCTTGGAACTCCTACGTATGCGTAAACTCCTCGAACTACAACGTAAACAACTCCTAGCTGAAGCTAGGAGGGAGAAGCAGGAAGAGGAGCCTAGAAGCATACTGGTTAAATCGCTGGCTGGCCGCGGCCTCGAGGTTTTAGAAGCGGCCGAAGCCCAATACCCGAAACTAGCTGAAATAGTGGTGCAGCAGTTAGCAGCGCTCCTAAAAAACGGTAAAATCCAGGGGCCGATAAGCGGTGAAGAGCTCTACGACCTCTTCCTAAGGCTCGGAGCCCCGGTTAAGCTTCAAACAAGGATATACTACGAGAAGAAGGGGAAGCGTAAATCCTTAGCCGACGTCCTAAAGGAGAAGGCGGAACGCTAACCCGACGCTTAAATAAAAAAGGGGTTTAGGCCGAACCTACTTCTTACCCGCTTTCGCTACGTCCTCCTTAGCCCAGCTAATGGCCGCGTCGCCCGTTAATAGCTTCTTAAGTTCCTCCTCGAGCCTCGTCGGCTTTACGATGGCGACCCAGCCCCTCCCATAGGGGTCTTCGTTTATTAGGCTCGGCTTCCTACGTAGCTCCTCGTTAACCTCGTCTATCGTACCGCTTACGGGGGATTCTAGGGGCCCAGTCCATTTAGCCGACTCTAAGCTTCCCACTGGCTTACCTTGTTCAACAGTAGAACCCTTAGGCTTTGACCTATAGAATAGGATTCTACCAGCTAAGCTTTGACCGTAGTCGGTTAGACCGATCCTAACCCTACCGTCAGGCTCCAGCTTCGCCCAGCTCCTACCCTTAGCCCAGTAGTAGAGGCCTTCAGGGTATTCGTACTTATCCACCTTAACCATTACTATAACACCTACCAACACTACGCCTACCTCGATTTATCCATTTCCACCGAGGGTTAAGAGGGGAAAGGGTTAAGTGTTTAAAGGCCCTGAAGCCTAGGGGGTCGGCTTTGGAATCGCCGGACTACGTACGTTTAAGTACGGCCGCCGATATTAGCTTAGGCTTCTCCAATGGAGCTTTCTACAGGGACGTGGAGCTTTACTGCATAAACCTCCTACTATACTACCCTGAAGGCTGTAGGGCTAACTGCCTCTACTGCGGTCAAGCTAGGACTTCTGCTCAAGCAGCTATATGTAAGTCGCTAATAAGGGTTGAATGGCCCCTTAGGAGGCTTAACGACGTCATTGATAGGTTTAAACGCTTCCTCGAAAACGGATCCTTCCTTAGGGCTTACCGCGTATGCGTAGCTAGTATTACGCATGCTAAAGCTGTTAAAGGGGAGATCGAAGTAGTAAAGAAGGTAAGTAGCGAATTAGACGTACCCGTATCAGCGCTGATTTCGCCGACAATATTCACTAAGCAATATATGGAGGAGCTACGTTCAGCTGGAGCTGAACGCATAGGCATAGCTATAGATTGCGCTACACCACAGCTCTTCACCCTTCTTAGGGGTAAGGAGGCTAAGGGGCCGCATAGATGGGAATCCTACCTAAACGGGGTGGAGGAGGCCGTGGAGGTTATGGGGAGGGGTAAGGTAGGTATACACTTAATCGTAGGTTTGGGTGAAAGCGAGGAGGAAGCCGTAGCGTTAATGCAAAGGGTTAAACGGTTAGGGGTTGAAACACACCTATTCTCCTTCTACCCTGAGAAGGGGACCATACTTGAGGATTGGCCGCGTCCCCATATAGGCCAGTATAGACGCGTCCAGTTAGCACGTTACATCATCGATAACTGCTTAGCCTCCTACGAGGACATGGAGTTTAACGAGTACGGGCAGATAACGAGCTACGGGGTCGACGTGAATCGGGTGGCGGCCTCAGGGAAGCCCTTCATGACGTCCGGCTGCCCAGGCTGTAATAGGCCCTTCTCTAATGAACGGCCGGGGGAAACATTGAGGAACTACCCCTACCATCCGTCGAGGAGGGAGGCGTTAAGGGCCCTTAAACAAGCTAAGAGGTATGCGACGCCTAAAAACACGTTTCAATACTTAGTCAGCTACCTAAAGCTTAAAGGGCTTTAAGCGTGCCATCCATGAAGCCTAGGTGGCGCCTCCTAGATACTGGTAAGCGTAGCGCAGCTGAAAACATGGCCCTCGACGACGTAATCTTGGAGCGTCGCGCCGTTAACGATTCTCCAAGCACTATACGCTTCCTCCAGTTTAAGCCTCCAGCAGTCCTAGTTGGGTATCATCAAGCCGTTGAACAGGAGGTACGCTTAACGTATTGCAAGCAGCGCGGTATAGACGTAAATAGGCGTTTAACGGGTGGAGGCGCCATATACTTCGACGAGGAATCGTTAGGCTGGGAGATTTTCGCCGTTAAGCATGAACTCCCCCAATGCTTAACCGTTGAAGACTTCTACGAGGAGTTATGTAGGGGCGTAGTAATAGCGTTGAGGAGGATTGGGTTAAACGCTTCCTTTAGGCCTAAGAACGATATCGAGGTTAACGGTAGGAAGATATCCGGTACCGGCGGTACTGAGCGTGAAGGCGCCTTCCTCTTCCAAGGGACGCTTCTAGTAGATTTCGACGTTGAAACTATGCTACGCTGCTTAAAGGTCCCGATAGCCAAGCTGAAGGATAAGGAGGTAGCATCCCTTAAGGAGAGGGTTACCTGCTTAAAGTGGGAGCTCGGCTTCAAGCCTAGCTTAACGCTGGTTAAAAGGATGTTAAAGGAGGGCTTAGAGCAAGCGTTAAACGTTGAACTAGTCGAGGACTCCTTAACCAGCCGCGAGGAGAAGCTTCTAAATGAAAGGTTAAGCTACTTTCAATCCGATGAATGGATCTACCTAGTTAGACGGCCGCCGAGCGGGGTTGGCGAGCTCTACGCGTTAACCAAGCGGCCCGGAGGGTTAATAAGGGTTGTTTTAAGGGTTGATAAGGAGTTAAAACTGTTAAAGGACGTCTTCATAACCGGTGATTTCTTCGCTTATCCGTCGAGGGCCATCATGGACCTCGAAGCAGCCTTAAAGAATACCCCCCTCGAAGAGGTCGAGGAGAGAATATTAAGCTTCTTTAGGAGCCGTAGGGTTACGGTGCCCGGCATAACGCCGAACGACTTCGTCGAGGTAATCCTTAAGGCTCTTGAAAAGCTAAACTATGAAGCCCTCGGTTTAAGCTTGGATGAAGCTAACCACGTTTACCCGATACTTAAAGGGGCTGACGAGGTGTTAAAGGAATGTAGCTTCCTACTCCTCCCCTACTGCGCTAAACTAGTGGATTGCGACTACCGTAGGAGGGAGGGCTGCGTGAAGTGTGGTAAATGCTCCGTAGGCGTTGCGTATGAGCTAGCTGAGAAGGCGGATCTTAACGCTTTAACCATTCAGAACTTCGAGCACCTAATGGAAACCTTAAACGAGTTTAAACGTAAAGGCGTTAAAGGCTATTTGGGTTGTTGCTGTGAAGCCTTCATCTGTAAGCATCAGGAGGACCTTGAAAAGGCCGGGGTTCCCGCCGTCCTAGTAGATATCGATAATGAAACCTGCTACGACCTAGGTAAGGAGCTCGACGGGTATAGGGGTAGCTTTGAAAGTCAAACAAGCCTTAAAACCGAGATACTAGCTAAGCTCCTCAATAATAGGAGGAGAAGCCTTGAAGCCTAGCTACGACGTATTAGTTGTAGGAGGAGGCCCTGCTGGAGTTGCGGCGGCGTTAAAATGCGTTAAGAATGGCTTCACCGTCTTAATGGTGGAGAAGGGGGAGAAGGGAAGGCTTAAACCGTGCGGCGGATTATTAACGCCGCCCGCCGTTCACATACTACGTGAAGAGTTAAGGCTCACGATTCCAAGCTGGGTGATATGTCAACCTCAAACCCTAAACCTATACTACTTAGCCTCCGACGGTGTAGGCGGCCTAGTTAAGGGTTATAGGCTTCTAAACGTGGATCGAGCGTTATTTGATAGGTGGCTGGTTGAAGAAGCTGAGGAAGCAGGTGTTGAAACGCTGTTTAAAGCCTCCTTCACGGGTTTAAGTAGGGATGGATCAGCTCTCGTTAAGGGGCTTGGAGAGGTTAAAGCCAGCTTCCTAGTTGGAGCCGACGGTGTCTACTCGACCGTTAGGAGGAAGCTTTACGGATCGTTAAAGCGCGGTTTAGCCTTAATCCTCCAAGAATATTACGAGGGGGAGGGATGCTTCGAGGACTACTTCTACATGATCCTAAACAGCCGTATAACCCCTCTATACTCCTATGTAATACCGAAGGGGCGCTTCCACATCGTTGGAACAGGTGTACCTAAAGGGTTTTCGCTCCTCGACGCCGCATCCAGGTTTAAAAGCCTCCTAAAAGAGGTGTTCGGGTTTAAGGCGGCCGCACTGATAAGGCGGGAGGCTTGGGCAATACCCCAAGGCTTCACGGTTAGGGGCTTAGGCAATACGGTGCTCGTTGGCGATGCGGCTGGCTTCTGTAACGCTTTCTCAGGTGAAGGTATAAGGTTAGCGTTAGAATCAGGGTTAATGGCGGCTGAGGCTATAGCCGAATCTTCCTCCTCAGGTAGGCCGTTGACGAGTTCGTACTTCGACCGCGTTCAATGGATAAAGGACTACGTTAAAGCGACCTATAAGCTAGCGGCTAGCTTCATCGGCGGGAGCCATGAGGAAGCCGTTAAGAGGCAGAAGGAGCTAGTTGAAATGGAGCTAGCTCGAACCTACCATTGGGATTTAAAGGTTTAAGGTGGTTTTTACGCTGTCAACCCCTAGCTTTGAACAGGTCTTAACGGCCGACCCTGAAGCGCTTAGAAGGTTTTTCAAGCTAGCTAAGGAGTTATCCCATCGATACTTCGGTAGTAGGATAAGGTTTTACGCGCCCGGCTTCATAGGGTATAGGAACCGCTTCTTCGATTCAAACCCTTATAGCTTCCCCTCCATATCGGTAACTGGCTCTTGGTGCTCCCTTAACTGCCTACATTGCCGGGCTAAAATACTTGAGGCTATGAGGCCGGCTTTAATGCCGAACGCCCTCTACGAGGCTTGCGTCGAAGTTAAGGAGAAGGGTGGATTAGGATGCTTGATAAGCGGCGGCTGCCTACCCGATGGATCGGTCCCTCTAGATCGCTTCCTAGACGTTATAGGGAGGGTTAAACGCGACTTGAAGCTTACCGTAGTAGTTCATACCGGGCTAGTTAGTAGGAGTACGGCGCGTAAACTAGCTGAAGCCGGTGTTGACGCGGCGTTAATCGACGTACTCGGATCCGATGAAACCATTAGGGAGGTCTATGGGTTAAAAGCCTCCGTCGACGACTACGATCGCTCCCTAGACGCCCTTAAGGAGGCCGGGGTACCCATCGTCCCCCATGTGCTTGTGGGGCTCCACTACGGTAAGCTTAAAGGCGAGGTTAAGGCGCTCGAGCTGATAGCGAAGCATAAGCCTTCAGCCGTCATCGTGATCGCCTTCACCCCTATACGTGGAACCCCCATGGAGGACGTTGAGCCGCCGAAGCCCCTCGACATAGCTAAGGTGCTCGTTATCGCGAGGCTCATAATGCCTTCAACGCCCATAGTCCTAGGCTGCGCGAGGCCTAAGGGCCTCCATAGGGTTAAAACAGACTGTTTAGCGGTCGGTTTAGGTGTAAACGCTATAGCCTTCCCTAGTGAGGAAGCCGTAGACCTAGCCGTTAAGCTAGGGCTTCAAGTAGCTTTTTCACGTAGCTGCTGTTCTCAAGCCTGGAAGGACTACCTTGAAGCTTCATAAAAAAAGGTGGAAGGTTTTCGTTTCAAGGTACTCTTCTACTTCTTAATACCCGCCCTGAAGAAGTGCCCGTTAGGGCACTTGAAGAGGCCTATGGTGACAGGCCTCCTCCCCTTAGGAGCTAAAGTCCAGGTCTTTGTTGGGGAGGCTACGTCGGCTCCACACTTCGGACATTTAGCCATAATTCCACCTTTACCCTCGTCTTCACGATCTGATGGAAGGGTCATGCGATATAAGGCTTTCGAGGCGATGAAGGGTTGATGGCGGATCAACCATAAGCCGCCCCATTAAGGTGAGATTGAAGCGTTAAAGCCTCTTTAACCCATTTTCAAGGCTTCTCAGGCCTTCATCGGTACGATCGACGAGTTAATGGTTTTTTTAAGCGTAAAAGGACGCCGTAATCCTCCATTAAGCTTTTTCAACGAACTGTTGATCAATACGTCATCACGATGACACGTAAGTTCGACGATTATCGACATCCTCGGTCGGAAGAAAGCCTTAAGAAAGGCTTTAAGGCTAGAATGAACCGGAGGAATAAGCGTGACGTGGGAAACCGCGGAGTACTACCTTGGTGAATACACGAAGCCTATAGCCTCCCAGTTAAAACTTGGCCTCGTAAAAATATTTGATACCACCCTAAGGGAGGGGGAGCAAACACCTGGCGTCGCCTTTAAGCTTGAGGAGAAGATAGCCATAGCCCGTCAGCTTGACGAGTTAGGCGTAAACGTTATTGAAGCTGGCTTCCCCTCAAGCTCTGAAGGAGAAAAACAATCCGTTAAAGCCATAGCTAAGCTAGGCTTAAAAGCCGAGGTTTGCGGTTTAGCCCGTACCTTAAAGCAGGACATAGACGTATGCCTAGAAGCCGACTTAGCCTACGTACATACCTTCATAGGGACCTCGCCTTGGCATTTAAAGTATAAGCTAGCCATAGAGCCTGATGAAGCCTTAAGGCGGGCGGTTGAAGCCGTGGAATACGTTAAAGCCCACGGCTGTAAATGCGAGTTCTCATGTGAAGACGCGACTAGAACCCCGCTCGACTTCCTTAAGAAGGTTTATAGAAGCGTTGAGGAAGCCGGAGTTGACGTAATAAACGTACCGGATACCGTAGGGGTGATGAGCCCAGAGGCCATGAAGCTCTTAATATCCGAGCTTAAAAAGACGGTTAAGGTACCCATATCGGTCCACTGCCATAACGATCTCGGATTAGCAACCGCTAACTCGTTAGCCGCCGTAGCCGCTGGCGCAACCCAAGTACAGGTATCCGTTAACGGGCTAGGTGAACGGGCTGGACACGCTAGTATGGAGCAGGTAGTCATGGGGCTTGAAGCCCTCTACGGGGCACAAACCACTATAAAAAAGCATCTAATAACCCAGACCTGCCGATTAGTGGAAAAGTATAGCTTAGTCTTTAACCCGCCTAACTACCCCATAGTTGGAAGGAACGCCTTCGCACATCGATCCGGGATTCACGTCCACGGCGTAATAGAGGAACCAGCCTGCTACGAGCCCTTCCAACCTAACATAGTGGGACAAACTAGGAGGATCGTCTTCGGAAAACACACCGGTAAGCACGGAGTTAAAAACTACCTTGAACAGTTAGGGCTAAAACCTAACGAGGAACAGTTAACAGCCATAGTTAACAGGGTTAAGGAGCTCGGTGAAGCTAAGAAGGCGGTAATGGAGGAGGACCTATTCGCTATAGCCGAATCGGTAATGGGAGGTATACCTGAGGCTGAACGCACCATTAAGCTGAAGGAGCTAATAGTCGTTACCGGTAGTAACGTAACGCCAACGGCCTCCGTAACCATAGCGACGGCAGATAAAGAGCTTAGAAGCGCTCAGGTAGGCGTAGGCCCCGTAGATGCATCGGTTAAGGCGATCGAGGCCGCCATAGGGGCTATAGGGCAATTTAGCCTTAGCGAGTATAGGCTTGAAGCTATAACCGGCGGAACAGATTCGCTAGCTAGCGTCGAAATAGCCATTAAGGATAAGGACAACAACACGTTTAAGGCTAAAGCCGTGGATGACGATATAGTTTTAGCTTCAGTTAACGCCTTCATAGACGCCATAAATAAAGCCTTCTACTACCAGCGTAGAAAAACGGTAAGTAGGTAAATGGCTCCAATAAGCGTTAACGGAGAGGGGTTCCATCGGAACCCTTAAGATGACCATGCACCTACACGGCTCACTCCTCATAGAGGCTGAAGGACCATTTAACTACGATTTAACGCTTAAAGCAACGCCGCCAGCCTACCCATTCGTATATTTTAACGGCGTATTGAAACGCGCGATCACCCTTAACTCTGGTAAACGCGTACCTTTAAGGGTTAAAAGCCTAGGAACCGTCGATAAACCCCTCCTTAAGGTTGAGGTCTTAACGGAACTTAACCCTCAGGAGGCGGAGGAGGTAAAATCCTCCTTAACCTGGTTCTTCTCGCTTGACTACGATCTAAAAGCCCCCTACAGGGTGATGGAGGGCGACGAAGTACTACGTAGGTTTAAAGGGCTCCTTTACGGCGTTAAACCATGGGTTACGTTAACACCGTTCGAAGGGTTAATTAACGCGGTTCTATTTCAGCAGTTATCCTTACGCGTAGCGTTCTCAATGATAAGATCGCTAGTTGAAAGATTAGGCCCTAAGCTTACCGTTGGAAGCTGCCTCTTCTACGATTATCCAAGCCCGGAGACGTTGGCTTCAGCGTCCATCGAAGACCTTAAAAGCTGTAAGTTAAGCAGGAATAAAGCCGCCTACGTAAAGGGGTTAGCGCGTAGCGTTATGGATGGAAGCTTAAACCTAAACGAGCTAAAAAAGATGTCTTCAAGTGAGGCTGTCGAGGTACTTAAAGGGTTTAAGGGGGTAGGAACTTGGACGGCTGAAATAGCTTTAGCGACAGGCCTTAGAAGGTTCGACGTTTTACCGGTCGACGACCTAGGCGTTAGAAGAGCGGTATCTAGGTTCTACTTTAAAGGTAGGCCGGTAACAGGGTTAGAGGTTCGTAGACTAGCTGAAAAGTGGGGTGAGCATAAATGGACGATCGCGTATTACCTTCTAGTAGCGAACGAACGCCTTCCAACCGAATAGCTTAACGTAGGCCCCGGTGAAACGTAGCGTTAAACGCGGCGAAGCCTTAAAGCCGCCAGCAAAACCTTTAGAAGCCAGCCTCCTCCTAGTTAAGGAGGAGAAGCGTGATTAAATGAGGATATCCGATTTAAAGGCCGGTATGCGTCAGGTTAACCTAAAGGCTAAGGTAGTTAACGTGTCGGAGCCGCGCGAAGTACGTACTAGGTTTGGTTGGGCGAGGGTTGCTGACGCGGTTATCGAGGATGAAACGGGTCAAGCAAAGATGAGCCTATGGAACCAGCAGATAAACATGGTCGCGGCGGGAGACGAAATAATTATCGAAAACGGGTATACAACAGAGTTTCGAGGCGAGGTCCAACTGAACGTAGGTAAGTACGGGAAGCTTAAAAAAGTAGGTTAACCCATACTCCAGTTCGATTCGTCAACGTTTCGAACTATTAAGTCGCTTAGGTACTTATCGCTTCCAAGCTGGGTGAATACCCACTTTTTATCCTTTTGGAAGTATACTGCGCAAACCATAACCCTATGGGGGTAGAGCTTAAAGGCGTTAAGGAACCTCTTCATAGCGTAAAGCTGCTGCCTCGGTATTTTAACCATGTTCTTAGTGGTTGATTTAACCTGGAAAGCCGTAATACTACGCCTAAGGTTATTAACTACGAACACGTCCGGATAATTACCACGCGCACCGCTTACTGGCACCCTAAAAACCACGTTACCGTTAACGCGCTCCAACATCTTCCTAAGCATATTTTCAGCGTGATAACCACGCTGACGCCTAAGCCTACTAGCACTCGACACGACACTACCTTAAACTAGGTAAGGTTTTAAACCTTGCTAACCACGCCTCAAACGTTTAACCGTTTCACGCCGTACAACGTAGCTATCCTCGGATGATTAAATCAAATCCTCCTTTAAGCCTTTCTAGACGGGAAAGACGTTCAACAAGTCCTAACGACGCTCTTTAAGGTCCACTACTCATCCCTAGCTTCAAGCCCTTAGAAAGGTTGTAAAGCTCAGCAAAACCTATTTGGAGTAGTTAAGCAGGCCTTCTTATTATGGCGGCCGCTTAACGTGGTGTAAAGCTTTGAGGATCGTCCACTTATCGGATCCACACTTCGACCAAGGATCCGACTTCGACGGAGAAGCCTTCGAAAAGGCTTTAAACCTCTTAAGCTCGTTAAGCCCTAAGCCTAGACTAGTATTCGTATCCGGCGATGTAACGTTCAACGGCCTACTCTCCGAGTACGAAGTAGCTAGGAAGGAGTTATCCAAGCTGAACGCGGAGGTACTCGTAGTCCCCGGGAACCACGACGAGCGGAACCTCGGGTATAAGTTATTCCCCGAGTTTTTCGGTGATACCGATACCGTGAAGGAGTACGAGGAAGTAGTAGTAATAGGGTTAGCGTCCAGCGAGCCGGATAGGGATGAGGGGAGGCTAGGTAGAATGAGGCATCGCCTTATACAACGAACCCTCCAAGGGTTAAAGAAAACACCTATTATAGGCTTCCACCATCACCTCATACCTATACCTAACTCAGGTAGGGAAGCTAACGTAGTAGAGGACGCAGGCGAAGTCTTAGACCTAATTTTAAGGTATAAGGTCCCGCTGGTGTTAATGGGGCATAGACATGTACCCTACGCCGTCAAGGTTCATGAAACCCTACTCGTTAACGCCGGGACAATATCGAGTAAGAGGACTAGGGCTAGGTTTGGACACTCCTTTAACGTGATAGACGTGGACGAACGCGAAATAACGGTAACGGTGGTAGACGTGGATGAAGGGGTTGGAAAGCCCATGGTGCGCTTCGACAGGTTGAAGGGCACCTATACGAACAAGTACCTTGAAAACGCGCCTTAACCATGAGCGGTTGGAAACGTTTTTATCCAACTTCGAGAGTTTTTAAGTAGAACAGGTAGACAGATCCATGTGCGGAGCCGAGCCCCCGTCCATGCTTTTAACCCTCAATAAAATACTCGAGAAACTCGATCAGCTATATAACATGTTAAACGAGACGTTAACGGTTGAACGGCAGATTTTAAAGATTCTAAGCGAAAAACCTCCCTTAAGCCGTGAGGAGAAACTACCACCCGAAGGAATGGACGTATTAACGCTTCTCGAACTTCCGGATCACCTACGTAGAACCATTATGGCCCTCGGTACGATGGATAAAGCTACGGCTGAAGACGTCGCTAAAATAACTGGTAGGAAGCGGGCGCTTGAAAGCGCCTACCTAAACCAGCTGACTAACATGGGCTACGTTAAGAGAGCGAGGCAGGGTAGAAAGGTGTACTTCATGGTTTAAGGGGGTTAAAACATGGTTAGAATGTGCGCTCTTCACTCCTTTAAAGGAGGAACAGGGAAAACCTTCCTAGCCATTAACCTATCCGCCCTCCACGCTTATTACGGTGGTAAGGCATGCCTAGTCGACATGGATTTTAGGGCGCCAACGGTAATAACGGCCTTCAACCACCCCGAGGTAAAGTACTGGTTTAACGACTACCTTAACGGGCTCTGCAAACCCGAAGAAGTCCTCGTGGACGTGGGTAAGCAGCTCGACGTTAAGGGCACCTTGAAAGTAGCCTTCGCCAACCCATCCATGAGCGCGGTAAGGGAAATGCTGGCTAAGGATCGAAAATGGGAAGCCCAGGCGTTAAAAAGGCTATTAGCCTTTAAGCGCTACCTGGAAGAGGAAGGGTACGACGCTTGCCTCATAGATACAAGCCCGGGATTCCTCTACTCGTCAATAAACGCGGTCGTAGCCTCCGACCTAGCGATCATAGTGTCAACCATGGACGAGTCCGACGTAGAGGGTACCAAACGCCTAATTAAAGACCTCTACGAGGTCTTCGAGAAGAAAACGGCCGTAGTGGTTAACAAGGTTATGCCCGAGCCGGCGAGCTTAAGCAAGGATTTAACCTACGTGCAAATGGATATGCAAAAGCTGTACGACGAGCCGGTGATAGGCGTAATCCCGTGCCTATGCGACGTGGCAAGGTTAAAGCGCTCACAAATACTCGCCCTTAAACAGCCGAACCACTGGGTGGCTCAAAGCGTTAAGAAGCTATTAACGTACCTAATAGCCTTTAACCCTTAAACCTGAACAAGCCT
>Ga0209394_1001317_pt1 | contig 14925 bp, 16 predicted proteins | sample JNZ201metaG_FD_184122 | JGI IMG/M metagenome (GOLD analysis project Ga0209394, IMG submission 184122) | Hot spring microbial communities from Jinze hot spring, China to study Microbial Dark Matter (Phase II) - JNZ 20120812A (SPAdes) (version 3) ... | reverse complement strand
ATAGGTCCGTACACGAGCATAGGTAAAAACGTACATATTAAGGATAGCTCCATAGAGTATAGCGTAATATTAGACGGTGCCGAAATAATAGGAATAGAGAGGCTTGAAGAAAGCCTAGTAGGAAGAAACGCGAAAATCAAAAGGAACGAAGAGAGGAAAATAATAAGGCTTCACGTAGGAGACTACTCAGAAATAAACCTCTAGGATTTAACACTATTTTGAATTTCTACTTTCTGTCTTTCTAAGCCAGAGTTTAACCAAGTATTTTACATTGGCTCTTAGGATTTAACACTATTTTGGATTTCTACTTTCTGTCTTTCTAAGCCAGAGTTTAACCAAGTATTTTACATTGGCTCTAGGCTAAATTCACCCACGATTTTGCTTTCTCGAAGCCCAGGCCATTCTTATAAACAACTTATCCGTGTAGTTTAAGTCTACATATCCACCCCAAGTATTACGGTTTTAACGTCCCCTCAGACCATTTGACCTATTGTAGCCTATCAGCGTTATGATTAAGCCATTTAAATGCACTTTATCGCTAGCCCAGTTCTACGCTCTTCACCAAACTTCACCTCATACTGCTGCCAAATAACTATCTGAAGTTGCAATGATGCTAAAAGGCTCCTAAAGAAACCAGCAGTATTGCTATGATTGCGTACATCTTTCTTCTCATCATCTATTTTCCAGAGGTTTACGATAAACATGTTGGTATAGTGCATCAAAGGACTACCACTAATGCTTTGAAAAATCTAGGCTTAGCTTGCTCAGTATTACAAAATGTAAGGCAAAGAAATGAACGCCTTTGGAAAGCATTTATATTTGCAAAGTTTAACCATAATGATAGGAGTTGATTGGAATTCACACTATTTGAATTCCAACTACAGCTTTCAGTAGCAGTTTAGAGGTATTGAGGGATTGAGGATTAGTGAGGATGGCTTGGATGCAAAGTGAAAGGTGGCGTGTTATATTCCGAGAAGCTTTAAACATTTTGATCACCCTAGAACTTATCCTAATTTACTTCTGCACACTGGATCTATTTCAGCCTAGTTACATCATGCTTTACAGAGGTACTACTTGGGATAGAGATTACAAGATTGGGCTAGTAGAGTCTAATTTTTACATGCTTCTACTCTTATTTTCCATCGGTTTATGTATAGGCAAATACACATGCAGTAAGAACTATAGTTTAGACCCCATTAAACTAGCTGTGTACGTTCTAGTAGCTTTAACGGCTATCGATTGTCTGCCGCTATTATACTGGACCATATGTATGTGGAATCCTCAGTTAAGCTACGCATCTACGCATTGGAAAATCCTTCCAGACCTAGACACAGGATTATTCCACGTATACGCCCCAGCATACCCTTTGCTCCTCTTGGTAACATTCTACGCTTGGACACTATTATTCATCAATAGGGTTGTTAAGGGTCAAATCAAACTGAGATTTAAATACAATAAGACTCTAAATGGTGTGTGTAGCAATAAATTAAACAACACGTTCATGGGGAAGCTCGGTTTAATACTGATAATATTGCTCAGCATTCTCCTACCCATAATACCATACATACCAACTATGAATCCAGACTTTAAGCCAGTATCCGTAGATATCAAATACTACGCTACTTTCTTAAATGACATGCTTGCAAGAGATGCTTGGAGCGCCGTTGGATATGCATTCCATGACGGTAGAGCTTTTTATCGCATCATACTCTATGGTTTGGCAATCTCCGGCATTCCGAAGGAGCTAGTCTTAAACTTGGAAGCCCCCCTCATAGCTCCATTTTTTGCATTAGCCGTTTACTTCACGGGTAAAAAGCTATCCGGAAACAACCTATACGCCTTCTTATGCGCTCTCGCTGGAATACTGGGGTTCAGCATGACGGTCAATATGTATGGCGGTTTCTTCGCAGCATGGCTAGCTATAACACTGTTCTATGTATGCATAGCTTTAACGCCGAGCGTAGGGGAAGGCAATTTGAAGAGCCTAGTTGGATGCACGATAGCTTCAATCTTTATACTTTATACGCATCCGTGGACTTGGAGTATTCTTATGGCAGTTTTATCCGTCTATCTAGTCGCTTCGACCATAGGTTCGCTTAAAAGCTTAGGCTTAAAATTGAATAGACAAATCTTAACACTACTCATCACAAATGCTACAGTAGACCTATTTAAAACGCTTACAACGCCGAGGTATGGAGGAGCAGAGTCCTCGATCTCTACGTTAAATTGCTATCTCAAATTCGATAACATGTTGAAAATGACTTGGAATTTGCAACGTTTAACGACTACATACCTAGGGGGGCTATTGTTCAATCCACTACACATGCTCTTAGCGTTTATAGGAATCTTAAACCTCCTAAAGAGTAGGAAGGAAAAACATAGGCTCATCATAGTTTGGACCTCTATAACGTCGTTAATCCTCCCACTAGGCGACACAGCCTTACAATCGCGCTTACTACTATCGGCACCGTTTCCAATACTCATAGCCGAAGGACTATGGGTATTGTCCAAGTTTCTCGCTAGGTTTGACTCTAGGCTTCCTAAGCTTTTTCAAGTCTTCTTCATAGTTTCAAGCTTAACGTATACGGTTAGGGCTTTGTGCAACTTGATATAGCTGTGTTTACTTGTCGGATAACTCTTTAAAATTAGGGGGTGAGAATAGAAAACAGTTGAAAGCATTCTAAATTTTCCCTTTTAATAGAATAATACTTTTCCATTTTTCTTTTAGATTTATTCTTATGAATGAACCATTCTTCAATATTTGAAGCACTGTGAATGCCGAAAGTTTACGGCATAAGCACTCTTAACCTGCTGATTTCCTATAGTACTCTATTCTCCTTCAAATTCTTCAAGAGATGAAAATGCTGTTTAATCCTTCGTTGGAGGCTGCTTCATGGAGTCTTTTGTCTGCTGCCAGAAACTGGGCTGCATGGATATATTTGGCTGAGGCTATTTGCAATGCATCCGCCTGGTAGATATGGTGCTTCTCCAGTATTCTCCAGGAGTGTGTGAGGATGATGGATTTAACTGGGATTAGTATCGCCAGTCCAAGCCGGCTAAGCCTCCTCGTTTCTGAGAGGAAGAAACGTCTAGCCGTATTGTAGTCTTCCTCGCTTATTCTGTTGAGGTATTTGGCTCTATCTAGCACTCCTAAAACTTCGCCGATATTCCATGTGCTGAAGGCGAGTTTCACATCGCCGGCATACGTTTTGACGTATAGTTCTCTGACTTTATCGGTGCCAGCCTCTTCAATATACCTTTTAACTATTGCACTACTGTCTAGATATGCTGTCTGCCCGTTCATCCCTCATCGCCCTGATAAGCTCGCTTACAGAACCCTCCCTAGGTTTTACGGGTTTAAACTCCAGCTCGTAGAATCCTAAACCTGTCAACTCCTCTAGGGCTTTATCTACGTAATCCATCAACTCCTCGCGAATAACCTCCTCGAGTAGGATGCTTAATTCTACCCCTTCTTCCAAGGCGCGTCTTTTAAGCCTACGCCAGAGTTCATCATCAACATAGACGCTGCTTTTCTTTCTAGCCATATAGAAACCTATAGGTATATACTGATAAACCATATTTAAATTTTCCCAGCCTTAACAGGTTGTTGAAACGAAACCTAAACTTGAAGACGCTTAATCTAAAGTTTAGTATTCCGGTAGTCTGGAGATTCAGCTTATTTCAACGGTTTCTCCGCTTGGACTAAAGGATCTACTTAACGCCGCCGTTGAAAAGTATAGAATTGAAACTTCTGTAGAAAGGGAGGATTGTATGGAGCTTCCGTTAGATTGTTTGTTCAAGTTCCCCTAAAATCTTCCTTGGTCTTATAGGTTTGTTTGAATGTTTTATGTTGAAAGCGTCTAAGAGCCGCCTTATGCTACTTGAATATGTATGGGTGTTTTCAGGGATAGGGATAGGCTTCTACCCGACTTTCCGATCGAGGATTACTGGGATAGTCTTCCGTATAGGGATTTTGAGCTTAAGACGCTTTGGAGTATTTTCAAGCCTGCTTTGGAAGACCCTAAGAATAGTTTTCTAAGGGTCGTCCAGGTCGTAGGTCCAGCTGGCTCTGGTAAGACTTGTACGCTCAGGCTGTTCGGTAGGAAGGTTGAAGAAGAGTATGCGAACGTTAAACACGTCTACGTAAACCTCAGGGTTGAAGGAGGTAGGAAGACCGTCTTATACAGGAACATCGCCAGGAAGATAGATCCTAAGCTGGTATCCGTAAGTCTGAGCGCTGAGGAGACGTTGGTGGCGATCGTAAGCCTACTGCGTGAATCCGATAAACGAGTAATACTGACAGTGGATGAAGTAGACTACTACGTAAAACACTTCAAGGATGAAGACGTAGTGTACGATTTAACTAGGCTCAACGAGCTTTCACCGAGTAGACCGTGCGGCTTCATAGGCGTAGTCTTCTTAGCTAGGGGTAGAGACTTCCACAGGCTACTGGATGAGGCTGAGCTTAGCAAGCTCGGAAGACTACACTTAACCTTCAAGCCCTACAACGCTCAGCAGATAAGAGACATATTGGATAGGAGGGCTGAAGAGGCTTTAAACCCCGGCGCATACAGTGAAGACGTACTATCCTTCATATCCGATTTAACAGCAAGCCCCCCGGTCAACGGAGACATGCGATACGCATTAGACCTACTCCTATACGCGGGTACGCTTGCAGAGCTTGAGGGTAGTCAAGCCGTTAAGGCTGAGCACGTGAGGAAGATCCATGGAAGTCTACACCCGAACCTTACGACTGAAGAAGTCATGTCTCTACCTGAGGAGGAGAAGCTCGTACTGCTCGCACTCTCAAGGGTTTTAACAGTTAAGAAGACGGCTTACGCTACGTTCAGAGAGGTTTATGAAGAGGTTCAACTACTATGCGAAGAACAGGGTAGGAAGCCCATAGCTGAGGTTGATGAGTATCTTCAAGACCTATCGGATAGAGGTATAGTGGATATCCGTGGGCTTACGAGGATAGGTTTAAGCGGGTTGTCGGCTGAAGACCTTGAGAAGTTTCTAACGGATATAGTTCAGAAGCTTAAGGGAGGAGTGTCGGAGTGGTTGAAGACGAGGTTGAGAAAGGATTGGGAAGCCCGGTGAAACTTAGAATACTTAGAGCCTTAGCCTCAGGAGAAGCCTTAACCATGTATGAACTGCTTAAGAAGATACCAACCAAGCCTACAACGCTTAGAAGACACTTGAAGGATCTTGTGGAAATAGGCTGGGTTGAAGAACAGCAGTATGCAACTGTGAAAAAGTACAGGATGAACAGTGGGAAGAAGGCTTTAAAACACCTGATAGCGCTGTTCAGAGAAGTAAGCATCTCCACGGATTAAGAGAGAGATTTGTGGGATTTTCAGCTTGAATTCGTAAAGCGTTTAATTGAGGTGGGTTGAAACGTAGTTTAGAGTTAGCAGAGCCGTCGAAAAGCATATATATATCCATACCATAGACTTGAATTCGGTGGGAAAACGGCCAGTGAAAGGGTAGAGGAGAAGATTCCGTGGCACTTCCTAATACCTTTCATGGTTCTTCTAGGGGTTTTTGCCGTAGCTTTTCAAACCGTAAGCGTCTCCGGTGTTTATAGGAATCCACCTGCGTTTTCAGCTACCATAGGTGTTGTAATCATATGCTACTCTGCTTTAACAGCTCTACCGTTCATAGTTTTCTACTTTGCAGGTGCTCTTGGAAGGTTAAGGTCCTTCAGAAAGAAGGTTAACCTAACTATGCTGACTTGGCTATACGCAACGTCTTCATGCATATCGTTCTACTTGGGCAAGGAGGGTTCTGTAGTAGCATGTTGCAGTTATGGCGTATTCATAGGAAATAGGTTTCTCTCACCTCCTGAGGAAACCATGCGTCTCGTACCATGGTTTATGGCTCCATCTATAGAAGTCTCTAGACAGATCCTCTACGGTGGTGTTCCAACACCTTGGGTTGATTTAATACCTACGATAGTCTTCTGGTGGCTGTTCTCAGCGGTTTACGGAATCTTAATGGTTTCAATTGCAACCATATTCAGAAAACACTGGATTGACATTGAGAGAGTACCATTCCCCCATGCCTCAGCGGCTTATGAGCTATTGGTGAGAGCTGTACCTGAGAAGAGGGTTGTGACAGGTGTTAGGGGGATTTCACCATTCCTCATAGGTCTCATACTGGGTATTGCTGTCTGGATTCCAACCATTTGCATTGAGCTTTTTCCATGGTTTCCAGACATTTACGGTTGGAGGACGAACAACTGTGCTTATGGATCGTATTTCGTCCAGCCTGGAGAGCCTTTTGCATCCATCATAGGTATGGCTAGAATAGGGAAGGAGCCTCTAGGCGTTGCCGTAGCGTACTTTGCACCCTTAACCATACTGTTTAACATGTGGTTCTGGTGGCTGGTACTGGTAATAATGTGTCAAGTAGCGTACTTTTTCGGATACTATACTGGAATCCCGAATACTCCTGGTTGCGGAAGAGTCTGGTGTGGGGAAATTTCAATATCCTACGGTGAGCCTTTCAAGTGGACTGCCGTGCTAATTGGAGGTATGTGGGGTTTAGGGATATTCCTGCTTCTCTTAAGCTGGAGGTATATCGTTGACACTATTAGAGCGGCGTTTGGAAGGATGGATCGATCTGCTAGGGTGGAGTTTGAGAAAGATGAGCCTATGAGCTATAAGAATGCCTACATGCTTCTATTATGCTCTTTTGTTGCGGCTTTAATCATACTACTGATATGTGGTATAAACCCTCTGTCCGCAGTATTAACTGTGATAAACATGATCATGCTGTGGTTTGCCTCTATGAGGCTGATTGGACTTGCAGGAATGTACTACCGTAAGACGGATAAGGGTTACGCATTACACAGGCTTCTACTATGGCCTAGAGCTCCTGAAGTTATAGATAGAGACTTCGTAATGTCGGCGCACTTCAATACATGGTTTACAGACGCTCCTGAAGTTCAGGGGATTGGTGGAAACTTCATAACTGCATTTTCATCCTATAGGATAGCTAGGCTTACGGGTGTAAGCTCTAAGGGCGTATTCAAGATATTGGTCGTATCGATTGTAATATATGCATTGATACAACCATTAACATGGTTACCCTTAGCATACACCTACGGTGCTACAAGACTTACAGAAACATGGGGTATGGTAGGTTGTAACGCAGTAATACAGAGGTCTGCAAGCCCTGATACTTGGAACAGTTGCCCTGGGACGGAGCCTTGGGTGCCTCACTTCGTCGCAGGATTTATATGGGTTGGGCTTTTAAGCTGGTTGCACGCGAGGTACGTATGGTTTCCGTTTGAGCCTGTAGGCTTCATACTTGGAATAGGAGCTGGGTTTGAATGGGGAGCTTGGACATACGCTCTGATAGCTTGGGTTTTAAAAATGATAACGCTTAGAATCGGTGGGAGTAAACTGTATGAAGAGGTTGGGGCTCCAGTAGCAGGTGGATACATAGCTGGACACATGCTGGCGCTAATACCTGGGTCAATATTATCGAAGATAAGGTTCTTCTACCCATTCTAAACATCCCACTCTTATTTTAACGTGGTGGGAGGTGCGGTCTGTTTCGATAATCATTCAGCCTAATACGGGTATATGTGAAGGCTTTGTAGACGGTAATGGTGACCGTCGGCGTAGGTCTATAGTCCTAGCCCCTGTGAAGATTAGGGTTGAAGGTGGAGGCTTCACCTTAAGCTGGACATGCAACCTTGCAGAGCAGTGCCGCAATAGAGAGTGCTTCTACGCAAAGTCTGAATCCGTAGCTTAAATACCGTATTTAGGCCGGTTGAATACGTACAGTAAGATAGGCTTAGAGAAGGGCTATGGAGAAATCGGTTTTAACCGATGGCTTTAATTTTCTCTTCATACTTCTTCTTCAACTCTTCATACTTTATTATGTCTATTCTTCCAAGCATATACTCTCTTTCAAGCATTCTCAGTTCATCTTGAATTGCTTGCCTCTCCTTAAATCTTCTTAGAACATCCTCCACTATCGCTCTGATATGCATTGGATCTGAAACACCCAACATCACAATAGATCCTGCATACTGACCTGGAGTACTGTAAATTACATCACCATAGTTGAGAATCCTGGGGATAAAACCCTGTCTAACAATAACCCCGGTGATCCAGTCATTCTTTACCTCGAAAACTCTTCTCCCTACAAGACCATACTTTACGTATACTCTATGGCTTGTTACAAAATACTCTGTAGCCCTAACTCTGAGAAAGGCAATGATGAAGAATATTAAGCCAAGCCCGAAAATCCAGAACGTTAGTATTCCAAGAAGTATTAGAAGCCAGTTCGCCTTCCAACTCAGCCTACCATACCAGTAAGGCTTCTCCCCCTCCATTAAGGTAAAGCCGCTTGGAATTTGAATAGCCATACCAATTAAGTATTTTTCCTGAAAAATATTTAAGACTTTTCTGTAAAGCTTATTCAAAGAAAAATTTTAACCCAAATAGCCAGTCCTATACCTTACCGTCACAGTCACGCATAATAAACAATTTATTACAAAGCACGCAATCAAACAATCCATCGCAAACTGTAATATGTAGTGAATCCTTCAAAAAGTGAAATGCTTTTTAGAATAGCTTTCTTAGGGTTTTTATGGTCAATTCTATGACATCTACGCCGATAAGCTATAGCCACTTTCTGAGGAGGGGTGCCAAGAATCATAAAGTCATCCCAAATGAGAACTGCTGAACCTATCGCCCTGTATTCATTTCCTGATAATAGTGATTGAATTTCTTCTATAATCTCCGACGCTACTGATGGTAGCGAATCATCTTGAACGTAACCAGCACTAATCGGTATTGTCGCATCTATTGCCAGACAGTCATAGCAGTGCTTTTTTGTGTTTTCTAATTGATTATTTGCTTTGCAAATCACATCCGCTATTCGGCGTTTGTCTTTCGTATGCAAATTTTTGCATTCAATATACAAAGTTTCGGAAACATTTGGGAAATTAACCATTAAATCAGGAAGTCCTTCTTTTTCCAATGGTGTTACAATGTTTCCCTTCGTAATATGCCATGCTCCCATGTATAATTCAACCATTATGTCTTGAAAATGTTGTAGGTCAGGAAACTTTTGCTTTATTTTTCCCTTAACTTTCTTGTTGCCATATTTCAAAGAACCAATGATAAGTCTACTCATATCGCTATTAGTTATTTTTGAAAGTACAAATGAGTTCAAAAATATCTTCCCGATAGCAGGAAGTTCGCTTGCTTGTTCAGGGTATTTTATAATGCCCTTCTGGGCAATAACCTTGTTACATATTTTGTACTGTTGAAAAGCCTCATGAGTTTCCGAAGCTTTTATGAACCAGTCTTTCGGGAAAAGTATTTCCAAGATATTTTTATAAAATTTAAAAAGCTCAGCAGGATTCATTTCTCTTTCCACGGTAATTAATTCGATATACTTGAAACATAAATAATTTCCTCACCAAAGAAAAAGCACACTATTCTTCTAGAACCCCCCTCCCCCCTAAGTGTACATGGCTGTTTATATAGTGGTTTTTCAAGAGCCTGCTTTGATGGTTTATGAGCTTCCACAACTTCCTACTCTCGTACTTGCAGAGCCTTAGGGATTCCGTGAGAATTGCCAAACATGCCCCATCTAGGATATGGGAGGAGTACTGCGTTTTAAAGCTCGAAGAAGTTAGGCGTTTGAAGAAGGCTCTACTCGACGGCGTTAAAATCCTGGAGGAGATTGAGGATGAGCTTGATGGGGATGATAGTTAAACGAGGGCAGCCCTATGGAGAGGTTTGCGTGTTTTTGTGTGTGCAGAGGTTCAATGCGCATGTCTTCCTCAGAGTCGTCTAGTCCATGGGGGTGGAGTGTGAAGATCCATGAGTAGTTTAGATACTTCTAGAAATTCACACATACATACTGATACTAACTACATAACTTGGAAGAATAGAAGAAAGTTTAGAAGAATAGAAGAAAGTCCTGTATGTAAAGTGAAAATAGGGGTTTACATATCCAGCACCATATGGAGAGAGGTTAGAGAACTCGTAGCCGCTAAATACGACAGCTTCCACGGCTCTTTAAGCCTAGAGGTTGAAGAAGCCTTAAAGAACTGGCTTACCCTACACACGCAAAAACACACAGAGATAAACCCTATAAACCCGACTCCTAAAGCTAAAAAAGTCTGGGAGCAGGTTAAAGACTACATTAGAATGAGGCAGGGCTTCATAGGTCAGCAGATTACGCTTGAGCTTCTAAGGGAGGCCGTAAGCGCTATCAGAGGAAGCGACCCACGTACAGTCTCCAAATGGCTTAGAGAGTTTGAACGCTACCGTTTGATCAAGCATATCGTTGGACACGTCTGGGAGGTCGTCTAACATGCTTCAAGACTCCTGGAGGGTCATGGGCTTTGAAGAAGCTCAACCTTGAAAATGGGAGTAGAGTGCCTCTGGCAAAATCCACTACATCAATATGTCGGTTGAAACCGGGTTTCCATACTCAAGTGAAGTTGAGGTGTAAAGCCTACATCGTATTTTCCAAGAACGTTTTGATCGAAGTATAAATATTTAACGCTAGTATGTTGAGGGAAAGTATTGAAACAAGTTTTATGTGAAATATGTAAACATGATGTATTATACGCTAAGGGTTTATGCTACAGATGCTATATGAGGCTCTACATGCGAAACTACAAGAAAAAGAGAAACGCCGCTGAAGACAGGGGGAAGACGGCAGTTCTAAGGCATGTAATCGAGCGTTACGAGAACCTAGGGTTGGAATGTCCACACTGTAGAAACACGAGGGAATTCTTCGTAGACTTCGACCATGCTGAGATAATCTGTAGAATCTGTGGATTAGTCCTCACATCGGGTTATAATTTCAACACATTCTTCCCCAACAATCCTTCTCCAGTTGGAAAAAGGAGATAGAGCAATTCCGCTGCAAACCCTCACGATGAAAACCTTCAAAGGCTTAACGTGCATTTAATACTTGAATGATCCCTAGGATTCTTGGTTCAGCTTAATATTAAACACTAGTATTTTGAGGAGGCGGGTCTTCAAAGCCTACCCGCTTAAGCCTGAGGGGCCTCTATTAATCGGATGGTGTGATTCACCGCCTGCCCCAGCTCGGAACTGGGGATGTGCGTGGTGTACCCAGCCTATACTCTAAAGTCTACGTTTTACGGGGTGTGCTTTTGCCTCATAGACGGTCGGAAAGGGGTTTGTTTAAGAAGCGTATGAGGCTCGTGAGGAGGGAAGTCCTCAGTTTAGCTAGAAAGGAGAGCATTTACGATAAAACGCGTAGGGAGCGGGTATACGTAGGCTTAAATTCACACACTCCCTTTCTCCGCGGTGAAGTCCTATATGGGGTTCGCTACACAAACCCCATGTACTTGAGCCTCCTCCATTGGCGGGGTTCTTTAGAAGAGAACACGCTCAATTTTAAGGTTTAAAACTGGTGAGCGATTTGAACCGTATTCTTGAATACGTTAGATCGGTTGAAGACTGGCGTGGCTTGATAGCTTTCACGTTTACGTTGGGGTTCTTTATAGTCTTCGCCTTCGAAATCATGGTGAAGGATGGATTCGAGGGTGTTAAATTATTGATGCCTCCGGTTATGCTCATCCTGGGCTTTTACTTCGGAGAGAAAAGTGCTGGGTGAAGGGAATGAGGGCTACAGGGCTTCTAGAGGAGAAGTACGATGTTAGACAATTCATACAGATTAACCACGATGCTCTAAAGACGCTTGCAAATTCCTTGAAAAAATCCGAAGACAAGCTTAAAGTGGTAAAAAACGTATATCGGTGGAACGTTGAAAACATATATTATCCATTCAGACCAGATGGAAAGCCAGCCATAGGATTCACGATCAAAGCCTTCCCATGGCTCATATACGGCTTCTTCAAGCTCTACCTTGCTGAGTATGAGCAAGAGTATGCTTGGCTCCTACCGTCGCAGCTGTTGAAGTTTAAATACGGCATATGCATAGACACAGCGAACCTATGTACAACCCTGCTACGCATATTGAGCGTAGACGCCTACACGGTTCTAGGCGTGGTTGAAGGCGGTGGAAGATTTTACGGGCATGCTTGGACTATTGCGGAGGCAGGCGGAGAATGGTATCTCCTTGAAACAACAATTCACAAGGGTAGACCGCCGGTTTTAAGGCTTGAAGAGGTCGATAAGAATTTGCGTGTTAAATACATTGAAGTTGGAAGGTTCAACGAATCACATGTTCACGTGGATAGAGAACTCTGGGATAAGTATAATCTGACGCTTTCCACTATCTTCAGAGGTGTGGAATTTGAATAGTTTAAGGAAGATCCTCTTTTTCATAAAGCCGAGGCTGGTTAAAGAAGTCAAAGTTATGGAAAGCACAAGCAATATATCTAATCTCACTCTTGACTCAGAGTGGGAGAAGCAGAGTATTATATGGAGTGCCTTCGGAGTAGACTATAAACGTGAACTTCAACAGCTTGAGGAGGCTAAAAACGCATTCCTCACACAGCTAAATAATAGCATAGTGGACGATAAGCTGAAGGACTTCATAGAGCAAGTTATCAGGGATGAAGTCAGGAGAATATTGAAGGGGTGTCTAAATGTCCATAGAAAACAACCATAAACTGCTACATAAAATATCCATAAAACCCCTCACGATAATCGTTGAAAAGGAGCAGGAGGAGGTTTACAACAGGGTTAAAGATGCTCTATCTAAGGCTGAGAGAATAGCGAACGACGAAAACATCGATGAGAAGCACCGTTTAGAAGCCCTCAGACTTATCGGCTTCCTCGGTCAGGTTTTGACAGGTGTTTTAAAGGTTGTGAAACTGGATGATATTCAAGAGCAGTTATTGGAGCTTGAAGAGAAAATTAAGAAGTCTAAAAGTGGGGGAAGAGGAGGATACTGGGTTAAACCCTCCTGATGATATTCTCGAATTTTGCAGTCTTATCGGTTTCAAGCCTAAAAGCTTCCAGGAGAAGCTTCTCAAGGATGAATCGAAAAGGATATCCGTCCTATTTGCGAGGCAGAGTGGCAAATCTACATGTCTAGCCATAAAGGCTATACACTACGCATTAACACATCCGAAGACTACAACGCTTATAATATGCCCCGTGTATAGGCAAACGCTGAACCTCGGCGATAAAATATCGGAGATTTTGAACAGCCTTCCAGAGGAGTATAGGAAGGCATGGTGTTTAAAGGTTCAGAAGCTTCGGTTTTACTTCAGAAACCTCAGTCGCATACTATTATTATCTGCTCTAAGCATGGATAAGATCCGAGGTTATACGAGTCATATGATTCTGATAGATGAAATGGCCTTCATAAAAGACGATGAGAAGCTCGTGTTGAACGTGCTCTACCCTATGCTTTCCACGACAGATGGAGCTATGATATGTTCAAGCACACCTTGGGGGGTTAACAGCATGTTCTACAGGGTTTGTCACGACCCAAGCTGGAGTCACCACATAGCGACTTGGGAAGATGCATACAGGGAGGGATTATACTCTAAAACCTTCGTTGAAACAGAGTTAAAGGCTCTAAGGGAAAGCAATCCTCAACAGTTCAAGATAGAATACGAATGTGAGTTTATACCGGATATGGATTCGTGGCTTTCACAGGACCTCATAGCCAAATGCGTCGACGGGTCGTTGGAGTATGTAGATTATGGGACACAGCTTGAAGGAGAATTCTACGCAGGTGTAGACCTTGGAAAGCATCAAGACTACAGCGTTATAGCCGTCTTGAAGCGTGAAGACGACGTTTTAAAGCTCATACACTTGAAGCGTTTCCCGCTTGAAACAGCATACGCAAGCGTCATAGGATATCTCAAGGGGCTGTATGACAATCTGAAAACCATCCAGAGCATCCTCATGGATCAAACGGGCGTAGGGGAATACATCGTCGAAGACGTTGAAACAGCATACGCAAGCGTCATAGGATATCTTAAGGGGCTGTATGACAATCTGAAAACCATCCAGAGCATCCTCATGGATCAAACGGGCGTAGGGGAATACATCGTCGAAGACGTTAGGAATACTGGGTTGCCTGTTGAAGGCGTTATCTTAACGGCTGAATCGAAGGAGCAGATTATGACGTATTTAAAAAATATTATGATGAGGGGGCTGTTGAAATATCCATACGACCGTCAGCTACTACACGAGATGAACGTTGAAAAGTATGAGCTGAGCAAGTCTGGACACGTCATGTTTACACATCCATCAGGTACGCATGACGACATGCTTTGGGCTTTAGCCCTAGCCGTCTACGCCTCTAAGTCGGCTCAAGTTTCAGCCGTAAAGACTAGGAAGATTTTAAGTTGGCTGAGAGTATGAGCTTCATAAGACGCATATTCGAAAGATTAACTCAAAAGGGTATAGTTGCAGCTACAGCGTCTCTGTGGAAGTACACTGGCGAGCCTAGGACCGTCAGCCTTGAAGAGTTTGAACACTTCTACCGTAGCGATGCAGAGGTTCGTTCAGCCATAGATACGCTTGCGGAGATGGTTGCGGGCGTTGGATTCTATACCACAGCTGAATCTGAGAGAGCTAAAAACGCCGTAGATAGGTTTGCTGAGCGGGTGAATCTAGATGAGTTGCTTGTAAACATCGTTAGAAACATGCTCCTCTATGGGGATGCTTACGTTGAAAAAGTCATGGATGGGAAAGAGCTTGTAGGACTCCTACTCCTACCGTCGAAGACGATTCATGTCGTAAGAGATGAACATGGGAACGCTGAAAAATACGTTCAAAAGGCTTTAAGCAAAACGGTTGAGTTTAAACCAGATGAAATCATTCAATTCAGCTATTACCGCATAGGTGGCTCAGCCTACGGAGTCAGCCTGTTAGAGCCTATCCTGCCAGCGTTGAGGCAGAAGGAGAAAAGCATTGAAGCCATGGGGAGAATCTTAGAACGCTATGCATCGCCAAGGGTGATCTGGAAAGTTCCAACGCCTAGGGA
>Ga0209394_1001316_pt1 | contig 14936 bp, 14 predicted proteins | sample JNZ201metaG_FD_184122 | JGI IMG/M metagenome (GOLD analysis project Ga0209394, IMG submission 184122) | Hot spring microbial communities from Jinze hot spring, China to study Microbial Dark Matter (Phase II) - JNZ 20120812A (SPAdes) (version 3) ... | reverse complement strand
AGCTTGGGGGGTGGGGGAGGAAGATAGGAGTAAGTTTTCCGCAACTTGTGCCTGTGAAGGATTTCCTTGAAGGACTTATAGGAAAGCTTCTTTGCAGGTCAAACGTGAAGGTCTACCTCAAGAGCGAAGTAGAGCAGGTAGAAGGGTTTTCAGGCAATTTCACCGTTAAGATAAGGACTGAGAAAGGGGTATTCGAAGAGAAAGTGGGCAGTATAATAGTAGCTACTGGTTTTACGCCCTTTGATGCGAAGAGGAAGGCCGAGTATGGCTACGGGAGGTTCCCCCAGGTGTTGACAACTGTAGATGTAGAGGAGAGGTTTGTTAACGGATGGCCTGAAAGAGGGGGAATAAAATCGGTGGCCTTTATCCAATGTGTGGGGTCAAGGGATCAAACTATAGGAAGACCCTATTGTTCACGCGCCTGCTGTACAGTGGTGGCCAAGCAAGCCCTGCTCCTCAAAAGGCTTTTCCCTGAGGCCAGGGTTTACGTCTTTTATATGGACGTAAGGACCTTCGGCAAGGGGTATGAGGAGCTTTTTGAAGAAGCCCAAAGGGAAGGGGTTGTATACATTAGGGCCAATCCCGGTGAGGTCTATCCCCTGAGGGACAAGCTTGTAGTGAGGTATGAGGATACCCTTTTAGGAAGGCCTTCGGAGCTTGAAGTTGACCTTTTAGTTTTGGCCGTTGGTATGGAACCGCCACAGGGGGTGAAGGAACTGATGAAGAAACTCTATCTGAATGCAGATGCCGATGGTTTTTTCCTAGAGTCCCATCCCAAACTTGGTCCTGTGGATACCTTTTCCGAAGGGGTGTTTCTGGCTGGTTGTTGTCAGGGGCCGAAGGACATCCTGGATACCATCTCACAGGCCCATGCCGCGGCTGCGAGGGCTACGAGGCTGTTCCATGTAGGGAAGGCGATAAAAGAGCCGGTTGTAGCAGAGGTAGATCATGAAGTATGCGCGCGGTGTAGGATATGTGAGGCTACATGTAGCTTTAACGCCGTTACCTATGACCCCAAGGCCAAACGTATGAAAGTGATAGAAGCAGCTTGCAAGGGCTGTGGGGCTTGTGCTGCGTCATGTCCTTCGGGGGCTATGAGCCTTAAGCACTTCCGTTACAGACAGACCTTACTCCCCATCGAAGCCGTCCTTCATTAAGGAGATCTGTAGAAAACCCAGACGTTGCCTTTAAAGTCCTTTCTCACTTTGCCCCTTTTGACCAAGTAGTGTAGATGGGATATAGTTTCAGAAAGGGCAAACCATTTCTGGTGGACTGTAAATTCAGACCAGTTTCCCCCTATGTCCCAGTGTATAAGAGAAGCCACTTCATATGCTGTCTTCGGCTCCTTCAAGGCCTCGAGGATTTCTTCGCACCTCCTTTGATGATGTGAGAGGAGTTCATTTACCCTCTTTTTAAGGTTTGAAAAAGGCCGTCCATGTCCCGGTAGCGTTAGGTCGACTTCAAGGTTCCGCACCTTTAGAAGGCCTTTAAGATAAGCCCCTAACGGGTCTTCTATTTTCCGGCCAAAATCCTACGTTAGGGGTTATGGTCTCAAGGACGTGGTCGCCTGCTATGAAGAACTTAAGGTTAGGTTCGTATAGACAACTATGGCCCGGGGAGTGCCCAGGTGCACTAACAACTGAAAAGCTCAAGTTACCCCTTTTCAGTACTTGGCCGTCTTCTACAGGCACAAAGGCCAAGGGGATCTTAGGTATAAAGCGTATGGGATGGAGGTCCTCCATCTCCTCGATCTCACTTTTCGTAAACCCGTGGGATAACATGACCTTTTTCAAAAAATCCCAACGTTGTTCCAAGTCGTCCAAAAGGAGTTTGGCCTCAGTTGGGTTAAAAAGGACCTGTGCCGAGCGTTTATAAAGGGCATAGGCTTGACCGATGTGGTCTATGTGAAAATGGGTGACGAAGACGTCCAACTTCTCGACATCGGCCCCTACCTGTTTGAGCGCTGACAATAAAAGGTCGGCCGTTTCCTCTTCATACGGTCCTGGGTCTATTAAAAGGGGATTTTCTCCTGAAAGCACAAGATAGGCATTGACGCTCCCTAAAGGCATGTTGCCTAGGTCCAGTTCTATGCGGAGAATCCCTTCTTTTAATTCTTCCACCGAGAGGATCACCATGGCACTTCGCTTCTCCCCTGTGGTCAAAAGATCCCTTCTCTTGATCCCGAGCTTGATAAGGGCATCTATTTATATCTTCTCAAAGGAGGCTTTCAAGCAAGAGCATCAATGTAATCCCCGTTATTGCGCCCCCGGTGGCGAGGTCAACGTTTCCAGACCTATGGGCTTCGGGTATCGCCTCCTCAATCACGACAAAGACCATCGCCCCTGCAGCAAAGCCCATGAAAAGGGAGATGAGCCCATGATAGGAAGAGGATACAAAAGCTCCAAGCAAAGAAAACACGGGTTCTGGGAACCCTGATAAGATGCCCAAAAGGGAACTCCTCATGAGGCCGACCCCTTCTCTTCTTAAAGAAAAGGAGACCACCAGGCCTTCAGGTATGTTCTGTATGGCTATGCCAACTGTGAGGGCAAAAGCGGAGCTATTTATGCCGTGTTGGGAGACGTCACTGAAAGACGTTCCCAAGGCAAGCCCTTCAGGGACGTTGTGTAAGGTAACTGCCGAAAAGAACAGGATGGCCTTATGCCAATGGGTTTTTATTCCTTCTTTATCTTGTAGAGGATGACCTATATGAAGGTGAGGCAAAATTACGTCCAAAAACCTGATGAAAATCGCTCCTATTATAAACCCGAAGATAGGCATAAAAGGTGTTTCAGCGACTTCAAGCCCTCGGGACAATAGGGAAAAGAAACTCGTTGTGATCATCACACCTGAAGAAAACCCCAACATAAAATCCAAGAACTTGTTAGAGGGGTTTTTGTTGACAAAAAGGGAAAGAGTCCCCATTGAACCCACAGCCCAAGTGAAAAGAGAGGCGAATAAAGCAGCGTTTATGGAATTTAGCGAAAAAAAGTACACCTCCATTTCTTTTTGAGCCTTTATGTAGGCAACTCTAAACATTCAAAGACAAAACCTTCCTTACCTCAGGGGATTATGTAGAAAATTTCCAAAAATCGCAACCGCCCTAAAACGAACCGAACTTGACGTTTTGATAATTATGTGTTAAAAGATAATTTGGAAATTTCAAAAAAAACTTATGAGGGTACAAATGGAAAAGGAAGGGATAGTGTGGCCTATGGATGTACCGTTATTGCGTACTATCACCACCACCTTTAACGCTCCTGAGTCCAAGTTGCTGATAAATTCCTTTTTCATGCCGAAGGTCTTCTACGGATTGGCTGGTTTACAGTTATTTGTGGGGTCAATGGCCCAACTGGGGAGGAAGAAGGCCTTTATCGTGACAGACAAAGGGGTCAAGGGATTGGCTTCTATTGTGGAGAAGGCCTTGAGGGGTGTGGGGATTGAAGTGAAGGTGAACGAGGGGGTAGAACCAGAGGTTCCCCTTCATGTCCCTCGGCAGATGGCCGAAGAGATGTCACAGTGGGGTCCGGATCTTATAGTAGCAGTGGGTGGTGGCAGTGTTATGGATACGGCCAAGGTGAGTTGGATCCTTTATGAGGTGCCTGAAGCCGATCTTGTAGCGATAGATCCTATGAAGCCCCTTGGATTGAGGAAGAAGGCCCTTTTGGCCTGTATCCCTACGACTTCCGGTACGGGTTCTGAGGCCACAAATGTCGCCGTTGTACATGACGAGAGCGTAAGCCCTGCTCGTAAAGAGGGGGTACTTCACCCAGAACTTTATCCGGATTTTGCGGTCCTTGATCCGAGGTTTGTAGTCCGTATGCCTAAGGACCTTACCCTTTGGACGGCCATGGACGCCTTGTCGCATGCGGTAGATTGTTATCTCTGTAGGTCGAGTAACCCTATTTCGGATGCTTTGGCTGTTAAGGCCATAAAGATGATCTTTACATATCTACCGCTTGTGCTTGAAAGGCTCGATAACTTACAGTTGCGTTTGAGGATGCAGGTGGCAGCAATGATAGCGGGGGCTGCTTTTTCCAATGGTGGGATTGGCACAACGCATGCCCTGGCCCACAACATCGGTGCCATCTTTGGGGTCCACCATGGTATGGCCTGTGGGGTTACGATCCCTTACGTGATTAAGTTCTATGCCGAAGTGGACGATAAGTTCCTTTCCTTAGCAGAGGAATTGGGGATAAAGGGAGAAGGACGTGAAGAGGTGTTGAGGGCGTTATTGGACTATTTCCTTGCCTTTTACAAAAAGGTAGGGGCGCCTTTGACCATGAGGGATTTGGGTATTAAGGAGGAGGACTTTAAAGCCAAAGAGGACCTTTTCGTTAAGTACGCCTTGATGGACCCGACAGGTCCCATGGCACCTCGACAGCCCTCATATGAGGAGATGCGTCAGTTGATAGAAGACGTGTATTACGGGAGGGTGTGAGATGAAGGGCTATCATGGTAAGGCCTTGCAGGTGGATTTAAACACAGGTGAAATAAGGGAAGTAGGGATAGCGGAGGAACTTTTGAGGAGTTTTGTAGGCGGTTGTGGGTTGGCCGCTGTATTGCTCTATAAACATCTCCATAAGGACCTCGATCCCCTTTCGCCTGAGGCCCCCCTTGCCTTCGCTACAGGTGTCTTTACTGGTTTTTCACCTTTTTCCGGACGTCTGGCGATCGGGGGCAGATCGCCTTTGACGAACCTTTGGGGTGAAACTACCGTTGGGGGGTTTTTTGCAGTTGAGCTTAAGCGTTTTGGGATAGATGTGCTCCTGGTTAAGGGGAAGGCGCAAAAGCCGGTATACCTTTGTCTCAAGGAAGGAAAGGCAGAGCTGAAGGATGCCTCGGACCTTTGGGGAAAGAAGGTTTCTGAAGTCTCTTCCCTTTTAAAGCAGAAAGAAGGGGAAAGGGTAAGGCTCCTCTGCATAGGTCCAGCAGGTGAAAGGCTTGTCAGGTTTTCGAGCATCATGGATGAGAACCACAGGGCAGCGGGCAGGACCGGCCTTGGTGCGGTCATGGGGTCGAAGAACCTAAAGGCCATTGTAGTTCAGGGGAAGGAAGGACTTCCCGAGGTGGCCGACCAAGGAAGGTTAAAAGAGGTGTATTCACAGACCTTGGATAAGATCTCGGCAAATCCCGGAAGGGAACTCTGGCACACTTACGGTACCCTTATGTACACTACACAGGGTTACGAATTGGGAGATACTCCTGCCAAGTACTTCCAAGAGGGGGTATTTCCGGCCTTTAGGATCTCCGGTGAAGCCATGTTGGACAACTACGAGGTTAAAAACGAGGGTTGTGCCTTGTGTCCTGTCATATGTGGTCATCGGGTAAGGGGCGTCAAGATGGAATATGAGTCTGTGGCAGCCTTGGGTTCTAACTGTGGGGTATTCGACCTAGAGGGGCTCCTTGACGCCGTTGAGGTTTGTAACGAGATGGGGATGGACACGATATCCGCCGGGGTAACGGTGGGGTTTGCCATGTACCTGACCGAAAAGGGGGTCCTTAAGGATGGGATCCGCTGGGGCGACAGCAAGGCCGTGGTGAGGTTGTTGGAGCAGATAGCCTTGAGGGAAGGTATAGGTGACCTATGGGCGGAAGGGACCATGAGGGTAGCCGAGAGGTTAGGGGTTGATCCAGAGGAAGCGGCGCATGTAAAAGGGCTTGAGGTCCCTATGCATGATCCAAGGGCCTTCAGCATGCAAGGGCTGTGTTATGCCACAGGTGTCAGGGGAGCCTGTCACATGAGGTCTGACTACTTTACGGTGGACATAGCTGCGGCCCCCATACCCGAATTAGGGGTTGTGCCAGGTGACAGGTTTGAAGAGAGCGAGCAAAAGGTCAAGATGATGGTAGTGCACCAGAACGTTAAGGAAGTTTGGAACTCAGGGGTTATATGTATGCTCGGTATGTTTGACATAAATGACCTGTGTACCTTTTACGGAGCTATAACGGGGATAGAGCTTAAGCCGCAAGATGTCTCCAATCTCGGTGAGAAGAGCTATATGTTGAAAAGGCTTCTGAACCTGAAGTTGGGGATGACAAAAGGTCATGAGAGGCTCCCCAAAGTTGTAACTATGCCCTTGAAGAAAGGGGGAACTAGGGGTTTTTCGCCCAACCTAAGTAAGACCCTTGAACTTTACTACAGGATTCGACAGCTAAAGGAGGACGGTTATCCTTCTGAGCAGAAATTGGAGGAACTTGGGCTGAAGGAGTTCGTGTAAAAGGGCCGATGCGCATAAGGGCTGTCCTTTCGGCTTTACAGTTCAAGGACCTTTGGTCCAAGTTAGGGGGTAAGGTATTGGAATTGAATCTACCCGAAGGCAGTAGGCTTGAGGATGCCCTTCGCGTCTTATCGGAGAACCTAGGCCTTGACCTCATGGGGATGTTGGAAGGGAAAAAGGTGGTCCTTTTTTACCGTAATTCCGCAGTGTCGATCGATAAGGATAGGGAAAAGGACCTCAAGGAAGGGGAAGAACTTTTATTCATAACCCCTCTTATCGGGGGGTAAAACGCAAAAGGAGGTGGAGTTATGGGAAGGGGTTTGAGGAAATGGTGTACGTTGGCCTTAGGACTTATGGTCCTATTGGCCCTGGGTGTAGTCCAAGCTAAGGACAAGATAGTTATAGGCCAAGCATGGCCCCTTTCAGGACCTGGAGCAGGTGCTGCGAGGGTTTCAGGGGGAATGATATACGAGATGTGGGTAAAGGAAGTAAACAAGGCTGGTGGTATCTATGTAAAACAATATGGTAAGAAGTTGCCTGTTGAGCTCAAGATCTACGATAACGAGACCGATATAGGTAAGACCACCAAGTTGATAGAGAAGTTGATCCTCGAGGACAAGGTGGATTTCGTGCTTCCTCCCTGGGGTACTGCTTTCCTTTATGCTGCTGCAAATATATGTAATAAATACGGTTATATACTTATCGGTGGACCAGGTGGAGCAGCCAAGCTAAAGGAGCTGGACTTACCGTATTTCTTCCAAGTATTGAACTTCTCTGAAACGCAGATGCCTGCCTTGGCCGAGATCTTCAAAGAGGTAGGGGTAAAAAGCATAGCTATGATATATCGCGGCGACTTACACGGTGTGGAGTACGCTGGCATTGCCGGTCCGGTTTTCAAACAGGCGGGCTTTCAAGTCAAGATGATGAAGTCCTTCCCTCCCGATGTCACAAAGGACTTTACGCCATTTCTAAAAGAGGCCAAATCCATGGGGGTGGATGCCTTTTTGGCTGCTTGTTACCCACCTGAGGTCATAGCCATCACAGAGCAAGCGATAGCCACAGGGATCAACTTCAACGCCATGTGGTTCAGTGTGGGTCCTTATGACCCGGTGCTTTACAGGGACAATTTCGGCGTAAACGTAGTAGAAGGTGTAATGGGTGGTGGTGCTTGGAACCACAAATCATCACCAGGAGCCGCTGAACTGGTAAAGTTGCACAAACAGTATTATAAAGTGGAACCCGATTATTGGGGCGCCTTGTATTATTGGTCCTCGCTTCAGCACTTCCAGAAGGCCATAGAAAAGGCTGGGACCTTGGACCAGAAGGCCGTACGAGATGTTTTGGCGACTTCGAAGTTCGACACTGCCCTTGGCCCCTATTGGTATGACGAAAAGAGGATGTTGGCCAAAGAATGCCACCCAGGCGAAGTCGGACAGTGGCAAAAGGGGGTGTTTGAGGTCATAGACAAGAGCCCTAAGAGGACGGCCAAACCCCTTTATCCTAAGCCTGCGTGGCCTACTAAGAAGTAAGGTATCAATTAGAGTAGAGGGCAGGGGGTGAGGAGACCACCCCCTGCCCAATAGGGTGGGTTCGAAAAAAGGCCAAAGGGGTAGGAGGATGGTCTTATTACTGAACGTGGTAATCGGCGGGCTTTTAATGGGTGGTATTTATGCCCTTGCCTCTGTGGGGTTGAGCATGCAATATGGCGTGGGACGGGTACTGAACATAGCCCACGGGGAATTCCTGATGATAGGGGCCTTTTTGGCCTGGACCTTTTATACGAACTGGGCCATAAGTCCATTGCTTACCCTTCCTTGTGCCGCAGCTTTTTTGTTCCTTATAGGTTTTTCACTTGATAGGAGCCTTTTTTCGCGGTTGCGGTACGTATCGCCTTCTATTGAGGCCTTTGAGGCAAGTTCCCTTATGGCGTGTTTTGGGCTTCAGTTTATCATCCAGAACATCGCCATCCTCATCTGGGGGGCTGAATTACGGGGATATAACTACCTGGCCGTACCGGTCAACATAGGTGGTGCGGTCTTTGGGGCAAATAGGCTCATAACTTTGGCCTTTGCCCTGGGGATAAGTTTCGTATTTTACCTTTTCTTGTCCAAGACTCGGCAGGGTAAGGCTATAAGGGCTTCTTCACAGGACATATATGCTGCAGGGCTCATGGGGATAGATATAAAACACGTCTTAAGCCTTTGTTTTGCGTTTGGCGCCATGCTTGCTGGGGTAGCGGGGATACTGATAAGCATGATGTACAGCATTCAGACCACCATGGGCATGGAATATACCGTTATAGCTTTAATTGTGATCGTCCTTGGGGGATTAGGCAGTATAACGGGTAGCCTTATAGGTGGTTTTATCCTTGGTACCATTGGGAGCATTATGAGCTATGTTGAACCAGGGCTGACCCTAGTGGCTTACTACGTGTTGTTTATGATCCTACTGTTGATAAAGCCTACAGGGCTTATGGGGAGTGGGCGATGAAGATACCTAAGGCGGTGGGATTAGGAGGTTTGCTAGTCTTCTTAAGTATCCTCCCTACTATAGGTTCCCCATATTCCATAGTTCTTTTAAGCAATATCTTCATGTACATCGTCCTTACCGTAAGTTGGGTGCTGTTTTCGGCTCCTACAGGGTATATATCTTTGGCATCGGCTGCCTTTTTCGGAGCAGGGATATACTCAGCAGCTGTGCTAAGTTTCAAAGTCCCCTTTGTGATTATTGTGGCAATAGGTGCATCAGTGGGATTCCTTCTGGCGTTGTTTATAGGAGTCCTTACCCTGAGACTTAAAGGCATATACTTTGCTATGTTCACCTTCGGCTTTGTAGAGTTACTCCTCCATTTCGTACTCTGGTATGAAGCGAATATTACAGGTACCACGGGAAGAGTGGTGATGACGCTTTCTAATAAAGAGGTATATTATTTGATGCTTGTTTTATGCGTGTTGCTTATAACAGTAACATACCTTGTTCACCGTTCACGTTATGGAATAGCTTTACGTAGCATAGGCCAAAACGAAATAGCTTCAGAGCATGTGGGAGTAAACGTTGTTAAACTTAAAGTTATCACCTATGCCCTCAGTGCGGCATTTGTGAGTGCTGCAGGTGTAATTATGGCGACAAGGTGGACATACATTGATCCGAAGATAGCCTTTAATCCCCTTTATTCCTTTATACCTATCTTTATGGCTATATTCGGAGGGGTCAGGTATTTATATGGCCCTATAATTGGGGCTATTGTGTTTACTTATCTGCAGGAAGTCCTTACCACGCGTTTCCCCTATTATTACATGTTGACCTTTGGCCTTCTTATGGTGCTTATAATCGCGTATATGCCTGAAGGTATAACTGGGATCATTAGGACCTTATTGAAGCGAAAGGAGGTGGAGGCAGGACATGGCCTTGCTTGAGGGAAAAGGGGTTACCAAGGCCTTTGGCGGTCTCATAGCGGTGAACAAGGTGGATTTCAGGATCGAAAAAGGGGAAATCGTGGGTTTGATCGGTCCAAATGGGGCTGGTAAGACCACCCTTTTTAACCTGATTTCTGGGGCCATTAAGCTTGACAGGGGTGAGATCGCGCTTGAAGGCAAAAAGATAAGCGGCCGTGGGCCTCATGAGATATGTAGGATGGGTATTGCGAGGACCTTCCAAGACGTTAAGGTCTTTGGGAACATGAGCGTACTGGAGAACGTGCTCCTTGGGGCGGTATTCGGAGGAAAGGACGGGAGGTCTATGAGGGAAGCCCAAAAGGTGGCGATGGAGGAAATTGAGTTCTGTGGGCTTAAAGGGTTTGAGAAAGCCTTAGCTAAGGATATCCCGCTGGCCTATCAGAAAAGGCTCGAGGTGGCTAGGGCTTTAGCTACAAGGCCTAAACTCCTCATGTTGGATGAGTTGATGGCAGGTTTAAATCCCACTGAGACCCAAGAAGCCATGGATTTGGTCAAGGCGATAAGGGAAAGGGGGATCACAGTTTTCATGATAGAACATGTCCTTCGTGCCATCATGAACATATGCGAGAGGGTGATGGTGTTGCATTATGGGGAAAAGATAGCCGAAGGCACGCCCCAGGAGGTCTGCTCGAACCCTAAGGTCGTGGAAGTCTATTTGGGGGAGAAGGTATGCTTCGAGTAGAAAAGTTGAGCGTAGCCTTTGGGAAAATCCGGGTTTTATGGGATGTCTCCTTAAGTGTCAACGAAGGCGAGATAGTGGCTATCATCGGGGCCAATGGCGCTGGTAAGACCACTTTGCTGAATGCCATTTCTGGTTTAGTCAAGCCTTTGTCCGGTACCATTGAGTTTATGGGACAACGGATCGATCACCTCCCGCCCCACAAGATCGTGGAGATGGGCATTGTACACATACCTGAAGGGGGAAAGCTGTTCATGGAGATGAACGTGAAGGAGAACTTGGAAATGGGGGCCTTTCCCCCAAGGGCTTGGAAGGATAGGGAAAAGGAGGCACAGAAGCTTTACGAACTCTTTCCCCGTTTGAAAGAGAGACAAAGGCAATTGGCGAGGACCTTGAGCGGAGGCGAAAGGCAGATGTTGGCCATAGCCCGCGGTTTGATGTCGAGGCCACGGCTTTGTATGTTCGACGAACCTTCCTATGGGCTTGCTCCGTTGGTGGTGAGGGAGATCATGGAGGTGATAAAGACGTTACCTGCAAAAGGGATTTCTGTGCTTTTAGTGGAGCAAAACGTCAACCTCGCCCTCGAAGTGGCACACAGGGGTTATGTGCTTGAGAATGGACGGATAGTATTAGAGGGGCCAAGCCATGAACTTTTGCAGACGGAGATGATAAAAAAGGCCTATTTAGGCATGTGAAAATAAAAAGAGGAGGTGTGAGATGGGCGTAAAGGGTAAGGGTTTGAGGGTTATTTTGGGGGTTTTATTGATGATGTGCCTTTTTGTGGTCTCAGCTTATGCGAAAAGGGAAATAGATCCTTTGGTGTCACCGGATTGGGTTGGGGCCAATATCGTAAACCCAAAGTTAGTGATCCTTGATGTGAGGAGCGCTCAGGAATATGCCAAAGGGCACATACCTGGCGCCATAAATGTCCCAGTGGCTTTTCCGGCTTCGGCATGGACTGCGCCAAAGGGCAACGTGGTATTCGAAGTGCCTCCTGACGAAGAGCTCGTAAAGACCATACGCAATGCCGGTATCAAAGAGGACTCATGGGTGGTGATAGTGGGTAGGACCACAGGACCCATGCCCTATTACGCCATGGCTGATGCTACACGGGTTGCCATAACCTTGCTTTATGCGGGTATTGAGAACGTGGCCATAATGGAAGGTGGATTCGACAAGTGGGTGTGGGAAGGGAAGCCCGTTTCAAAAGTAGCCGAAAAACCTAAGCCTAGCGACTTCAAGGGCAACTTCAAAAAGGAGATGTTCGCCACCAAGGAAGAGGTACTAGAGAAGATTGGGAAGGCTGTGATCATAGATTCCCGCGATGCCGATGTTTATTTCGGAGTGAAGACGGAGCCTTGGAGCCCAAGGCCTGGTCACATCCCAACGGCTAAAAGTCTCCCTACGCCTTGGTTGTGGGACATGAGGAAGGACTACGGTGTGTACCGTGAAAGGGAGGTGTTGGCCGAAATGGTGAAGACCTTAATAGGGGAACCAACTGCTGACAAAGAGGTCATCGTATATTGTGGCGTGGGTGGTTATGCCAGCACCATGTACTTTGTCTTAAAGGAGGTCCTCGGTTATCCCAATGTGAAGATGTACGATGGTTCAGCTCAAGAGTGGAACCTAGATCCAAATGCGCCTTTGGTGAAGTTCAAATGGGAATAGGAAAGGGCTGATTGAGATATAAAAAGACCAAATCGAAAAAAACGGAGGTGTAGAGGATGGCGGGGGATTTAGTGCAGGCAATAGCTGACTTACAGGAAGATGAAGCCTTAAAGATCGTAAAGGAGCGCTTGGAGGCCGGGGAGGATCCCCTCAAGATCCTAGAAGATGCGCGGACTGGACTTGAAATTGTAGGAAAGCGTTTTGCAAGTGGTGAGTATTTCATTCCAGATCTTATATATTCAGGCGAGATAATGAGCCAAATTACCGAAATAGTTAAGCCTAAGATCGGAGAAGTCCAGCGCGAGGCCAAAAAATTGGGCAAGGTGGTAATTGGTACTGTAGCGGGTGATATCCATGACATAGGCAAGAACATAGTGGTGTTCATGCTTGAGGTAAACGGTTTTGAAGTGCACGACCTTGGTGTGGATGTGCCGCCTGAGAAGTTCGTCCAGAAGGTGAAGGAGACCGGTGCCACAATTTTGGGGTTAAGCGGTTTCCTTACCTTGGCCTTTGATTCCATGAAGAGGACCATAGAGGCCTTAAAAGAGGCTGGCCTTAGGGAAAGGGTAAAGGTGATGATAGGGGGTGGACAGGTCACTGAAGAGGTAAGGAAGTATACAGGTGCCGATGCCTATGGCAAAGACGCTATGGCGGCTGTGACCATTGCCAAAAGTTGGGTAGGGGCGGCTTAGAATTGGCCTTACCCCTGTGAAAACCAAGTTAAGGAGGTTACGAGGATGGAAAAGAAATGGGAGGAGATGTCCCCTGATGAAAGGAGGGAGTCATTAATACAGAGGTGGCTTTCCCCTAAGGCCCCAGATGGAAGCGATATAAAGTTCAAGAGTCCAGAGGCAGAGGAGGCCTATAAAGCACGGGTGAGGAGGTTAGTGGCAGCCATTAAACTGGAAGAAACACCGGATCGAGTCCCCGTATTGCCGCTTCCCAATATGTTTCCGGTTTACTATTACGGCATAACGGTCCAAGAGGCCATGTACGATTATGAGAAGTGTGGCGCTGCCTTTAGGAAGTTCGTGCTTGATTTTGAACCGGACGCTACTATGGGATGTATGGGGCCTGGTCCAGGGAAGTTTTACGACTTGGTGGATTACAAACTCTACAAATGGCCAGGGCATGGTCTGCCTCCTGATCGTTGTTATCAAGCGGTGGAAGGCGAGTATATGAAGGCAGATGAATACGATATGTTAATCCAAGATCCTACTTATTATTTCCTTACGGTTTATTTTCCTCGTGCCTTTGGGGCGTTACAGGGGTTAAGCCTGTTGGCACCGCCCACAAACGTCTTGGAGTTTTATCCCACCTTTTCAGCTGTCAATTTCATCCCCTTTGCCCTCCCGCCGGTTCAAGAGGCCCTAAAGGTTATGGCGGAGGCAGGAGCTGAGGTATTGCGATGGTTGGAGGCTGTGGTTGCGTGGAACGTAGACATAATATCCAGTGGTTACCCCTTGCTTGCTGGTGGTGGATGCAAAGCCCCCTTTGACATGATAGGGGATACTTTGAGGGGGACCAAAGGGATAATGCTTGACATGTACCGACAACCCGATAAACTCCTCCAGGCTTTGGAAGCCATGGTGCCCTTTATGGTGAGGATGGGGGCTTCAGCGGCAAAGATGAACGGCAATCCCATGGTCTTCATCCCCCTTCACAAGGGTGCTGATGGGTTCCTTTCTGACCAACAGTTTAAGACCTTTTATTGGCCGACCTTGAAAAAGGTCATCCTTGGGCTCATCGAGGAAGGTTGTATACCTTTGCTCGTGGCAGAAGGCGGTTACAACTCGAGGCTTGAGACAATAGCCGACCTGCCTAAAGGGAAGGTAGTGTGGATGTTCGATCAAACGGATATGGCGAAGGCCAAAAAGGTCCTGGGAGATGTAGCCTGTATCATGGGGAATGTACCCACGGATTTGCTCATAGTTGGAACCACCCAGCAGGTCAGAGATTACGTGAAAAAGCTCATCGACGACTGCGCACCAGGGGGAGGATTTATACTTGCAAACGGGGCCTTCTTTGACGAGGCGAAGGCAGAGAACATCAAAGCAATGGTCGATTTTGCCAAAGAGTACGGTGTATACCGAAGGTAGTGGTAGCAAATGCCCATCTGTAAAGGGATCTCGCTGCCCCTAAACCCTGAGGAGGTGATAAAGCGCTTTAAGGGCGGAAGGGGGGAAAGGGCAAAGGCTTTGGCCTTCGAAGTCCTTGAGGAGAGCAGGGCGCTCATCGACCCTGGAGTCGCCTGGGAAGAATATCCGGTAATGGGCTTAAAGGACGGAGAAGCCTTCCTTGAGGGCGGTTGGACCCTTCGCCTTTTGGTCCAACCGCCCTCAAGGGGAAAGGTGGAAAGGGTTGTTGCTTTGGCTGGTACCATAGGGGATAAGATCGAGCAATGGGTATCTAGACTTTTCAAAGGCGGTGAGGCTTTAAAGGCTACAATAGCGGACCTTGTAGGCAGCCTTTACGTGGAAGTCCTAATGGATAGGGCCTGTGAATGTATGAGCAGGTATGCGCTGGGTTATGGTCTTAGGTCTAGTCACCTTTTTAGCCCAGGTATGCCGGGCATGCCCCTTGAAGAACAGCCTAAGTTGGTGGAGATGGCCAAGGGGGCACGTGTAGGCATCCACACTACCGAAAAGGGCATGATGGTCCCGGAGAAGTCCTTCTGTGGAGTTATAATCTTAGGGGAAGACGTCCCCAGTTGGGATAGACATGTTTTCTGTAAACGTTGTGCCTTACGGGACAGTTGCCCTTTCAGAAGTGAAATAATTCATGGCCTTTAAGGTCTTTTTCGAACCTATGGGTAAAAGCGGTGAATGTATGGAAGGCGAAACCGTACTCGAATGCGCTCATCGTCTGGGTATTTCACTGCTCAGTTCCTGTGGTGGAAGAGGGGTATGTGGAAAC
>Ga0209394_1001314_pt1 | contig 14955 bp, 17 predicted proteins | sample JNZ201metaG_FD_184122 | JGI IMG/M metagenome (GOLD analysis project Ga0209394, IMG submission 184122) | Hot spring microbial communities from Jinze hot spring, China to study Microbial Dark Matter (Phase II) - JNZ 20120812A (SPAdes) (version 3) ... | reverse complement strand
CTATGGTTCCATGAGGGGATGGCTCAGTACATCAGCGTGGAGATAGCGGGGGAACTGGGCTACGAAGGCGCAAAAATGATTAAAGAAGAGATTGAGGAGGGGGTTAAACATTTAATATCCACATATGGGGGAGATCTGAGTTTCCTCCTTGACTGGACGCCTTCACGCGCACCGAGAGATTTAAGCACACTTTACGCGGCGGCGTACTATGTTGTCAGCAGACTAGCCGAAGAGAACGGTGGCTTAAATTACTATGCTAGGTTCTTTAAGGTTTTGGGTGGGAGAATGGTCAGGGATAATGCGGCGCTCTGCTATTACTTAAGCGTTGCCGCAAACAAGAGCATAGTGGACAAACTTAACGCGCTCGGCTTCAATATACCAGATCTTTACGCATATTGGCCGCTTATAAGCGAAGTTGAGAGAGCTATAAGGGGGATCGACCCCAACAACATTTTTCTGAAGCCATTCAGGGACATCGCCAACCTAATTTATAGGGTTGGGGTCAGCGGCGAAAGAATATTTGTCGAGTGGAGGCATTTTATTTTGCTGGCGGCTCTGCTAATAGCCTACTTTGCCCCCCTAGCGGCGCTGCTCGCGTATTCCAGCCTAATATTTACCGCGTTTCTCCTAATCCTCAAAGCGAAAGGGGTTTTTAGCCGATAGACCCGCCGAAGCCTCTTAGTATCTCAGCCTTCCTTTTCTCCGCTTCCTTAACGACATTTTCGAAAAGGTTGCCCCCGTGAGGATCCATGGCTACTATTAGTGGGCCGAAGTTTTCAACCTCGAGGAGCCAGACGGCTTCAGGCATACCTAAATCCATCCATAAAACATCTATAACCCTCTTAACGTATTTCGCAGCTAAAACAGCTGCCCCACCCGTAAACATCGCGTATGCTGCGCCACACTCCACCATAGCTCTCCTTGTCATCTCCCCCATCCCACCCTTACCTATTATCAACCTAACACCAAGTTTCCTAATGACTTCGTGCTCAAATGCCTCCATACGCATACTTGTCGTAGGTCCAGCAGCCAATATAATCCATCCGTTATCGACCCTCTTTGCTAAGGGGCCGCAGTGAAAGAGCGCTAAACCCTCAAGGTTAAAAGGGATCTTTTTAGATTCCGCCAGATACTGATGAATTCTCTTATGCGCCGCGTCGCGAGCCGTAACTAGGGTTCCAGTGATGTAGACTATGTCGCCGATATGTAGCTTGCGTATATCGCTCTCAGAGAGGGGGGTCCTGAGATTGAAAACCATTCATGAACACCCCTAAAGCCAAAGGCTACCGTTAACCCATCCTTTATTGGACGCTCACCTCCACGGCGGCGCCCTGCTTTATTAAAGCCCTAGCGTTTTCCTCTGGAAGCGTAGCTATATCTTCGGGTTTAAACGGCCCATATATCTTCATGTCAACCCCAACTATTTGGGGGATCTCCCTAACTATGCGGACGACAAGGAAGCCTTTAGCCCCCTCTCGGCTGATTTTTCTCGGCCTCCGCCCCTGCACAACATCCTCTAGCAGACTTCTGTACGCTTCCGCATACATCGATAAGCTGCTGTATAAGCCTTCTTCCTCCTCGGTTAACGCTGTCAGCGGCACTATGTCACCGCTGATGACTAGACGTAAAATCTTTTCATGCCTTACGCGGATTAAATCGTGAATCATTCTTCTAACATTTTCCTCCTCAATCCGCAGCAATTTACCCCTCACGCTCTCCTCATCCATCATACGCCTCTCCTCGCGGATCCTTCTTACGTAGTCGGCTAAGCGCGCATAGAAGTCTTTCGGCAAGCTCTGTAAGCCAGCGTTCCCCCTCTCCTTCCTCCAAAACTCGAAAAGCTCATCATACATGTTAATCAACCACTCTAGCGGCATTCTTACATAGAAGGAAGATGGCTGCTGGAAGGGGCAATGTAGCCTCCTGCTTCTCGAATGGCCCGAAAACCTCATCCCCAAGCCTAAAGGCGGGGGCCTCATCAATATACACTTTGACCTCTCCGCCTCTGAACGCTAAAGCCTCTTTAAGCGGATCAAAGTCCTCAATCCTGCTTACAGGAAAAGAAGTTTTAAGTAAGCCGGTCTTCCCATGCAATGTTCCCGGTAAGCGTATAAGCCTATGGACGTCAACTGTGACGACGGTGTCGATTTTAGCGGACTGGAACGTAACGCTATGATGGATAATCTCACGCCAGCCTTCCAGCCCTAAACCCTCAATCATGTTCCATGGACCATTTATCTTCCAGCTCTTTAAAATTTCATCCCTGTTAGCCAGAATCCTCTCAACAACTTTCCTCTTTAATCCAAGCTTCTTCAAATCCGCCTCCGTAGCTGTTAGAAGAAACTCGTACACGCCTCTAGCCGCACGCCCACGCCATCCCGCATCGTTTAAGCTTGGGCCAACGATAAAGCTTGTTTTCCCACTTCTTATCTCCTCAAGCCCATGAGAAGATGCATCTATGCCTGTTCCAGTCACATAGTCAACTATCTCTTTCCTAGCGTTCGAATCGAGGTTGAGGACTTCCTCACTCTCAACCTGAACATGGTAGCCCCTATGCCCACTAAAAGAGCACTTTATCTCTTTAGGTGAGAAGCCCAAATCATCCATCAGCATGTCCACTAGCTTTATTGTCTCGCTCCTCGCGGTCTCCAGGCATACTTCACAAGGCCAAGTCCTCTCGTCGAAGCTTTCGCCTCCGCATGAGGGGCATTTTTCCGGGGTCTCCCCCCTGCCCTTCAAGCCGCATCCCTTACATATCCAAGTATCATGCTTCTTATCGCATTTAGTCGGTATATGGTCTGCGTCTATGTCGAAGAATAGGTCTGAGCCAAGCCACCCCTTCTCATCCATCTTGGCTTCTGGAACGCTGTAATAGGCTGCCGAATAATAGACGTTTGAAGGAACATTTCTCTTAATAAATTCTTTAAGGTCTTCGGGATTCATAAACCCTTTATGCCTAACCATAACGCCCTCTTTAAACAGCGTGAAGCCGAACTCCCTACTCTCGATAGATTTCGGTATCTCAACCCTATCAATATTCTCATTATAGAACGCGGAGAAAGCTCCGCGGATAAACGTTAAGCTACTCATTTTCACCCTTCTTTAACTCATCAATTTTTTCTTTTTCTTCCGCCTTAAAAGACCTTGCTCTCCTAAGATAGTAGGTTAATGGATGCTTAACCCTCCTACATAAATCGTCAGAGCCGAGACAGAGCCCATGGGTACGTAATGTGTCGCATTTAGGCGGAGCATACTTAGTCCTTGAGCCCCTCTCACCGGCAATATGCTCAATCTGGTATCGGGTTATCCTCTCATTAAAGTCCGATAGTTTTCGGAACAAATCGATTATCGCGTCCGGGCTCATCCCTATATTTACGAGAAAGGATGTCAGCGCGAAGCGGCCGATATGGGATACATGCCGTCCGGCTTTAATCGCCCCATAAAGCTCTCTCATACATGGTGGGAAAGCATCATTAATCACGCCCGACGGAACCGTTTCAAGCGGCGACTCCTTAATTCTCTCCGAACATATCTGCTTAAGATTCTCCACGAGCCTCAATATTTCTTCAGGAAGCTTCGAGCTGACGCTTAAATCTATTTTAGACTCGACATAGCGCCTTATCTCCTCTTGGAGTAGCCGCGCAACATCCTGCTTGGATAAATATACTTCCCCATTATGGACTAGCCTGTTAACTAGCTTCCATTCTTTCTCGTGGAATAACGTTGCATTCTTTAAGTAATCTATGAAATTTAGGGCGAAATCGAATTTTGTGAAGCCGATTTGCTCGTTCAATACTCTTATTCTCCAACCGAATCTGGCAGCTATCTCAATGATCTTCTCCTCCCTTTCTGCCCTAAGAATACTATAGGCTCTCCTAGCCTCCGCTAAAGCGTATCTCCTCTTAATGTAGTCGTTAGCAAGGGCAGCAACCAAAACTATTGCGACTGGAAAGGAGAGCATCTCTATGTCTTCGCTATATGCGCGTGGATCGTAGCTTACTTCAGGCGGGTTTGTCGTTAAAGCCTCAATTATTCTCTTCTCAGCCCTTTCGAGCACAGGTCTATAATCAGGTTCTAAAAGATGCTCTATTCTAAAATCCAGTTTCCTTACTTCATCAACGGCTTCAGGCATAAACGGATACTTCGCCAAATCGCTTAGTGTAAGTATTATTTTCCCCTCCATGTTTTAGGAGGAGCAGCCACTTTATAGGTGCCACACCTGTAAGCTCGCTTCAACGCTATTCGACTTCCACCCTAGGCGCCAGCAAGTACACTAGTTTACCATCATAGCGCTGCCTGAAATCGAGGCGTAATGGCATATCCGTTGAGAATTCAAGCGTAACTATGTCGGATGTGTCTGAAGCCGCCTTAACAATGTCTGTCAGGTAGCTTAGGCTAAACGTGGCTCTCGAGGGCTCCTTAGCCTCCATAGATATCAACGTATCATCGCCCTTCTTTATCTCTATTTCAGCCCCAGCGACATCGCCCTTAGCGTTCATTATAAATCTTTCGCCATCGGTCTCAATCCTAACGCTGTCACTAACCAACTCAACGTCCCTCAAAGTATCGTAGAAGTCGCTGGCAGTAAGCGTCACCTTCGCGTTAAACGTCAATTTTGGCTCAGGAACCTCCTCCTCGCTCGCCTCCAGTATTGGTAGCGAAAACGTGCGCGTATATCGGCCCCTTATTTTAACTAGGAGCTGCCCGGTCTCCTCGTTTAGGGAGAGCTCTATAACGTCGTCTTTGCCGGCTCTTTTAAGCAGCTTTCTAAGCTCATTTAGGTTAATGCATATTTTAGAGTCCTCTGCAGCCTCGTATTCATCAAAGCTGGTCTTCTTCATCTCCCAGTCAACCATCGCTACACGTGAGGGATCCATAGCCCTAAGTCTTATTCCATCTGGACCTATCGTGAATGTTGCTTCATCTATAATGGTGGACAGCGCATCCAAAACATTCTTAAATGTTTTTGTATCTGAAACCCTAATTCTGAACAACAGGGTACCTCCGCGCCTAAGCAACTGCCTTACTATCTTAAATTATTTTGCACTCACTTAATAACCTTATTACCTAGAATGAGCTTAGTGGAGACGGGGTAAAATCGCGCTCTAAATCCTCCAATTAAACAAAACCGCTTAAAATATCGGGAGATTAATGCAGGAATTTTATTCGTAGTATGCAAACTTTATTACCGCTTATGATAATTCATCCGCCGCTGAGCGTTTGAGGGAAAGCTGCCTTAATGCTCCAACAGCTTATAAGCCAGTATAATTTGAGCGTTGCGGGGGATCCTGAATAAAAGCCCTCTCACCCTATTCGCGATGCCAGCTGCCCATGAAGAATGCTCAACACTAATAATGTGCACATTGTAGCCGAGGCGGGCTAGGTCTTCAGCCCTCCATTCACTAACATGCCTCTCATACGGGTTTCCATAAATCTCTCCTTGGGGCCAATTTAACGGTGTTGAAATTATTATTATTTTCCTACAAACCCTCTCCAACTCCGCTAGAAGCGCGTAACCCGCATCTTTAGTCAGATGCTCTAAAATTTCACATGCCAAGATTATATCTACACACTTGTCTTTAAGCGGAAGGTTTGGGGCATTCACGGCTATAAGATCGCTGTAGACTTTAGTCCTGCATAAATTCTCTAGGTGAGGTCTCCAAACATCTATTCCGATTAAGCGTGGAAAACCCCTCTTTTTAGCCCTTAAAATCTGCCCCCACCCTCCGCGGCCGCAGCCGACATCCAGCATTAATAGGTTATCTAAATCTTCTGGAAGAAGTTTGAGCACATATTTATCTAGCAAGTGGCAATGAGACATCAGAACCTCATAATTTATTTCTATTAATTTATATTTATTTATAGCGTTTTCGATCAATAGGCTTCCGAGCCGTTGAGGCGCAGCATATTTAAGAGGCGGCATTATTACCGCTAAGGTATCCTTTCAATTCGGAGAGAAACTGAAAGAGACAGAGACATATATTAGGAGTATTCTCTAAATGTGTAGCTGCACTTAGTGCATCTAAAGAATTGGGTTGACGACTCATCCGCCCCTCTGGTTTGAACCTGCCAGACATATGCCAGATTATTTCCGCATTTGGGGCATTCAATCGTGATCACTGGAAGGGTTTTTAGCTTTTGCTCCTTCTCTCCGATCACAACGATGTTATCTTCGGGTTTAATCTCGGGAACCCTTCTTGAGGGGGAGAAGATGGGGGTCTCTACCGGCCTCTCATAGCCGCATTTCTGGCATGAGAGGAAAGCTTCCTTCGAATCCTTTTTGCGCTTCATAACTAGCCTAGTTCCACAGTTGGGGCAGAACTCTATCACGATTTCCCTCTCCACCTGCCTTTTATCCCTGAACCTCTCTCTTAAGAAAGAGACAAGGATGCTTTTAAACTTTCCCCCACACATATTTTAGTTCAATCTTAAGTTAGAGTTACATTAAAATAAAATATTATTGATGCAGGAGGCGGGTGTTTGCCGATAATATCTTTAACAGTGGGCTTCCTATACACAAATTGCTATATAGTTATCTGTGAAGAGACGCGGGAATCGCTCATAATAGATCCAGGATTCACTGGAGATGAGATGCGTCGGATTCTTAGTGAAATCAGAAAGAATAGACTGCGCATCAAATACATAGTTAACACGCATGGGCACGCGGATCACATAAGCGGCAACACCAGCATTAAAAGGGCTACGGGAGCAATCCTAGCAGCACATTGTAAAGACGCTGAGATGCTAATAGATCCGGCGAAAAACCTCTCCCTTATGCTTGGATTAAATGTGGTTTCTCCCCCACCCGACATAGTTCTCCGGGGAGAGGAGGAAATAGAGGTTGGACACATAAAGCTTAAAGTTCTCCACACCCCGGGACATACGCCTGGAAGCATATCGCTTTACTGTAGGGATTTGGGGGCTGTGTTTACAGGGGATTCTTTATTCGCTGGGTCCATAGGTAGAGCCGATTTCCCAGGCTCTTCATGTAGAGACCTATTGCTCTCCATAAGAGAGAAAATTTTGGCCCTACCAGATGAGACGGTAGTGTATCCAGGACACGGTGAGAGCACAACTATTGGTGTAGAGCGGAGATCAAACCCCTTCCTGCTATAGGCCGCGTGGATTAAGGATATTGTTTGGATCAAACACCCTCTTTATGCTCCTTAAGAGGTCGAGGTGCTTTTCACTTAGAACCATTTGTAGATTTTCAAGCCTTATTTTTCCGAGACCATGTTCGCCGGTTATAGTGCCGCCTAACCGTATAGCTTCCTCGTAAATTTCATCCTTTATTTTCTTCGCCACATGCTCGTTTCCAACATCCTTCATTATATGAACATGGAGGTTTCCGTCGCCAGCATGACCGTAAGCTGGCAAATACACGCCGTATTTCGAGCCTATCGCATCAACCTCATCCATTAATTCCTCTAGGCGGCTCGGGGGAACAGTCACGTCCAGAATATCTACCATGTTTGGCTTAAGCGCAGTGTAAATGTTGCTCCTTATCCTCAGAATCCTACTCTGCTCTTCAGATGTCTCTGCAAGGAATATGTCTAAAGCGTTGTTAGCTTCGCATATCTTCGATATTTCTTCACATGCCCCTAAAACCTCCTCTTGGCTCATCCCGTCTAGAATTATTATTAGCTGCGCGAAGCCTCTCTGAACTGGCCAGCTCTCATTTAAGTGCCTAGCTGCCTCCAACACCTCATTTATCTGGACGTACTCTACTGCCAGAGGCATTACGCCCGACCTCAATATTGCTGGAACAGATTTTAAAGCATCGGAGCGCTTATTGAATGGAATAACTAGCGTAACCATGCACTTGCTTTTTGGAAAAAGCCTTATCACCGCCTTCGTTATGACGCAGAGGGTTCCCTCGCTTCCAATAATCAGCTGCATGAGGTCATATCCGACATTATTCTTCAGAGTCTTGCCGCCCAGCCATAAAACCTCACTGGTTGGAAGGACGACTTCCAAACCCCTAACGTAATTCCTCATAACACCGTACTTTATGGCTCTAGCCCCACCAGCGTTCGTCGCTATCAGCCCCCCAATCTGAGCGCCCTCATCCCCCGGATGGGGCGGGAAAAATAGCCCGGCGTCCTCCGCAGCCTTAATTAATTCGCCCAATGTAGCTCCGGCTTCGGCGACAGCCATAAGGTTGTCGCGATCCACCTCAATCCTGTTCATGCGCTCAAGTGAAAGTATTATGCCCGGCTCTGTTGGAACAGACCCGCCGACCAGCCCCGTTCTTCCACCGACGGGGAAAACAGGAATCCTCCCATCATTGGCAATTTTAAGTATTAGTGAAACTTCCTCCGTCGAGGAGGGTTTGACGAGCACTAGGTTTTCAGCGGGTTTAGGTCTAACGGGGTCAGGTGTCTCATCCCTCAGGTAGCTCTCCATAAGCTCCCTTTGGGTTATAACCCACCTCTCGCCAACTATCCCCTTTAAATCCTCGATGACAGTATTCAAAGTGCTGGAAGGCATCATTTAACTAACCCCTTCATCCTTTTAATCTCATTAATTAATGGGGGAATTACTTCATATAAATCTCCCACAACATAGTAGTCTGAGACACCTATTATTGGCGCAGATGGATCCTTGTTAACGGCGATAATTATGTCCGAGTCTCTCATACCAAACAGGTGTTGAGGGGCGCCGGATATGCCGAAAGCCATGTAGACTTTCGGTTTAACAACATTGCCGCTGAACCCAACCTGATGCTCCTTACCTATCCAACCTGAGTCTACTAGGGGTCTGCTTGAACCCAATACTCCGCCTAAAAGCGAAGCCAGCTCTTGCAGGAGCTTAAAGTCTTCTGGGCTCTTTAACCCCCTGCCAGCCGCCACGATAATGTCCGCTTCAGAGATATTTACACCCTTAATCTCAACTTTATCCAGAATCTCTATTCCCGTTCCTTCCGGGACCTCAGCTTCCCTAACTATTACTTCGCCCCTTCTACATGGATCCCTGTTTAAAGGCTTCATAACCCTGTATCTGACGGTCGCCATCTGAGGTTTAGTTCTAGTTTTTATCTGCGCCATAATATTGCCGCTGAACGCTGGTCTAATCTGGAGAAGGTTTCCATCATCATCGAGATCTAGGTCAACGCAGTCCGCGGTTAAGCCAGTTTTCAGAGCTGCTGCCACTCTAGGCGCAAGGCTCCTACCAATCCTTGTAGCGCCTATTAGAAAGATGTCCGGCTTCACTTCATTAACGATTTTAACAATATTGTGCTTATACCTGATTACGTCAAATTCCCTAAGAGAAGGGTGGTCAATGAGGTAAACCTTATCCGCCCCATAATAAATCAACTCTTTCGCCTCATTCATAAGACCATATCCTAGGAGAACAGCGCACAGAGATTTTTTAAGTCTATCCGCAAGCTCCCTACCTTTACCGAGCAGCTCATATGTTACGCCATGTATTTTACCGTCCTCCTGCTCGGCGAAAACGAGAACGCCGCATTCACTAAGCATATTTAACCCCCTCACAGAACCTTATTTTCGAGGAGAACTTGAACGATCTTTTGAGCTATTTCCTCAGGCTGCCCAGATATCATTTGCCCACGCCTCCTCTCGGCTGTTGGAGTATAAACTTTAACTACACGTGTAGGCGAACCTTCAAAGCCGAAATAGCGTGGATCTGCAACCTCGGCTAAATCCTTGTACCCCCAGATCGTTATAGGCGTACGCATCGCCCTCAACTTATCCCTTAAAGTCGGCAAACGCGGATTATTCACATCCTTCGTCACCGTTATTAAGGCTGGTAAACTAAGTCTGATAATATAGCTGCTTCGCTCCATTCTAGCTTTAACAGTAATGCTGCAACTATCCACATGCAGGATCTCCTCAACGAAAGCTACGTGGGGTATATTTAGGAACTCGGCGACTTCAGGTCCAACTTGGGCAGTATCCCCGTCAACGGTCTTCTCGCCGCAGATTACTAGGTCGAATGAGCCGATCTTCCTTATTGCCGCAGAAAGAGTGTAGGCTGTTGCCAGAGTGTCTGCGCCTGCGAACATCTCATCCGACAATAATATTGCCCTATCAGCCCCCCTCGCAATCGCATCCCTAAGCATCTCCTCAGCCTTCATTGGACCCATGCTCACCGCGGTTACTACGCCCCCAATCTTCTCTTTTATCTGGACCGCTGCTTCAAGAGCATTTAAATCGAACGGATTTGTTGTAGCCCCAGCTGAGCTTCTGTCGAGGCGTCCTTTCTCTGGGTCAAACCGAACCTTCTCGATCTCGGGAACCTGCTTCATAAGAACTATTATGTTCAAATGGATTAAGCCTCCAAGTCAGGATCAAGATTTGCCCTAATATGCCCTCGCCACATATACAACTCTCTTCGCCTCGCGACCGCATATCACGCACGGCTTCTCAGGCTTCTCCTCAACATCAACCCTATAACCCCTTATCTCTCCACCGGAGACCTCTCTTATCTTTTCAGCGCACTCAACGCTCTCACACCAGCAGACCCTGGCGATCTTCCTGTTCAATTTAACTATTTCACCAAGCGCGGATTGATCGCAAGCATCCACAATAAACTCTTTTAGGGTTGAATTGCTTCTCTCTTCAAGAATCCTCATTATTTCAGTGAAGAGACTTTTTATTGCGGTGACAGCCTCCTCTAAGGAGACAACCGTCCTCTTTAAGTCAACTCTCCTAACAAGAGTCACCTTCCTCTCTCTTTGATCTCTAGGCCCAACCTCAACTCTAACCGGCACGCCGAACATCTCCCAATAATAGAATTTTTCTCCAGGGGTTTTGTCTTCAGTCTCATCTAAATGCACCCTTATACCGCTGGACTTAATCACCTCATAGACTTCCTTCGCGTAAGCGTTCACTTCGCCTGCGGTCTCTTTATACAGTATTGGGACTATAACCACTTGGATTGGCGCGATGTCCGGAGGCAGAATAAGACCGTGATCATCGCTATGCTGAGCTATGATGGCAGCTATGACGCGGCTTAAACCGAAGCCGTAGCACGTCTGGAAAACATTTCTATGTACGCCGTTGACATCCTCATACGTTATTTCGAAGGCTTTAGCGAAGTTTTCGCCGAGATTATGTACAGTGCCTATTTGATTCACTCTCCCATCCGGATTCCACGCGTCAAACGCTATAGAGTAAACTGCCCCCGCAAACTTATCGAAGTCCGGCCTTCTCAAAACAAGGTAGCTTAAACCTAAGCGCTTAAAAACATAATTGTAGATCTCTATTGCCTCCATAACCTGCTTCTCGGCTTCCTCCCACGATCTATGGGCCGTATGAGCCTCGTTCCAGAGGAACTCCCTCATCCTAAGGAGCGGTCTAGTGGCCTTGGTTTCATACCTGTAGACCGCGACGCTCTGGTAAACCTTGAGAGGTAGGTCTGCGTGAGACCTTATCCATAAGGCGAACATGGGGTACATTGCTGTCTCAGAGGTCGGCCTTAAAAGCAGCCTTTTATCAAGCTCTCTGTCACCAGCATGCGTGATCCAAAAAACCTCTGAGCTAAAGCCTTTAATATGCTCGGATTCCTTTGCGAAGGCATCTTCAGGTATAACTACTGGGAAGAGCATTGGAACATGCCCTGTTTCATCGAGCTTCCGCTCAAGGATCTCAACTATATTTTTGATTATTTTGAAGCCCCACGCTTTATATACGGCGAAGCCTTTAACCGGATACCTATTGTCAAGTATGTCAGCGTTAAAAAGTATTTCATCGAACCATTCGCTGAAGTTCTCAAATTTCTTCATAGGCTTATTCCATCTTAAGGATAACGCCCACAATTATAAATTTTTCACCTAAAGGCTTTCAGGTAGATTTTTAGGCTTCTTCAGAGATAAATTTAGTGAGCGGTTAGGAGCGGAGGAGATTGGATCTAAAATATGAGGAGATGCTGGACGAGGCATATAAGCAGCTCCCATCCGGGGTCTTCAAGCGTGAGAGGCTTGAAGTGCCTAGGGCTTCCTCCGTAACCTTTGGTTCAAGGACATTTCTAAACAACTTCAAGGATATATGTGATGTCTTGAATAGGGATCCGGTGCATGTCTTAAGATACTTATCGAAGGAGATGGCGACCTCAGGCGCAATCGAGGGCTCGAGGGCTGTTTTCCAAGGAAAATTCGAGAGCGAAGATTTTGATAGGCTCATTAGGCGCTACATGGAGGAGTTCGTCATATGCCCGATCTGCAAGAGGCCTGATACGAAAATTATTAAGGAGAAGAGGCTTAATTTTCTAGTGTGCGAGGCTTGCGGGGCTAAATCGCCGGTTAGACGCATATAAGAGTAATTGGGGAAGAAGGAAGAGAAATTGGAAGTATATGTTAAGATTATTAGGTGGGGGCGGCACACCCTACTAGCGGTGTGCGACACAGATATACTTGGAAAGACGTTTAGGAAGGACGGGGTTATCTTCGAGGTTAAAGAGGAATTTTATAATGGCTATAAGACAACGGTGGAGAACGCCTTAGAGTTGATTGAGAAGGCGACAATAGTTAATCTATGCGGACGAAACATAGTCGAGAAGGCGATTGAGAAAGGCTACGTCCACCCAGAGGCAGTGTTTGAGATATGCGGTGTTCTACATGCGCAAATAATGAAAATGATATAGGTGGGAATATCATGAAGATCGAGGAGAAGCGAATAATCGCCCTACTAATCCTTCTCCTAGGACTAACAATGTTAGCGGCGGGAATACTAGCAAACCAAATAGAATATCTCCTAGACTTCATCAGAAAAGTCTTCGAGCCATCAATAGCTGGTGCACCGTAAAATAACCGAAAATAGGTTCAGAAAAATTATTATGCCAGAGAATCCAAAAAATAATTCTTGCGGAAAACAAGAAGGTAAGCCGGGGTGGCCGAGCGGTTAGGCGGCGGGCTGCAGACCCGCTGACATGGGTTCAAATCCCGTCCCCGGCTCCAATACCCCTAGTTCTGGAGCCCTGCACATAGCCTCTCCTTTTAAATCTTCACGTACAGAGTTTAGTGTGAAAGCGGATATAATGAAATGGTATAGACTACTTAGAGAGCCTAAGCCCCGTCCATGAGGCTTCCTGGAATCCCATAAAGAGAATTAAAAGCAATTTACTAAGCGGTTTCATCATAATGGGCATATGAGCCTTGCAAAGAGAATTGAAAACTCTTCTGTTAGGATGCTCTCTTTGCTACCTGAGGGCTACACTGTTGATTCCATGAAAGGCTGAGGTAATCGCCTTCTTATCCTAACCGCATAATGTATAGAAAGAAATAGCGCAAGCGGACTTTTTAACTAGCCCTTCCCAGCTTTTGCCCTCTAACCCTCAGTTGCCGCTCAACTTCTGACACTATTATTGTCTCAGATACTCATGTATTCTAGAACTTTTGTAGGCCGTTATGATAATAATGTTTTCGTCTTCATGTCTGTAGTAGGCCACTAAAACCTGACCGTTAATCTTCCTTATCGCTCTCATTATCTCCCCAGCTCTCTCAATTTTATCGGGGTTTATTATGCAGGCGGCAACTTCATCTCTATTGATTTTTCGGTGCTTTATGCGCTCAAGCGCGTGCAGCGTGAAGATTATGGTCAAGCTTCCACCAGAACCCTAAGGCCTCTAATTACGAGCTCATTGAGGTCTATTTTCCTCTTTGAGAACTCTAGGATCTCGATCCCGAGAATGTTGCCTTCCTCATCGTAATCAATTATTACGCCGTCACTGACCTCTTCGCTATCCGCAACCCTGCCTTCACGAATCCATATGTAGAGCGCATCAGCATCCGGCTCATACCTAATCCTATACTCGCTCCCCATACAGCGCTACACAGCCCACTAAACCAATTATATAATGAGCAAACAAGGGAATTAAGCATTTATTCTCTTTCCCGTATATACGTGCAGGTGCCCTAAATTAACCTTTAATGACGCATGATTGCTCTTCAAATTGCAACCTAGAAGGTTAGGGCTTACCCTTATTCAAGCACTTATGTTTTTTACCCGTCTTTGGAGAAATACTTAGTTATCAGCTGCCCTTCTCCAGGTTTAATATCAATATATGAGCACTTTGGGGATATTCTGCGCTTAAAGAGATGCTTAAGCGTATAGAGGCTTTATTGGAGGATCTCTTTATAGGTATTGAGGAACCCCTCGCTGATGATGTTAGGGCTATCGAGGAGTAGGAGGAAGAGAAGAAAAGTCAATCGGCAAGCCCATTTTACGCAATAAGTGGAGTAGGAGGAAGAGAAGAAAAGTGGAGAACTAGAGCTGGTAAGGCTGGAGGATGCTGAAAGAGCTGGAAACAAATAAGGTTCGAGATATATTTTACGAAGAAAGCCATAAGATAACTCAACGACCTGAACCCTCAAACATGGAAAAGACTACTTAACAATACAATCTAGTTATGCTTGTTTCTATGATTTTGATAACGCTCTTTATTATCTTCACAAAGAAGGCTCATGAAAATATTTCACTTGAAAAGCGGCTTTCTACTGCCGATCCCTATTTTTCGATTTTCGCAAGGATGTTAATCCAGATAGCTATCGGGTTAAACATCCCTTTAATTATCCCAGATCCACCTCTCTCTCCCCTCTAGTTAAAGGGCATTCGCTTCTTTAGTTCTTCACTATTAAGACCCCCTGACTGGTCTGTGGAATAGATGTATAATTATCCTTTATTGAGACATATGCGGTTTACTAGGCTCTGGAAAAACTCTGTTGACTTTTAGTTCTTTGTTATTGAGACTTAACGTGAATATTGCTGGGCAAGCTCAGGCGGCTTTTAGTTCTTTGTTATTGAGACTTGTCTTCTCATCTCCTGGAGCACTGTAGAAGCTTTTAGTTCTTTGTTATTGAGACATGAAGGTATAGGGTAGTGCTTGCATTTTGTCTTCTTAACCCTTTATTTTTTCTTTTTATTGTATTTGAATTTTTTCTCCGTTTGACTTAAATTTTCTTGGTGAAAAAATTATTTTCATTATTATCTTCGC
>Ga0209394_1001312_pt1 | contig 14971 bp, 14 predicted proteins | sample JNZ201metaG_FD_184122 | JGI IMG/M metagenome (GOLD analysis project Ga0209394, IMG submission 184122) | Hot spring microbial communities from Jinze hot spring, China to study Microbial Dark Matter (Phase II) - JNZ 20120812A (SPAdes) (version 3) ... | reverse complement strand
TTCGAGGAGCGGATTGGAGACTACAGGGTCGTCGAAGCGCAGGCCTCCGAGACCGGGATCGCCGCACTGCAGCAGAGGGAAGTTAAGGTGGTGTACGAGGGCGAGGTGTACGGTATCGTTTACGTCGAGACGGACCCCTTCTACGATAGACTGCCCCATCTAGGCCAAGCACTTGACTACGTCCAGAAGCACCTGGGTGATGTTGTGGCGATCCTCCCGAACGTGGGGTTTGTCTCAGCTAGCATCTTCCTCGGGACCAGCTTCCAAGGCGTTAAGGGGGTCGCCATCATCTACAGGCGCCGCCTAGGGCAGGAGCAGGATCAGAAGGCTTGAGGAGAGCATTAGTGCGATGAGCAGCAGGATGATTACTCTCATCAGCTGTGAGCTCTGCCTCCTCCGCTCAGCCCTCCTCCTCTCCCGCTCTATTCTTAGACGCTCCTCCCTCTCCACGCCCCCGACGTCTGAGGCGCGGCTTATAACGCTGTCGGCCATCACCTTTTTCAGCAGGCGTCGCAGCTTTCAATCGATGCTGGACCCCTACGAGATCCGGAGGGACTTCCCCATACTCGAGAGGGGCTTCGTCTACCTGGACAACGCGGCCACCTCCCAGAAGCCCAGGCAGGTCATAGACGCCTTGGCCAGGTTCTACGAGAGCAGGTATGCGAACATCCACAGGGGGGTTCACAGGCTGAGCAGGGAGGCGAGCGAGGCTTACGAGGAGGCCCACGAGGTGGTCGCCCGTTTCATCGGGGCTCGCAGCTGGAGGGAGGTCGTCTTCGTGAGGAACGCGACGGAGGCGATCAACCTCGTCGCCTACTCCTGGGGGTTGAGCGAACTCGGGGAGGGCGATGAAGTGGTCGTGAGCGTGATGGAGCACCACAGCAACCTGCTGCCGTGGGTCGCGGTGGCGAGGATGAGGGGGGCCAGGGTCAAGCTGGTCGGCCTGCGCAGCGACTACACGCTGGATTACGAGGCCCTGGAGCAGGCGGTCACAGAGAGGACTAGGATCGTGGCTATCACTCAGGCTTCAAACGTCCTGGGGACGATCGTGGACGTCAGGAGGGTTGCCAGGCTGGCGCACAAGGTCGGTGCGATCTGCCTGGTTGACGGGGCGCAGAGCGTCCCCCACCTGCCGGTGAACGTGAGGGAGCTGGAATGCGACTTTCTCGCCTTCAGCGGGCACAAGATGCTGGGCCCCAGCGGGATCGGCGTCCTGTGGGGGAGGGAGGAGCTGCTCGAGGAGATGCCCCCCTTCCTATACGGGGGGGACATGGTGAAGGAGGTCAGGTACGAGGGCGGCGAGATTAAGCCAGCCTGGAACGAGCTGCCCTGGAAGTTCGAGGCGGGGACGCCGAACATCGCCGGCGGCGTGGGCCTCGCGGAGGCCGTGATGTACCTCGAGAGGCTGGGGATGGAGAACGTGAGGCTCCACGAGATCGAGCTCACCCGGTACGCGCTGAAGAGGCTCTCGGAGCTGGAGGAATTGGAGCTCTACGGGCCGGAGCCCGAGCATAGGAGCGGGATAGTGCCCTTCAACGTGAGAGGGCTCGACCCCCACTCGGTTGCAGCGCTCCTCGACCAGCGCGGGATCGCGGTGCGGAGCGGCTTCCACTGCGCCCAACCCCTCCACGAGTACTTGGGGCTGAGGGAGGGGACGGTGCGCGCCAGCTTCTACATCTACAACGTCAGGGAGGAGGTGGACGCCCTAGCCGCAGCTCTCAGCGGGATCGTGAAGCTGCTCATGCAAATGGCATGAGAATCGATTGGCCGACGTTCGCCGTGAAGCCCAGCAGCATCATCAGCGCGCTCTGCTACTCGATCTTCCGCTTGGAGCCCTACCGTTCGTGCCCCTACGGCTGCGTGTACTGCTACGCCAGCTGGTACAGATCACCCCACCCAGTGGCGGGGAGGCGCCTCGTCAAGCAGTGGAGGCGCTTGGCCGAACAGCTCGGCAGAGCGGGCGTCCCCCCACCCTACTTCCGCCTCTCCACGCTCGCGGAACCCTTCCAGAATGCTGAGGCTGAGCGCCGTTTCTCCCTCGAGATCATGCGGGCCGCATACGAGAACAAGGTCCCCCTCGTAGTAAACACGAAGTCGATAATGCTCGGCAACCCACCCTGGCTCGACGCTCTGCTGAAGCTGGCCGAGGAGGGGTTGGTCCTCGTGCAGGTGAGCGTAGCGGCGCTCGACGAGAAGCTCGCGCATCGCCTCGAACCCAGTGCGCCTCCACCCTCCTCCAGGCTAGCCCTCGCTGAGGAGCTCGGCGAGCACGGGGTGCCCGTAGTTGCGAGAGTGCAGCCGCTCATCCCTGGTATCGAGGATGAGCAGGTCGAAACCGCCCGCTCGGCGTTGGAGCACGGCTGCAGGGGAGTCATCGTTGAACCGCTGAGAGAGACGGTGGAGGGCCTCGCAGAGGTAGCTTCGGCTCTCGGGGTTCGCGCTGACGAGTACGTGGGCCTGTACCGGTGGGAACCCTACTCCCCCAAGAGCACCGCTCTGCTCAGGCCCGGGGTCCACTGGCGCGCGCGGATGCTGGATAGGCTGCGGAGGGAGATCGGGAGTCGGGGGGTGGTAACAGTGTGCAAGGATGGCTTCTGGCCGGATTTCGCGCGCTACGGCCACGACTGCTGCCAAGCCTGGCACATGGCTGCGCGCTACTCCCTTAGGAAGACGGTTTTCGAGCACTTACTAAAGCCCGGACAACCGCCACCCAACGTGCATCTGCTGGACGAGCGCGACTACGAGGCCTTCCCCCGCCCCGTAAGGCGGGGCTTGAAGCTCCACCACAACAAGCTGTGCAGAGTGCTGGAGTCCGGAGAGCTTCTCGCAAGATTGATAGGGGTTCCTCGTTGAAAGGCCGCGCGCGATCGGAAGAGGATCCAAGAGTCCAGCGCTCTTCGTTGGAGCCCTGTGCTTCGCGCGGATCGTACTCGACGCGCTGGAGGAAGGCGCGGTTGAGCAGCGGGCGCGCACCGGGTGGTGATTGACTGTTTTACTCAGAGGTTGGTCAAGGTGGGTCAGGGGCGAAAAGAGTCGTCACCGCTCGAGAGACCGTCGCGACATCATCCCCGCTTAACCTCCGTTGAAGCGCTAAAAAGCTTGTTTGTGGGTAGCGAGTAAATATAACTGGGCGGAAACAGGCTTCGTAGGGTGTACTCATGGGTGAAGCGTCGGCCTACGTTGCCGCTACCACGGGTGACGGCCGCCTGGTCTACCTGTCGGCAAAGGCCAGTCCGCCTCAGCCGGGGCTTGAGCAGGCTCTAACCTCCCTTCTCTATGAGCTGGCGAAGCGCAAGTACAGCGAGCTGCTGGGTGATAGGGTCCGCGTCGATGCGCTGAGGGCGCTGAGGGCGATGGGCTTTAAAGTCGATGATGTGCTGATCGCGGTCAGCTACCGGTGCCCGCAGTGCGGGGCGTCAATCCAGCTCACGCCAGAGATCGTGGTTTACGTGTGCCCCTACTGCGGCTGGGCCGGCAGTGTGTTCGGCGAGGTGGTTTCACTGCTCGCGTGGCCCGCGGGGCGGCGGGAGGATCTCAGGGGGCTGGTGGAGCGCAGCGGCTGCGAGCTCGTGTCCGCGGAGCTGCGCTACGTTCCCTTCTGGGTTTTCGAAGCGCACGTTGACGCGGAGTACGTGGCGCTCGTTACGTATCAAGAGACTCGAGTGGTCCCGGGTGGGCCCTTCGATCGCGAACGATCCACCAGGGTGAGGGTGGAGACGAGGCGTACCAGGGTTTCGGGGCGGGTCGTGTTTGACTCGGTGAAGGCGCTACCCGCGAGGTTCGCGGTTGAAATCTACGGTGGAGAGCAGCTGAGAACCTGGGTTCAGAGCATGTGGTACTACGGTCCCCCGCAGAGGTTGAGTGCTGAGGAGGCGAAGCGGTTCGCGTCCAGCATCCTGGCGCCGGAGCTCAGTGAGGGGGTTGCGAGAGCCCGAGCCGAGGATGAGCTGGAGGATGATGCGGCCGCGGAAGCTAGGTGGAGCGCTGAGAGGCAAGTTGGGGGGAGCGTTGTGAGCGTGCAGCTGTTGAGGTTCAAGCCCTCAGTGAGCTTCAAGCGGGCTTCACTGGTCTTTGCGCCCTACTGGATCTTCACGTACTCCAGGGGTGGTGCTCTGTACACCGGTTCAGCGGCGGGTCCCGATCTATCGAAGCTTAAGTTGGAGCTCCCGCTTTCAAACGTTGAGAGGGCAGCCAGGCTGCTCGGTTCCCTCTTAGCCGTCTTCGGTGCAGGGGTGGCGGCCGAGCTGACTTTCAGAGCGACCTCCGATGTGCTCCCCCCTCTACTCGTCGCCGGTGTAGGGCTCATCGTGGCGGTCAAGCTGGCCACGTCGGCTTACGCTCCCGCGAGGGTGGGTTAGGATGCCGGTCTGCCCGTACTGCGGCGGCAGCGTTGAGCAGCAGCCGGGGGAGGTGGTGCTCACCTGCCCCTACTGCGGGACGGCTTTCGCCGTGGGTGGCGGAGAGGTTGGCGAGCACTTGATGGGGTCTGTGAACTACGCTGTGCAGCAGGTTCTAGATGTCTTCCGATCGTGGGCCCTTCGGATGCCGGAGACCCCGAACGATTTCAGCGGTGCGACTAGACTCAGGGACTACAGGCTGGTCTTCTACCCGTACTGGGTGGTCCAGGTTATCGGGAGAACCGAGATCGGTGGCGAAGTCGAGGAGGAGAGCGTTGAGGTCTCGATACCAGCCCACAGGTCCATGCTGAGAACGCCGCTCGAGCGACTACGGTTGAGCCTCACGGGGAAAATCTACTACAGCCACAGGCATGTGGTCCAGTGGAACGGCAGGCTCGTAAACCCGAGCGTAAGCCCTGCAGAGGCCGAGGGGATGGCAAAGTCGGTCGGTTGGCAGTCGATAGCGGAGAGGCTTAGGAGGAAGTTCGGCGGCAGCTTCAGCCGTGGCGAGCTCGACGTAGTTGTCACTGATCGCTACTTAGTCCACGTGCCCGTGTACGACTGCGTGTACGAGTACCGCGGCCGCAGCTACCGCTTTATGGCGGACGCAAGCGACGCGCGCATCCTGTACGCGGAGGTGCCGATCGAGCTGAAGTTTAGAGCCGCTGCCCTCGCCAGCGGGGCGCTCTCGCTCGCGCTGGCTGCCGCGCTGCTGCCGCTGCTATTGAATGCTCCCCTCTTTACCTTAACTTGCGCGGCCGGCCTCACCTTCGTCGGCATCTTCTCTTTGTACAAGGGTTTACGGCGGGAGGTTAGGACAGTGAGGTTTTTTGAAAGCTGAAGGATGGGCAGGCATAAAAGTTAATAGAAGGCGCATTATTGGAGCGGAGGGTATCAGCTAATGTACAATCGCAGCCTGGCGGCGTTCAAGGCTACTTTTGCGAAGAAGATAGCTCAGGAGTTCGGTAAAATGAGTGATCCTGAAGAATCGTTCATGACGTCTGTCTGCAGCAGAGATTTTCTCAACTACGTTAAGGTTGAGAAGGACTTCCTGTACGACGACTCCCCCGATGAGGCCGCTATGAGGTACGTGGAGTACTTGATGGAGGAGAGGCCGATCGTCTACGTGTCGCTGGTCGATGAGTGGTTCCCCATATGGGCGATGAAGTGGAGGCAGCGCGTGAAGCTTGCGGATGATAAGGACTTCGATGAGAAGCTGATGCAGAAGATCGAGCAGGGCACGCGCCCCTTCTTCAACCTGCCGCTGTTTGAGGAGGCTAAGAGGTTCGCGCTTGGCTCCCTGGTGAAAAGCGGCGAAGTCTGCTTCACGGACACTCTCTCCGAGACGATCGTCAAGAACATACTCTTCATGATGGTATCGCGGTCGAACGGAGCTGACGAGGTGATCAAGGCCCTGGAGCGCAACCCAATCCTCCTCCTCAACGAGGTTACGAGGAGGGTAAAGGCTCTCGCCCGCTTTAAAGGGCCGCTGATAGCTGTAAGGTTCGAAAACGTGATCTTCAACAACGAGGCGTGGTGGGCCCGCTAGGTAGCTTACGCGGTACTCCGCGAGCAGGGTGGGTCGCAGACGAACGCTTATTAGACGGTATGAGGCTAGTTATCGGGGAGCATGGGCGAGAAGGTTGAGAATGAGAGGGAGGGCGAGGAGTACACTAGGGCCGAGCTCGTGGGCGTTTACGGCGTGGTCGTCAGGTCGGGGGGAGCTGAGTACTCTCAAGGTGCTGTGATGCTGCTGAAGGGGGAGGATTGGGAGAAGCAGATACTCCCCATATACATCGGCAGGTCGGAGGCCGAATCGATCGCCAGGGCCTTCTACGGGGTTCCAACGCAGCGCCCCATGACTCACGACCTAATCGTTTCGATCCTGGGGGCTCTCGGCGTTAGAGTGGAGAGGATTACGATTGACGCCCTCATAAACAACGTCTACACCGCCACGATCGTGCTCCTTCACGAGGAGAACAGCAGGGTGAGGCGCTACTACATCGATGCTAGGCCGAGCGATTCGGTGGCTATCGCCGTCCGCACGGGCGCTCCGATCTACGTGAACAGGCAGCTTAGGAAGTACGCTCAAAGCGAAAGCTCCTTCACTGACGCGGATACTCCCTATGAACGTTAGGGAGCTAGCGAATAGGGAGCTGGTCGAAGTCTACCTTGCCCACTTGGCAGCGAGAAACCGCTCGCCCAGAACGATCAGGACGTTTAGGAGCATACTAGATAGCTTCATCCAGTTCCTCGGTCCGAAGCACGTCAGCGAAGCCACAACATGGGATGTGGACGCCTTCCTGGCTAGACTAAGGGGCTCCGGCTACAAGGAGAGGAGCATCTACACGGCAGCTGTAGCGGTGAAGAGGTTCATGGAGTACCTAGGCTTGAAGGGGAACCTCCAGGGCTTCGAGCTCCCCAGAAGGCCGAACGAGCTGCCGCGGTACTTGACCCAGGAGGAGGTTCAAGCGATGATAGACTCGGCCGACAACCTGCGGGACAAGCTAATCATCTCCCTCCTGTTCTGCACGGGCATGAGGGTGAGCGAACTGGCGAGCATAGAGGCTCAAGACGTGGATCTGGAGGAGGGGGGCATTAGGGTGAGGGGGAAGGGGGGTAAGGAGCGCGTAGTCTTCTTCGACAGCCGTACACGCGAGCTCCTGGAGCAGTACCTGCGGAGCGCAAACGTGGACCACTACCTCTTCCCCGGGAGGAAGGAGGGGCACATCCACTACGTGACGGTCGAGAGGATCGTTAGGAAGCTCGCCCGGAAAGCCGGCATCAAGAAGAAGGTGACACCCCACGTGCTCAGGCACAGCTTCGCGACGCTCTCCCTGTCAAAGGGGATGGATGTGAGGGAGATACAGGAGCTGCTCGGCCACGCCAGCCTCCGCACCACGCAAGTTTACACGCACGTGGTCAAACGCAAGCTCCTCGAAGACTACCGGCGAGTGTGGGGTTAGCCTGCAGCCTTGATCGAACCTTTGGCTGCCGCGCGAGAGCGAAAGCTACATTCACTACCTTCGAAGCCGTACAGCGTGCAGCGGCAGAGGTGCTGCGTGTCACATGTACTGGCTTGACGGCGGTTGAGCGAGCTCCTTCTTCAGCCTTTCGATCAGCACATCTGAGGTAGTTAGCTCGGCACCGAGGAACGCTCTCATGTACTCGAGGCCTCTCTCGTGCCAATCCTTGGTGGCCGCAGCTACGCAGTCCGTCGGAACGATGATTTTGTAGCCCCTGTAGAAGGCTCCTACAGCTGTCTGTTGGACGCATATGTGCGTGTGGATCCCCGTCAGTATAACGGTATCAACCTCCAGCTCCCGCAGTAGCAAGTCCATATCGGTCTCGAAGAAAGCGTCGTAACGCCTCTTGTATACGACGTAGTCGCCCGCCTCCGGCTTCAGCTCCTCAACAACCCTCGCCTCAGGGCTCCCCCTTATCGCGTGCGGGCCCCAGAGCCTAAGCTCAGCGTCAACATTGGGGTGGTGGCTGTCCACGGCGTAAACGACGGGGATTCGGTAGCTGCGGGCGAAGCGGAGGAGCTTCGCGATGTTAGGCACGATAGCTTCAGCAGCCTCAGCGCGTAGGCGGCCTCTAACGAACTCCTCCAGCATGTCAACAACTATTATCGCGTACCTCACGGTAGGAACAGCATCCTCGACTCTCATAAGCTTTCCTCAGCTCCAACTGCTACTCTGATCCGACTGTACAGAGCATTCCCGCCTCTATCGCATGCACTTGTGGCATTGAACTCTTATCGCCCGATTCTTTATGCGTCCCGAGAGCAGAGGGCCGTTGGTTGAAAATCACTATGTCTGAGGTAGTCGCGCAGAGCGAATCTCAATGAGGAGTTTAGCGAGCCTCTACTCCGAAGAATCTTCAGACCGTGTCTTGGATATCTAGCGCCGTGATTACTTTCTTAACTGTATTTGGGAGGGAGTCCCGCCACTCAACTCCGATCGCCACGAGGGAGAAGACAGCGTTAACGCTCGCTTTTCTCAGCTCCACGAGCCGCGTTAAAGCTCGCAGAGTTCGGCCGGAGCGCAGCAGGTCGTCGACGATCGCTACTCTATCCCTCTCGTTCAGCGTAAAGGCCGGTAAGTAGAGGTGCGCGTACCGCGGCGGTTCAGGTGCGAAGTACCTCACCTCGAGGTAGCTGTCGGTGCTCACATCGGGCTCGTGCCTAGCCACGCAAAGATCCACGTCAAGGGCGTGGGAGACGCGCGTAGCCAGGGGCACGCCGTTTACGGCAGCTGTGAGCACCTTCGTTACACCGAGGTCTTTCAACTCGATGTAGGCTCGCGCGGCCGCAAGGCCGAGGATGGAGCTGTCGTACGCGATTCTGGAAACGTTCACGACCCCCCTCTCGTCTATGAATAGGGCGCGGCGCAGGACGATACCCAGTGCGTTACTTTCAGCGAGCAAGCGCAGGATCTCCAGGGAGCGGGAGGGGTTTGGCAGGACGGTGCCCGTGACGTACCTGCTTAAGTCCACCGGGGAGATTCTCACACCCCCGCGCTCGAGTAGCTCAAGCACCTCTTTCCCGCTCATAAAGCTACGCAGACTCCTGAGCGCTTCTGCAGCTAGCAGCTGAACCTTCACGTGCTCTAACTTTCTCTCGGCACTACCCGTTCTCATCACAAGAGCATGATAACCACTAGTTAAAATACCCATTGTTCAAACGAAAGATCTAAAAAGAATTATCATGAATCTTATCGATGGCAGGACCCGAAACTCAGGTTAAGGCGGTGAGGAAAAGGGTCACGTGGATGCACATCGTGCTATTCGCCTTTGCCACAGCAATCTCGTACGTGCTCGCGGTGGTCTCAAGCCTCATTTTCCCCGTCTTAGGAGCTCCGGGGGTGTCAGCACTCTACTTGGCGGCAGCCATTTACGTACCACTCGGGATCTGGATGGGCCTTTGGGGGTGCCTAGCCGGATACATAAGCTGCCTCTTCCTGGGCCTGTACCCTAGCGGCTACACGTTTATTCAATCCTTCATCTGGTCGTGGGCCGACTTTATCGAGGCGCTTCTACCGCTCCTAGTCTTCAGAGCTTTGAGCCCCGACCCCGACTTTACACCTAAGCGCCCTGGCGCGGCGAAGCTACTGCCTTGGTTCATCGCTGCAGGCACGACGATTCTGTTCCTCGGAATTGTGGTCCAGTTGCTTTGGGGTGCAACTTACGGCGAACCTTTCACCACGATCTACGTCGTGATGGTGTACCTGGGCCTAGCGTTAGCGTGCGTCGGGATCGCGATGGGGCTTATCGCCGGTCACGCCAGGACGTGGCTCGCAACGATCCTGAGCGTTATCGCCGCCGCGTTCGGCAGCGGGATTTGGGGCGCCGGCACGTTGACTCTATGGAACCTGCCGCCCCCGCTCCCCGCTGAGCTGTTCTGGCCAGTTTTCGTCGGCTGGGTTGCGGGCGACCTCATCGTGCTCTCCGTCATCTCCACGGCCCTCCTCGTCGCCTTGACGCCGATCTTCAAGAGGACAGGGCTCTTCGTAAGGGGATGGTGGGCCTAACGGATGCCTACTATACTCGGTGAACTAGCCGGAGTCGAATCAAAGTCGTCGAGGTACTTGAGCCTGCATGTTTCAACGAAAATTTTTCTCCCGCTCTCATTCGCGGTGGCGATCTTCTTCGCAACCGACCCCATCAAGGCTCTCCTCCTTGCTGCTGCGTCTGCGGGCGCCTGCGTTGCAGCCGGTGTACCACTGAGCGCGATAAAGAGGTACCTAGCGGTTATCGTCAGCATGAGCTCCTTCATCGTCCTGGCATTTTCACTGTTTACACACATCCCGGGTAAAACACTCTTCGAGGTTACGCTGTTAAGCATGCAAGCTGAGAAAGGGGTTTTTGAGTGGAAGCTGTCCCTGACAGACACGGGGTTAACATATGCGCTCACCTTCATACTGCGGATTTTCGCCATGATACTCTCCGCGACACTCCTGATGGCTACAGTCACAGACAGAGACTTCGTGTGGGGCCTTCTCTCCCTCAAGGTTCCATTCGGAGCCTGCGTGGCTACGTCCCTCTTCTTTAGAGGGTTACAGCTCTTCGCCTCCGACTTCTACACCATCAGGGAAGCAATGATGGCTAGGGGCGTTGACTTCGAGAGAACCTCGCTGGCTAAAAGATTCCTGCTCTACGTGAACGCGCTCATCCCCCTGCTCAGCCTCATGATCACGAGGAGCTACGAGGTATCCCTCGCCCTCGAGTCTAGGGGGATCGCTCCGGGCAGTAGAGCCGCCTCGGGCTACTACACGTTCAGGATGAGGCGCGACGACTACGCCGTCATCGCCGTGTCGGTGACCTTAATAATCGTCTACGTCCTGTGGGGGAGGATCCCATGAGCAGAGCGGTTTCTGTTGAAGGCCTCTGGTGGAAGTACGTCGGCCGGAGCGATCACGCGCTGAGGGGGGTCGATCTCGAGGTTGAGCGCGGCGAGTTCTTCGCCATCATGGGGCACTCCGGCGCCGGCAAGACGACGCTGATCCTCGTCCTTACCGGCATCATACCTCAGAGGGTACCGGGCGAGTTCCGCGGTCGAGTTGAAGTCTTGGGCATGAGCACGGTGAGCCAGGATGTCTCCGAGATCACGAAGCGGGTGGCTGTAGTGTTCGAGGACCCGGAGATACAGTTCGTGATGAGCACCGTCGAAGACGAGCTCGTTCTATCGCTTGAGCCGCTCGGGCTAAGCCGCGAGGAGATAAGGGAGAGGCTCAAGTGGGGCCTCGAGCTGGTTGGCCTCGACAAGAGCTTCCTAGGCAGATCCCCGCTGCAGCTATCGGGCGGCGAGAAGCAGCGTGTAGCCATAGCGGCGGCCGTCGCCCGGAGGCCGGAGCTGCTGATACTTGACGAGCCGACCTCCGACCTGGATCCCGTGGGTAAGGAGGAGGTGCTGGCAGCTATCAGGAAGCTGCGAGATGAGCTGGACATGACCATCATCCTGATCGAGCACGAGTCCGAGTTCGTAGCGGAGCTCGCCGATAGAGTCGCCGTCCTCAGCGAGGGTAGGGTTGCTGCCGTGGGCGAACCTCGCTATGTGTTCTCGCGCTACGACGAGCTCAAGAGCCACGGCGTCTACCCGCCCGACGCAGCTGCAATCTCATTCAAGCTCGGCCTTGACACGATCTGCAGGTACGGTGATCTGTTTCGAGCTCTGGAGAGCGTGAGAGACAGGTTGTTCGTGCACGCCGACAGGATCCCAAATGTCGAGAAGGTGGGGGAGGGAGAGGTTCTCGTTGAGTGCCGCGACGTGGAGTACGTGTACCCCGGCGGCTTCAGGGCGCTCAAGGGGGCGTCCCTCACGATCAGAGGGGGCGAGCTAGTCGCTCTCGTGGGACCAAACGGCGGCGGTAAAACCACGCTGGCCAAGGTAGTGAGCGGGCTATTCCGGCCCTCAATGGGCGAGGTGCTGGTGCTGGGTAGGAGGGTTGAGGAGTACGATAGGTTGACGCTGTCCTCGCTCGTCTGCTACGTCTACCAGAACCCCGACCACCAGATATTCAACAAGAGCGTGTACGAGGAGATCTCCTTCGGCTTAAGGATCCGCGGGCTCTCTGAAAGAGTGGTGAGGGAGCGTGTTAGGCGCGCGTTGGAGGTCTTCGGGCTGAAGGGGCTTGAGAATGAGCACCCCTTCTTCCTCAGCAAGGGTGAGAAGCGGAGGTTGGCGCTAGCCTCAGCCTACGTACTCGACCCGAAGGTTCTGATCGTGGACGAGCCAACGACGGGACAGGACATGAGGTTCAACGAAAGCCTCTTCTCAAACCTGAAGGCGCTGACGAGGGAGGGTAGGGCCGTTGTAACCATCACGCACTCCATAGCTCTAGCCTCCAAGTACGCCGACCGGCTGGTAGTAGTTAAGGATGGGAGAGTGATCGCCGACGGCCACCCGCGGAGCGTACTCCTCTCGCCGGCCGCGGACGAGGGGCGGCTCATTAAACCACAGGCGATGAGGTTAGCGAAGCAGTTGGGCCTAACCGCGGCGCCCGTAAGCGCTGAGGAGTTCCTCGAAATAGTGACCCTGCGCTAAACAGGGGTTAATCGGCGGACTGCAGTTTAACTGAAACCGGGCGGCCTGACTCCTACGACCTCCCTGTTCACGAGGTTCGGCGGTACTTCACCCTTGTAGAACGCGACGAGGTTTCGTGCCACGAGCTCCGCCATCGCCGCCCTAGTCTCGTAGGTCGCGCTACCGATGTGCGGGGCGAGCACGACGTTGTCGAGTTTCGTCAGAGGGTGATCCGGTGGCAATGGCTCCCGCTCGAAAACGTCGAGGCCCGCTGCTGCTATCCAGCCCTCCTTCAGGGCTTTAACGAGCGCCTGCTCGTCTATAACCGCTCCCCGAGCCGTGTTCACGAGGATTGCAGTCCTCTTCATCAACTTGAGCTCCCGCTCGCCGATCATGCGGTACGTCTCCTTCGTCAAGGGAACGTGTATCGTCACGAAGTCGCTCTCACGGAGCAGAGTCTCGAGGTCGACGTATTGGGCCCCCAGCTCCCTCTCCAGCTCCTCCTGCAGGCGGTGGCGCTGGTAATAGAGTATGCGCATATTGAAGCCCTTCGCCCTGCGCGCTACAGCCTGCCCGATCCTCCCCATCCCGATGATCCCGAGAGTCTTGCCTGTGACGTGGTAGCCGAGCATCATCAGAGGGTGCCAACCCGTGCCGGTGCGCCAGTACTCACCGCTCCGCACGAACCTGTCCGCCTCCACGATCCTCCTCGCTGCAGCGAGCAGCAAAGCCCATGCTAGATCAGCCGTAGCATCAGTGAGAACACCAGGCGTGTTCGTAATGTAAACCCCCTTCTGCGTTGCGTACTCCACGTCGATGTTATCGTAGCCGACGGCGTACTGGGCAACGATCCCGAGGCGCGGAGCGTTGTCTAGAAGCTCCCTATCGATCCTATCCGTCAAAAGGGTGACCAGCGCGTCAACCTCCCTCGCCTTCTCGAGCAGCACCTCGCGAGGGGGAGGCGTGTAGCGGTCCCAGACCTCCACCTCGTAGTATTCCCTAATGATTCGTAAACCCTCCTCAGGGATCTGCCTAGTGACAAAAACTCGAGGTTTCATGAAAACCGAGCTCGTTTACAGTATAAAGAATTAGCGGGCCCTCGCCACAACGACGAGCTCCGAGCTGCTCTCCGTCAAAGGCCTGCAGAAGTAGTCCTCGAACATCGCGGCGATATCGAAGCCGGCGTCGTTGAGGAGGTGCTTCAACTCCCTGATCGTGAAGAGGCGCAGTTTCAACTCGAAGCTCCTCACATCGACGAACCCGGACTTCAAGTCAATGACCGACCAGGAGATGTTCGCGGAAGCGACTTGATCTAAAACATCGATCCTCCAAAGCTCCTCCTTAACAGCCAGCATGTTCTCCCGCTTCCTGAAGTGCGTCGAGGGGGTTTCGTAGTAGACCCTCTTCTCGAGCACTCCAAGCGCGTTCCAAGTGTCGAAGATGAAGCAGCCCCCCTCCCTGAGGACGCCGCGCACGCTGCGCAGGAAGCTGAGCGCGTCCTCGTCCGAAGTGAAGTAGCTGATGACGCCGTACATCGCAATGGCTGCGTCGAACTTGCAGGGGAGCTCAAGCCTCCTCGCGTCCGCGACCATGAAGGAGACGTTCTCGAGCCCCGCCGTTTTGGCCTTTGCTTGAGAGATCATGGCTTCCGAGAGGTCCACGCCGAGCACGGTATACCCGCGCCGAGCCAGCTCAACGCTGTGGATCCCTGTTCCGCAGCCGACGTCAAGGACACGTTTCACCTCGACCCTGCTGTGCTCGCGGAACATACGCTCGAGGAAGTCCACTTCTGCTGCCACATCCCTGTGAGAGTACAGCAGATCATAGTATAACGCGTAAAAATCATCATCTGTTGCCACAAAGACGCCTCATCTCAACCGCTTAAAAGTCTTACTCAGAAAATATCTTTGAAAAACCACTAGATAATTTTTCTTTAAAGTCTTAACCTCCACTCCCCCGCTTCCCCTCTTCCAGGGTAATGACGCGCTAGACCCCCTCCGTTAGTTTGAACTAAAGTTTTTATTATAGCGTATTCAAACTGCCGGATCCGATGAGCCAAGAAACTGATATCGCTAAGGGTCTGCGGAAAAGCGTAGTCAACCTAATCACCTGGATCGCCCTGTACTTGATCATCTCAGCCGTCGTCTTAACGACGATTCCAAGCTACGTCCCTCAGATAGCGAAAGCGATCGAGGACTCCTCCACCTACATCGCTATAGCTCTCTCCCTTTTCTTCGGCTACATGATCGTAGCGAGCTTCTCCAACATCATCTACTGGTCCCTGCGAGTCCGATACCCCCACTCCACCGCCGCAGCCGTGCGCAGCATCATGAAGATCCTCGGGATCGGAGCCCTGGCTGCCGCGATCGCCGGTGGAGCGGCTGGAGGAGCGGCCGGGGTAGCGCTGGGCGGCTTCATTGGGATGGTCGTCGGCTTCGCCACTCAGCAGGTGCTTGGGCAGGCGATCGCCGGGCTCTTCGTCCTCATCGCTAGGCCGATAAAGATCGGGGATCGCGTCACCGCTGCGGGCGAGCAGGGCGTTGTTCAGGAC
>Ga0209394_1001311_pt1 | contig 15009 bp, 14 predicted proteins | sample JNZ201metaG_FD_184122 | JGI IMG/M metagenome (GOLD analysis project Ga0209394, IMG submission 184122) | Hot spring microbial communities from Jinze hot spring, China to study Microbial Dark Matter (Phase II) - JNZ 20120812A (SPAdes) (version 3) ... | reverse complement strand
ATTCAACAAATATGCATTATCTTCGGAGATCGAGCAAATACTTCGGCACGGTAGCTCATAATCATGATGAAAGTAGTTAAGAATGCCCATTAAACTGGGTTGAGAGAGTCATGATCGAATGTCCGATGAATTTCGGGAAGATCTTTCCCAGAACACATCATAGCGCTCATGTTAAGCCCATTCCCACGCCATCCTTCCCTCATCCCCAGCCTTTAGAAATATTATGAATCGTGATTGTTGAAAATTCAAATAATCCTAGCTGGAAAATTATGATGGAGGCGGGGGTAGCCAAGCCTGGTCAACGGCGGCGGGCTCAAGATCCCCCTGCAAAATGGGTGACCCGCTCCCGCAGGGGTTCGTGGGTTCGAATCCCACCCCCCGCACCACCTCTGAGCAAGCATCTTCCTCGCTTAGATTTCGGCGTGTGATCGCTCTCCGTCTAAGCTTAGTGAAAATATTTTGCTACGCAGCATTTGGATTCACAGATGATTTCGTGTTGATTATTCCCGCGGATTATGCTCTAGTGGGCGGAGAGTAGCTATATATGGCGATCCAGTGGTATTTTTATGAGATCAGGTAAATCAATACTCATACTGGGGTTTGCGGGAAGCCTGAGGAAATCATCTTACAATAAGATGCTCCTGCGCGTGGCAGCGGAGCTGTTGCCTAAAAACGCCAGGCTTGAGATTCTGGACCTGAAGGATGTTCCGCTGTTCAACCAAGATCTAGAGTATGACATGCCTGAGGTGGTAAAGCAATTCAAGAAGAAGATTGAGAGCGCTGATGCTCTGCTCATTGCGACGCCGGAGTATAATGGCTCCATACCCGGTGTGCTCAAAAATGCCCTCGATTGGGCTTCGAGGCCCTATGGATCCAATTCCCTTGATGGTAAGCCTGTTGCGATAATGAGCGCCTCGTTGGGAATGCTGGGCGGAGCGAGGGCCCAAACCCATCTGCGCCAGATTCTCTCCCACCTTAATGCATACGTTGTGAACGGCCCGGAGGTTATAGTAAACTTTGCCGACAAGAAGTTCGACGCTGAAGGAAATCTAAAGGATGAGGCGGCGAAAGAATACATTAGGCAGCTGCTGGAGAACTTGGTGAAGTTAGCCGAGATGCTGAAGGCCTACGCCAAATCTTAAACGTCTCGACAGGAGAAATCAAAGCCCGGTCGAGGAATACGTTTGAGAAGGGGCGATGGTGTAGGGATTACTTAGAAGACTCGGCATGAGGCCCTTCTCACCTTCAAAATCGGTGGAAGCATTTTTCATTGCGCATCCGCTTATTTGCTCCTTAACGCCTCGAGGATCTGGACGTGTCTCTTCTCGTCTTCCGCGATCCACTCGATGATCATCTTGAGTAGTCTGGCTTCGGGCTTGGCTTCTAGGAGCATTTTTATGGCCTCGGCTTGGAGCATCATTAGGTATTCCTCCATGACCGCGCTCTCAAGCTCCGCAAGCGATTCTATAATGGATGCCATATCCTTTCTGGAGAGCTTGTCCGTTTGCTCGAGCTCGCGCTCCACTCCCCGCATGGTCTGGGCCCAGAGCTCGCCGGCGACCCGCTTGCACTCATCAAGACTCGGCATCCCCGCTCCTAGAGCCAAGGCGATATTCTTCAGTGCCTCCGAGTGCTTCCGCGAGTCGCTTGAAACATAATTTAACACCGCCTTCAGGATTGGATCCTCAGCCCTCCCAGCCATGTGCCTGTAGGCCTCGGATACCTGATCCTCCAAGACCCCGCAACAGTAGATCAGCTTGAGGAGCTCATCCCAGCTAATGCCGCTCATGCCGATTAACGTTCACTGGGGGTAATAAGGTTGTCGCGTCAGGTGATAACGCATTTATCCCGGCGCTCATAATCTCTTAGCGCGGTATACATGTCTTCTCTGAAGAGCCTTCTGGAGTTCATCCGCGAGCAGATCAAGGTTGAGAAGGAGATTGTCAGGTCGCTCGAGGAGTCTCTTCCCCGCGTGGAGAGCCCGGCCGTCGCAACCGTCCTAAAGGGAATAGGGCACGACTCGATGAAGCACGCCGACATGTATGAGGCTGTTGAGATGATGCTGACGAGAAGCCACCCGCCCTTAAGCCACGAGTCACTTCATGCTCAGAGGGAGCTCATCGAGAGGCACATAGAATATGAGGCCAGGCTGATAAGGAGGATCGAGGAGATCCTGCCGAAGGTCGAGGATGAGAAGATCAAGCTCGTCCTGAACGCGATTCTAGCCGACGAGAGGAGGCATCATGATCTGCTGAAAAAGATTCTGGAGGTGATCATTAGGGCCGAGGCGATAACATACGAGGACGAGTGGGACATGATATGGAGGGATGTGCCATTTCACGGATCCCCGGGCGGATGACATACCATCATTTTTGTTCGAGGCGTGAGCTAGAGCTTTCTCAGGCTCGGAAGCATTATCAGCAGGCCGATTATTATTAGGACTGCTGCTAGAGCTGCTTGAATCGCGTGGAGTATCCCGATCGGCTGGAAGATCCAGGATATTGTTAGGGCTGTGGCTGAGCCGAGTAGAGCCGCTCCTATGATTACGAGCACCATGCCCACTAGCAGGCTCGCGTGCTGCGAGATGTCGAAGCCCGCTATAGGCGGCTTCTCCTCCCCAGCCCTCGGCACCAGTAAAACTCCGAGGACGTAGAGTATCACCATGAGCACCGGCGAGAGTATGAGGAGGATTACGGCGACGATTCTGAGGAGGGTTGCATCTATTCCGAGATATTCTCCGAGGCCGCCTATGACTCCAGCGAGGACCTTGTTCTTCGCTGATCTCTCGAGCCTCTTGGACGACATGATACAAATATCCCGCTCCTCCCGCATTTAAGCGTTCAGACCATCCGGATTATCCCAAGAGTTTATAGGATTAGCTTTAGGATGTCTTGATGGAGCGGATGAGGACGGCTGAGATTCTCGAGAGATTCGGCTACGACTACTTCTTCTTCGAGATTCCACCGGAGCTTCCCGAGATCGCGGATATCAGGTTCCGGGATCTCATTCCGGAGCTCGAGAAGTCGGATTCGCCCCTCTGCAGGAGGATTGCGGGCCAGAGACTTTACGCTCATCAGGTTAGGGCGGTTGAGGCTCTTAGGAAGGGCGAGAACCTCGTCTTGAAGTCCGGCACGGGGTCCGGGAAGACCGAGGCCTGGTTTCTTAAGGTGGCCCTAGATGGCGTGAGCGCGCTGGCGGTTTACCCGACCCTGGCGCTCGCGAATGATCAGCTGAGCAGGCTTCGGGAATACGGCTCGGCCCTCGGCTTCAAGGTCATGGCCCTCGACGCTGTCAAGCGGGATGAGCTCGTGAAGAGTATCGGGTACCCGAGGTTGAGGAGGGAGATCTCAGAGTCCAGGATAGTGATAACGAACCCGGCCTTCCTCCTGAATGAGCTCAAGAAGATGGGCGCTGGGAAGGCGTCGCTGCTCAAGCCCTTCCTCGAGAAGGCCGGGATGATCGTGATAGATGACTTCGACTTCTATGGCCCGAGATCCATCGCACTCCTCTTCAGCATGATCAAGCTCCTGCTGAGGCTCACGAACCCCAGCATCCAGCTCGCCTTCATGACCGCCGCCCTCGCGAACCCGGAGGAGGTCGCCGAATACCTGACCTCGATGAATGGCAGGAGGACTGCGATAGTTGATGGCAAGCCATTTCACCCAAGGAACCTGGTCTACGTCGTCTTGGGCAAGAGCTTGAGGGCCGTCTGGGAGAGGCTGAGAGGAGCGCTCGCGGGTAAAGCCGGGGAGCTCGGCGAGGACGTGAGAAGAGCCCTCGAAGACTTTCAGCAATTCAAGAAATACTACTTCAGGGTGCTGGATGCGGCTCGGGGGCTCGGAGTCGAGGTTCCGGACGCGTCCCTCGACGTGGCCGAGATCCTCCAGCATTTCCTCGATGATGACTGCGTGACGATAGTCTTCACGAGGAATATCGCGAGGGCCGAGGAGATCGCGAGGAGGGTGAGGCTCAGGGCCGGCGCGGATGCGGGCATCGCCTCGCATCACCATCTTCTCTCCAAAAGGTTCAGGGAGGAGATCGAGGAGGGCGCGAGATCCGGCAGGATCAGGGTCATAGTCTCGCCTCGGACTCTGAGTCAGGGGATAGACATAGGCCTCGTCAAGAGGATCGTTCACGTTGGGCTCCCGGACTCGCTCAGGGAGTTCAAGCAGCGTGAGGGGAGGAAGGGTAGAAGGCCCGAGATGGAGGAGACGGAGACCATCATAATTCCGCAGGGAGCATGGGATCACGAGCTCCTATCAAGGGGAATCGAGGCTCTCAGGAAGTGGATGGAGCTCCCGCAGGAGAAGGTGATTGTCAATAAGGATAACCTTTATGGAAAGCTCTTCGAGGCCCTCTTCAAGCATGTCTCGCCGCAGCTCAGGCATGAGCTGACGCGGGATGAGCTGAGGCTTCTAAGGGATCTCGGGCTCGAGCATGATGGGGAGCTGACGAGGAGAGGTAAGATGACGTGGCTGAAGATGAACTTCTACGAGTTCGCCCCCGCATACGGCATCAAGCGCATAAGGGTCTCGAGGCTCGGCGACCAGGAATACCTGGAGGATATTTCGCACGTGGATCTTGTTGAGAAGTTCCAGATAGGCTGCATAGACTACAGCAGCGATGGAGTCGTCGTGGAGCATAAGCTGGGCGGGAGGAGCTCGAGAACGGTGACCGCGGTCTATGTCGAGGATCTCAGCGAGGGCGTCTTGAGGAGGCATGACTCGCTCGCCCAAGTGCTCGAGGAATACGAGAAGGCGAAGTGGAGGTGGGGCGAGAGGCCGGATCTGAGGAGAGACTACTTCGCGGGCAAGATCCACACGGATGTCAGGTGCGTCGTCCACGCTCCCAGCAGCGGATTCGGCCTATACACTAAGATACCGAACAGGGCCATCTGGAGAATTATATCCGATAGGAGGCACATTAAGGTCGTGGGCGACAGGACGATAGCGATCAGGGAGAGCAGGATCGTGGAGGTGCCGGCGCCGACGAGCGGAATATACAGCGACTACACCTACGGGATAAGCTTCGAGGTCAGCTCGGATGAGGATCCCCAGCTCCTCAGGCTCGGCCTCGCATTCCTCATCATAATCCTCAGGAGGCTTCTCGGGATAGCATTCGACACGATAAAATACGATGTCATGATCATGGGCGAGAGGAAGGTCGTCGGGATGCATGAGACCGAGAGCGCCGGGCTGCTCCCGAGAATAGACTGGCAGGACCTAGCCGAGAGGGCCCGCGAGTATGTGCCGGATGAGCTGGATGAAGTCTTCCTAGAGGAGGTTGATGAGCTCGCCTACTCCAGCTTCATCGCGCTAAAGCTCGACTGGGATCTCGTCAAGAGACAGGCCCTCAAGATCCTCGACTACCTCCTTCTCAGGGAGAGGCTTCGGATCGAGCTGGCTGGAAGGAGCATCGCGATCCCGAGGCCATCGAGAGCGCTGAAGCTCGCATCGATCTCGGCGGCATCCCTCCTCCTCAGAGAGGACTTGAGGAGCGGGCTCTACGGCGTCGCAATATTCGATGGCGAGGAGGCGCTAACATCGGCGGGATTCTATGAGCTCGGCGAGCCCGATCAATCGCACATGGGCCTGCTGACTTATCTCAACACGCTCATAGATCAGGGCTTCAGCATCGTGGTCTACGATGCGAGGGCCATAGACGGGGCATTGAAGGAGTCGGGCCTGGCATCTCTCAAGGTTATACTAGATGGCTTGAGATCATCCGGAAGGCTTATTGAGGCGGGGAGGGAGATCTCCGAGGCCCTCGGAGAGCACGTATCACTGGAGGTGTTCGAGGAGCTGATGGGGCTCGAGAAGAAGACCAGGCTCCAAGACCTCATCTACGCGGCTGAGGAGGAGAAGAGGAGGATCCCGAGAATATCGTTCTTAAGGAGCGTTCCGAGGAGGCTTGCTCAGAGGCTCTCCGAGCTTCTAGAGGCCGAGGCCAGGAGCGCGTATGTGGCCCACCTGGTCGCGAGGGAGCTTCGTGGAAGATCCTAGCGCCCTGCCTCGAGCCTTCTCTGGAGAGCCTTCTTCTCCGCCTCTATCAGGAGCTCTATGAGCTTCATGGATTCTCCGCGCTCCTCCTCCAGTATCCTCGTTATCTCCTTCAGCGTCAGGCCTCTTGCGGAGAGCGCTATCGCGGCTGCTCTACCATGCTTGGAGACTAGGACCGCATTTCTCTTGAGCTCGGCCATGATCCGCCGCTCCTTTCTGTTTATCGGCCTGCCCTTCCTCGCGATGAGCCCCAGAGCCTCTTCCCTCGAGTGCTTCGTCAAGCCTATGAGCCTCGATCCGCAGACCGGGCACCTCGGCTCCTCCGGGAGATCCCTGACCGCCACCTGCTCGTAATACTCGTAACACTCCGTGCATACGGCCAGCCAGGGCTCGCCGAGAAGCCTACCCCGAACCGCCATCAACACCACCATCTTCATCCGCTCCGGCGTCGAGACCTCGCCCTCGCTCTCGAACCTGCTCAGGGTCAGCCTCGCGAGGGGTGATGGCTCGCCGCTCGGCGACCTCCAGAAGTGAACCCGAAGCCCGCCCTCAGCGATCCTCTTGAGAATCATTCTCGCTCTCTCCGGGTCATAGTCGTGGAAGATCGTGTAGTTCATCGTCTCCCGGTAGACGGGCGTGTCCTTCAGGGTCTCGGCGAGCTGATTGATGTTCACGTCCACCAGGCTCGCCTCATGCTCTATCACGCCCATCTTCCTCGCGACGTGGACGAGCCTCCGCTTGAAGAGCGTCGAGCCCTCTATACTCCTCCTCAGGATCTCGTCGAAGCCCTCCAAGACCTCGTGAATCGCCCTGAAGACCATCTCCCCCGATATCAAGCTGGATCTAAGGGCTATCCTGTATGGATCCTGCTGAGCTCTTATCGGGGCTCCGAGCTTCTCGGAGAGATGATAGCTTATCAGCCTCTGGATCGTTCGATTCACCTTCAGGCCCCCGTGGACGTGGATGACGACGTACTCGCCGGCCTCCTCAATCACGACATCACGATCCGTCGGCACCGGTATCCCGCGCCTCAGATGCGCCTCAACCTCCCTCAACGCCTTGAGAACTATTTGCGCCTCGACGCCGTATTTGCCAGCGATGTCCGCCGCGACCCGCTCCCTCAGCTCACCTCCGAGAACCCTATCCCTATATTCTCTTCTCAGAGCCCCGACCTCCATCGCCACCTCGTATGGAACCGGTATCTCCTCTCCGACCCAGCTCGGCACCGCGCCCTCATAATCATCCAGCGGCGCAACGTAGATCCTGTCGCCTCCCACGTGATGTATCTCCCATGCTCTCCCCACTAGTATGAACCTGGTCCCGGGCTCGCCGTACTCGGCCACGAACTCCTCATCGAGTATTCCGACTGGCTCGCCGCTCGATTCGTCGATCACCACGTACTGCCTCTCCTCCGGGATCATCGAGAGGTTATTGAAGTAGTAGTCGTAGAGGCTTCGGCTATTCCGGGGCTTAATCACCTGATCATCCCTGAGATCCGCTATTCCGAGGCTCCTCATGTGCTCGATGACCTGCTTGAGCTCCTCGGCCGATAGATCCCTATAGTTGTAGGATCTTCTGACGATCTCGAGCACCTCCTCTAAGCTCATTCTGCCGTATTCTATGAGGAGGCCGGCGACCTGGTGCATGAGCGCGTCATAGCATTTCACCGGTATCTCCGGTTCCTCGAGCTGCTCGAGCATGGCCCTCCTCGCTATCACCATGGCCTCGAGCGCGTCGTCCGAGTCTATCGCTATCACCACGCCCTTGGCAACTCTACCGACCCCGTGGCCGCTCCTCCCAACCCTCTGAATAAGCCGGGTAACCTCCCTCGGCGAATTATACTGGATGACCAGATCTATTCTGCCGACATCTATTCCGAGCTCCAGCGATGATGTGCAGACTATTCCGGCGAGCTTGCCGGTCTTCAGAGCCTCCTCCGCCGAGATCCTCGTGGTCTTGGAGAGCGAGCCGTGATGTATCCCTATGCGCATCTGCTCATCCCAAACCCTGAACCTGTTCGTCAGTATCTCGGCGAGAGGCCGGGTGTTCGTGAAGATGAGGGTGGAGTTGTGGGACTCGACGAGCTCCCTGATTATCCTGAGCCTCGCGGCCACATCCGGGTAGACGCCTATGCTCTCGGCGAGAACCCTATCATCGTCCTCGAGCTCTGGGTAGAGGACCGTTATGCTCATGCTCCTCGCGACGGGGACCTTGACTATCTCGCAGCTCCTGCCGACGCCGACCAAGAACTCCGCGATGGCCCCGGGATCACCGATCGTCGCGGAGAGACCTATCCTCTGAAAATCCCTTCCCGTGATCCGCGTCAGCCTCTCGAGGCCGACGGAGAGCTGGGCGCCCCGCTTATCGGTCGCTAGCTCATGAATCTCATCAACTATGACCCATCGAACGCCTTTGAGGTGATTTCTCAGAACTCTGCCCGTTAATATCACCTGAAGAGTCTCTGGCGTCGTTATCAGTATATCCGGCGGCTCGAGCGTCTGAATCCTCCTCTCCCTGGGCCCCGTGTCCCCGTGCCTGACTGCCGTTCTCAGGTCGAGCCTCTGAGCCCACCACTCGATCCTCTCCAGCAGGTCCCTATTGAGGGCCCTGAGAGGCGTTATGTAGATGACCTTGATGCCCGGAGCCCTGGCCTCCACGAGAAGCTTGCTCAGGATCGGGAGGAGGGCGGCCTCCGTCTTGCCGGTCCCGGTCGGCGCCATCAGCAGGAGATTCTTCCCGGCGAGGATCTTCGGTATCGCCTCGCGCTGGGGCTCTGTGAGATGCTTAAACCTCTCCTTGAAGAGCGCTGCGACCGGCTTGGCCAGCATCCCGAGAACGGTCTCCTCATCGAGCAGCGTCATGAGTCTCCAGCCTTTCCAGCAGCCATGAATAATCGGACGCCGTGGAAATAAGTATATATCGGCTTAAAGCTCCCTGCGAGGAAAACTTCCTCAAGCATTTTCATGCAAGCGATCGGGAGGAAAGAATAAGAGGAGACGAGCTGCTATTTCAGCGCGGAGTATACGGTTTTTTGATCTGCTCGATGCTCTCGAGAACCGTTGTTCTCGCCGTGTAGCGGCTTATCGCTAGAATCGCGATCCACGTCGAGACCGCGGCGATGGACATGGCCGACCCTATCGTGGCGATCTCATGAAGCATTACCGGCACGTCTACGGGATTCGACATGGCCGTCAGGAATGGTGGCCACGGGACGAGCTCACCGTGCCATGCATGCTCGAGCGCCAGCAGGACCGCGCCGCCCCATAGCAGCGCGTTGAGGATCCAGAGCTTCAGCCTCTCGGCCAAGCCTCGAGCCGTCTTCTGCACTATCGAGGTTATCACCGCGAGGATCATGGGAGCGAGAAAGCATGCCATGGCGCTTCTCCCCCTTGTAACACGGAAGACGCTGTTGGTAACACCAATATAAACCTTTCTAGAAAGGTTTATCCGGGGTCGCACCGAGGAGCAGAGCATGTGGCTCATAATTCTGGCATTCGCCGCCGCCATTGTTACACCGCTATGGTACTCGATGGCCGACAATGACAGGTACATGCTGAGGCTTCTATGCCTCCTGCTCTGGGGTGGTGCGATTATGGCCCTAGTGGATCGCGTGATGGGCTACTTGATCGAGGGCGGCGAGTTTCTCGAGCTGACGCCGGAAGCCGCATTACTGGGCTTCACGATGCTTCTGGCGGCCCTGATGATATGGGAGATGGTCCTGTTGATCAGGGATCCGAGGGGCGCGCTGCGCAGGAGATAGATGCCGAGTAAAGGGCGCGTATCCTAGCCCTTCCCGCCGAGCTTCTCGTAAAGCATTTTTCTATTTGCTTCGAGGAGGTCTTCCTTTAACCCCATGTGAGCGGCCGCGGTGCATATCTTCACGCCGCACGCCTCCGCCAGCTCGATTACGGGCCTTATCCTGCTCCTCCACTCAAGATCCCTGAGAAGATGATGATCGATGATCACTTCTTGGAGGAATTTTCCGCTGATGATCTCGGAAAGGTTCTTGAGAGACTCCCCGAGCTCGTGATCCGCGAGCCTGTATCCGAGCATGTATGTCATGGGGCCATCGCAGACCAGCATATCCGGCCTATTCTCCAGCACGAACCCCGCCTGACCCCTAGAGACGAAGCCCTCGACATCCGAGGAATATATCATCTTCTCGCCGCGGTCATTTACGAGGACCTCTAGCACGTAGCCGAGCCGAGGATCGCTCCCGTGCTCGACCGGGCTCGAGAACCTGATCCTGCACCTGCCGACCCTCACCTCCCTGGAGTCGGCGATCTCGACTCGGACATCGAGCTTTCTCAGCTTCTCGAGGAAGATCCGCGACCTAACCCTCTGACTGAAGTTTATCATGCGCTCCGGGTCCTTCAGCAATATCTTCTTGCCCCTCAGCCAGCCGACGTCCTCGCCGGGCCTCGGAAAATGATCATAATGATAGTGCGTGATTATTATGAGGTCGGCGCTGGATGCCTCCTGCTTGATGGCGCGCTTATGCTCCCTCAGCCTCTCGAGCTCCAGCGGATGCGGCTTAAGGCCATAGCGCCTCGGCCCGAGAGCCGCTCCCGGATCTATGATGATCCGCGCATCATCCGCCTCAATCAGCGTGCACATGCTCCGAGTTCCCATGCTATCGAAGGCCAGAAACCTCACCCTCATCTCTCCTCAGCAACCCTGGAGCCGCATAATGGGCAGTAAATGGAGTCCGACGGTATCTGGCCGCCGCATGCAGGGCACTCCATCAGCTCCACCTCCTCGGCCGCCTCGATCTCGGGCTTCACGAGCTCCACTGCTTCAGCCTCATGCTTAACCTTCCTTTCAGCCATGATGTCGGCGACTAGAAGAGCTAGCGCCGGGGATGCGAGAAAGCCTAAGGCCCAATAGGGCCAGTCGAGGTACACCTGAGACGAGATATTCAGGAGCGCTCCTGAGATGTTGTTTGTTAGAAGCGATACCGCGGAGCCCGCAAGCGGAGGTATGATTGAGCGGGAGCCGTGAATTAGGAAGCCCGAGATCGCCGCCGAAATCATCGCCGCCAACAGAACCATCACGTTCAGGATCATCGGCTGGATCATCAAGAACACCGATACTAGATAGGGGAGTAGGAAGAGGATGTAGGAGGTGATCGAGGCGGCTACGAGCCTGCTAATCAACTCCAAATACGATGTCCGCTGAGCGCTGCTTTATAGGTTATGGCTGAGAATCATTTGCTGCGGACGCGGGCAGTAATATCCTGGTAAGATCAATAAGCCACCTCCACCCCTAGCACGCGCACATCCCTTAAGCACGAGCGAGATCAAGGTTTTTATCCGAAGCCTTATTCTGAGGGCGAGGATGCTTGAAGCCGTCGTCTCGGGCTTAGCAACGTTTTTTCTGGCGCCCGCGGCGATCGCGCTTGGTAGGCGGCTCGGAATCACGGGCGTGGACGTTCATAAGCCCTGGAAGCCGGTAGTCCCGAAGACTGGGGGCCTCGCGATCGCTCTCGGCGCGGCCGCCGGCATGCTCACCGGAGCATACATAAGCGGAATCCGCGTTTTCGCGCCCATAATCCTCTCCTGCTTGATCGCCGCGGCAATTGGCTTCATCGAGGACCTGCGTGAGGAGATTAATCCGAGGCTCAAGCCCCTCCTACTCGTCTTCGCATCATTACCGATACTCGCTTTCGAGGCATATTATCCCAGGCCGCTCATCCCATTCCTCGGGAGGGCGAGGCTCTACAAGGTATACCCCGTGCTCGTCATGGCATCGTATCCAATAGTCTGCAACGCCGTCAACAGTGTCGATGTCCTAAACGGCTCCGCGCTGCTCACATCCATCCCATTCTTCATAATGAGCGCCGCGATATTTTACTTGCGGGGCGATTATCATCTTCTTCTGCTGAGCTTGATATTTCTCGCCGCCGCCGCGGCCATGCTTCCCTACAACATGTATCCCGCCAAGACTTTCATCGGGAACTCCGGGAGCCTTTTCCTCGGAGCGGGCATGACATCCATAGCCGTGGTCGGGAGCATCGAGGTAGCGGCGATAATAGCGCTCATACCGCAAATAATGAACGAGATGTACGTGCTCTTCTCCATCCGGGGAATTAGGTCCGCGAAGGGCGTCGGCAAGAGGCCCGTCGTGCTCGAGGATGGAGCATTGACCGCGTCGAGAGAGCTCGATGCACCGATAACCCTTCTCAGAATGATATGCGCGGGCATCAGGGTTGATGAGAGAAGGGCGGTCTACGCTATGGCCCTGATCTCGGCCTTCGCCGCGCTCCTCGGGTTCTTGACGAACCTCCTGCTGGGAGGCTGATGCCGGATGAGCTTGTCGAGAAATGTTCTCGCGATCATCGCTCTCATGCTGATAATCTGGGCGTCGCTTCTCCTAGTAAGCTACGTAGCGGCGATCACGATATTATACACGCTGGAATTTCCCGGAGACACCCTGATAAGCATCGCGAGAGTGATTCTAGGGCTTCTAATCGCCGGAGCTTGGGTTCTCGGATGGTATAAGCTCACGAGGCTCTGGCTTTACAAGATTCTACTTTCTAGAAGGCGGGAGATTTAAGAACCGGCGGCTCAAGAGTGGAGCCGAAGGGGCTTGCAGGAGAATCTGAAGATCGGCGTTGTTGGGGTTGGAGCCTGGGGCAGAAACCACATAAGAGTATTGAAGTCCCTCGGCGTAACGGTCTCAGCCATATGCGATGTGAATGAGGAGAGGGCGAGGAGGGTGGCGAGAGAGTATGGCGTGGAGAAATATTATGTGAGCCTGGACGAGATGATCGGTCGAGAAGACCTCGACGCCGTGACCATCTGCACGCCATCCATCACCCACGCCGAGTGCGCTGTCAAGGCTCTCGAGGTTGGCTTGCATGCTTTCGTCGAGAAGCCGCTGGCTTCCAGCATCGACGGCTGCATCAAGATAATTGACGCGATGAGCTCGAGCAATAGGATAGTCATGACGGGCTTCATCGAGAGGTTTAATCCGGCTGTAAGGAAGGCCGTGGAGCTTCTTGAGACCGATGAGATAGGGGATGTGCTGATGATTCATGGCAGGAGGATTGGCTGGTGGCCGGAGAGAATTGGGGATGTTGGCGTGGTCAAGGACACCGCGATCCACGACATAGATCTCACGAGGTTCATTTTGAGGAAGGATCCGATGCAGGTTTACGCGAGGGGTGGAAGGCTATTCCACAAGCTCGAGGATCATGTTCAGGCTATACTTTCATTCGAGAACGGCTTGAAGGCGGCATTCATAGAGGCGAACTGGCTCACGCCTAGGAAGAAGAGGGAGATGGAGCTCACAGGAAGCGGCGGCGTCATCTCGATAAAGTTCCTGACGCAGGAGGTCTCCCTCGAGAAGGCTGACATGGTGATCGAGCCGATAGTCAAGCAGGAGGAGCCCCTCAAGCTCGAGCTACAGCACTTCATAGAATGCGTGTCGAATGGCAGGAGGCCGATGGTGGACGCGCTCGATGGATTGAAGGCCGTGGCCATCGCGGAGGCGATCCTCCAGTCCATGGAGACAGGAAAGGTCGTGGACATAAACTTAAAGAGCATCATATAAGAGGGCCGCCTGAAGATGATTTCAGAGGTCTCAACGATAAGATGGTCGGATGGAGTCGTCGAGATCCTGGATCAAAGGCTTCTACCTCATAGGGTGAAGTATCTCCGCCTCAGGACGGCGAGGCAGGTTGCCAAGGCCATAAGGGATATGGCGATAAGGGGGGCTCCCGCGATAGGCGTCGCGGCCGCGATGGGGATCGCGCTAACAGCTTACCACTCCAAGGCCAAGACCCGCGAGAAGCTTCTAGAGCAGCTTAGGAGAAGCTGCGAGGTGCTTGGGAGCAGCAGGCCCACCGCCGTGAACCTATTCTGGGCGCTCGATAGGATGATGAAGGCCGCCGAATCCTCTGAGTCGGTTGAGGAGATGAGGTCTAGGCTCGTGGAGGAGGCTCTCAGAATCATGCGGGAGGATATCGAGGCGAATAGGAGGATAGGAGAGAACGGCGCGAGGCTGATCGAGGACGGGGATCGCATACTGACTCACTGCAACGCAGGCGCTCTCGCTACCGCGGGCTACGGGACTGCTCTCGGAGTGATAAGGGCAGCGCACGCTCAAGGCAAGAAGGTGATTGTTTACGCGTGCGAGACCCGGCCGAAACTTCAGGGCGCGAGACTCACAGCATGGGAGCTCCTGAGAGATGGAATACCCGTCAAGCTGATAACGGATAACATGGCGGCGTTCCTCATGCAGCGCGGGGAAGTTGATAAGGTGATAGTCGGGGCGGATAGGATACTCGCCAAGACGGGCCACGTGATAAACAAGATCGGGACATTGTGCCACGCGATATGCGCGAAGCATTACGGGATACCATTCCTCGTCGCCGCGCCGACATCCACGATAGACTTCAAGAGCGGGCTCGAGGATGTTGTAATCGAGGAGAGAGATCCGAGAGAGGTTCTCTATATCGGCGGAAAGCGGATAGCGCCCGAGGGGGTTGAGGCCTGGAACCCGGCCTTCGACATTACGCCGCCGGAGCTGGTAACGTGCATCATCACGGAGAGGGGCGTTTACAGGCCTGAGGAGCTTAAAGGATTAGATTCAGCAGCGTTATCAGGAGAATAGTCGCCACCCCTATCGCGAGAGACTTGAGCCCGGAAATTATCAGGTTGTTCTTCGCGATCTTCCCCAAGAAGACGCCCAAAGTGAATAGGAAGGCCAGGGATACGCCTACTGATATGTGGAAGGCTAGGTCTAGGGTTAGCAGGCCGGAGAGAGCAGCTAGGTAGGGTGATAACGGGATCAAGCCGGCTAAAATCGCAGCGAGGGCATCCACTATCGCGGAGAAGATCGCCGCCCTCTTCCTCGCCTCGGCTATAATCGAGTCATTAAGCTTCGTGAGCATCGCCTCCTCGATCTCCTTCAGCTTCCTCTCCTGCTCCGCCCTCTCGGCCATGTATGTCCCGCTCACGCCGGAAACGCCCATGGCCACTAGCGCGCCGACTCCGGCGGCGATTAT
>Ga0209394_1001310_pt1 | contig 15032 bp, 10 predicted proteins | sample JNZ201metaG_FD_184122 | JGI IMG/M metagenome (GOLD analysis project Ga0209394, IMG submission 184122) | Hot spring microbial communities from Jinze hot spring, China to study Microbial Dark Matter (Phase II) - JNZ 20120812A (SPAdes) (version 3) ... | reverse complement strand
CGGGATGCTGGATTGCTTGAGCAATCACTTCAGCCAATTTTCTGGCGCGAGCGGAAAATTCCCGGGCGACGAAAGTTGCACCATACAAGATCGCCAACGCACAAGGTTCAACATAGTTTTCGTAACTCCCGTAAGGCGTTGAGTCAGTAATTTGAGATGGTAAGGTTGTGGGCGATGCTTGCCCCTTCGTCAAGGCATACAAGTTATTGTCAAGCAGAAGATATGTCAAGTTGATGTTTCGCCTGCAAGCGTGCATGAAATGGTTGCCACCAATTGCCAAAGTGTCGCCATCACCACCAACCGCAATGACTGTCAAGTCAGGGTTAGCAGCCTTGACTCCCAAAGCAACCGGCATTGTCCGTCCGTGCAAACTGTGGAAGCCATAGGCAGTTGTGAAAGCGGGGAAGCGACCGGAGCAACCAATCCCTGAAACAATAACTACTTCTTCTGGGTTGAGTCCCAAGTTTCCCAACGCCATGAATGTGGCTGTAAGGACACCGTAGTCGCCGCAACCAGGACACCAGATTGGTTTCAAATCGGACTTGTAACGCTCTCTGACTTCTGCACCGACAGCCATCTTTATCACCTCACATGAGTGACTTCATGAGCCAACGCTTCAATTGCCTCAAGGATTTCACGAACCTTAAATGGAACACCCGTCACTTTTGTGTAAGAGACAACATCAAGCCCTGTTTCGCCTCTGATGAGGTGTGCGAATTGACCTGTGTAGTTGAGTTCTGGCAACAAAACACGCCCCATGGAAGTGATGAACCTTCGGACGACCTCTTTGTGGAGAGGATATAGCATGGAGACATGGAGAGCAGCAACGGATATGCCATTTTGCTCCGCCAATTCAATTGCCTCCCTAACAGCGCCAGCCGTTGAACCCCACACGATAACCCCAACATCTGCCTGTCTTGGTCCATACCAGCGAAAACCTTCAAAGCCGGGGTAAAAGTCGCCATATCGGAGGGCAAGTTCAAGTTTTCGGAATCTCTTCTCGCTCATTGTCATATGGTTTTCAGGGTCCCAGTTTGGATGACCAAACTCATCGTGCTCCAATCCCTCCGCAGTGTAAGAACCCCTTCGCCCCGGAACAGACATAGGTGAAACACCTGTCTCGCTAAGCCGATACCGCCGGTAACTGTCACCATTCTCGCTGTGGAAAGTCGGGTCATAAACCTCGCGGTCAAAAACGATGATTTTGTCAAGGTCAATAGGTGGGATTGTTTCCGTGCGGTGAGCAAGGGATTGGTCGCTCAAGATGATTACAGGCGATTGGCAAAGTTCAGCCAAGTTGAAAGCATGGACCGTCACATAGAAGCAGCCTTGAACCGTGCTCGGCGCTAAGACAATTCTCGGAACATCGCCGTGACCGCCGAAAATCGCTTGATACAAATCGCTTTGCTCGCTTTTGGTCGGCATACCCGTGCTCGGTCCTGCCCTTTGTATGTCGGCTATAACGCACGGAATTTCCGCCATCGCCGCATGACCTATGAACTCGGTCATTAGCGAAAAGCCTGGACCTGAAGTTGCGGTCATGGCTTTCGCTCCTGCAAAAGAAGCACCTAAGACAGCGCCGAGGGCAGCAATTTCGTCCTCAACTTGAAGAGGTGTTCCGCCAAAGTGAGGCAAGTGCTCCATCATCCACTCCAAGATATCGCTTGCCGGCGTGATAGGATAACCGGCGAAAACTTTGCAGCCTGCAGCGATCGCGCCGTAGCAAATTGCCTCATTACCTGAAAGGATCATTCGGTCGCGCATTGGACGGACTTCAATTCTGAACGGATCTCGCTTTTCAATCTTCTTCGCCTCTTCAAAGCCCTCGTTGAGCGCTGCTGTATTGGCATTGACAACTTTTTCACCCTTGCGACCCCAATATTCTCGGATGAGTTGTTCAAAAGTTTCCTTCGGCAAACCGAACAGAGCGGAGAATGTCCCCAAGATAACCATGTTTTTACCCAAAGGGTTGCGAAGTCTGGTTTTAGCGATTTCGCTGAAAGGAAACCCATAAGCGACAGCCGTGCCGGGGAGATTTCGCGGTTCAAATTTGCTGTCGTAGATGAGCACGCCATATGGATTGAAATCTTGCTTGTGGATCTCCCACGATTCCTCGTCAAAGCAAATCAAAATGTCAACTTCGTCACCATGCGAGTAAATGGGACGCTCCGCTGCCCTGACTTGAATCATCGCCTGCCCGCCTTTGATTTCCGCAGGGTAAGTCCTGAAAGTAAAAACTTCAAGACCACACCTTGCGAGGGCATGAGCCAAAAACTCACCAGTTCGGATAATTCCACCTTCCAGAGTGTCTCCTCCCACGCGAACGACAAATTCGTTGACAGGCATATTTTTCGCCTCCCAATGAGTTGACTTTGAACAGCGGCGCCAACAAGTTACCCTACCTCCGCAAAAATTCCGCCCATTAAATTTAACACAGCCGAGATGATTGCGGAAACTTCCATACTCAAGTCCTAAATTTGAAGACGCTTCGTAAAAATGACAAAGCAACCACGACCAGTCATTGCCACCAGAACATCATACCTGACCAATCCCCAGTTTTAGATTTAAAGGGAGCGTTTTGGTTTCACACTGTTTCGGCGAGAGGTTGATGAGAAACGAGTGCCAAATCCATTCGGCGAAATCAGAGGGCAAGGTTCCTGCCCGACCGAGATGAAATTCGGCTTAATGTAGGGCGCGGTTTTACACCGCGCCGAAAAAATTTCTTCGGCAGGGTATAAAACCCTGCCCTACAAGGGAAAATTGGCTTGATGTAAGGCGCGGTTTTACACCGCGCCGAAAAAAATTGTCGGCAGGGTGTAAAACCCTGTCCTACAAGGGAAATTCGGCACGCCAGAGGCGTGCCCTCCGAAGAAAAACGAAATTCGCAAAATTCGGAGGGCGAGGCTCCTGCCGAGCCGAAAAATTCGTTGTTTCGGAGGGTCAGGCTCCTGCCCGACCGAAAAATCGGCAAGCCAGAGGCTCGCCTTCCGATTTTGTCACCAACTACAGGCTAAGACCCGTAGCATGGATTGATTGAGCACGATTTGATTTGTTAACACTCAACGCACAACGCGCAACGCTAAACGCATTATTCATGCCACTGGCTTTAGCCAGCGGTTGTTGACGAAGAAAATGGGCACCAAATTCATCTTGGTGACGATACTAAAAATTTTTGCCCTTTTCTTCCCTGCACCGAGAATAATTTGTTATTGTCATTTGTCCACTTATTGATGAAAATTTTCCTTCTGCCCTAACAACATCTGAAAACACCCTAAACGACCATCGTCGCTTTCAGTCCTGTGAGGGGATTGAAAAGGTGGGAACATTTACGGGGCGTTTAATTGCTCATTTCACTTGCCCTTCCATTCCCACAAGGCAATTGTTTTATGGTCATGCACGACGGCGAGGTAGCGCCCATCGGGCGAGAAAACACAATCAGTCACACGATTCCCAAAGCGAGGCAATTTAGCAACCACTCGTCCATCGGCAATATTGTGCACCACCACTTGCATTGGCGGAATTGGTTCTTCCAAGAATTTCAGCAATCTGGAAATGAACCGTTTAACGCGCCATAATAACCCATCCCAACCGCTTGGGTCTGGTTCTGTCAAAGCGACCAACGAGGTGTCAAGGGAAAGGGTGGAAGGTGTGAAGAGAGTAAGGTCATAAAGAGGTGTCAACTGTATAGTGCGTTCCAATTTGCCATCACTAACCCGCCAAATGAAAAGCCGTTCACGCCTTTGATTAGGCTGAAATCTCCCCTCCCTTAAGACGCATAGGAACCTTTGACTATCATGCGAAAAAGTGCCTGTGGTAAACTCAAGAAGGTTCACAGAAGGCGCAAACCCTGTTTGAAGCCTTGCGCTGAGTTGCCGGATAATCCGACCGTTGGCGTCGTAGATGTTCACTGCACCTGATGCATACATGGCAGCAATCAAGTGACCATCAGGCGAGAAGACCACCATACTTGGCATGATGTTAGTTTCCACCTGCTTGCCGTCAGCGACTTGAACGAACTTGAGCCGAGCCTCATACATAACTGCTAACTTCTTTCCATCAGGCGAAAAGATGACGGACGGTGCCGAAAACGCTTTACCTTTGCCTGCCCTGATCGTAATTGTTCGCGCCGACAGATTATCGGTAACTCTAAACACACTGATTTTGCCTACTCCTCGCTCCAAGTATCCGACCGCAAGCAAACTACCGTCAGGCGAAAAAGCGATGGGTTGGGGTGTAAAACTTGGAAATTCAGATCGCTTGCTGATAAGTATGGTTGGTTTGGCTTGGCTTCCTTTTGGCACATGCCAGAAATTGACCGAAAGCGTTGTGCCACCTTGAGTAAAGGAAAAGACAGGGGTCGCCAGTAAGTCGCCTTTGGGAGAAAAAACAGGTTTGCCATGCAGGAAGCCTTGCCGCACTGTCCATTTTGCCCGCAGAACAAAAGGCATTGGTTGAGGACGAAACAACCACCATGCCCACAAGGCGATGACAATAACGGCAACGAAAACGACGATGTAGTTTAGCCAGACTTCTCGCTTCATCTTTGTTCCCTCCCACAGTTCTTGGTGATAAGTGCGAAGGCAACCAAGGGAACGCAAAAATTGGTAATGGGCATATAAAACCCCAGCACTTTCCCGTAATTCCGAAATTGTTTCACGTGAAACATTCGTTTCTCATCACACTTGTTGAAAGCCGTTACAGCAAACCGATAAACCATCTTCGGGACTGAGTCCCCTCCTACGGTTGTAGGCATTATCTTAGGACAGGGTTTTACACTCTGACGACAAACTTTTGGTCGGCACGGTTTTAAAACTGTGCCCTACTTTGCTACAAAGAGGAAATCAAATCTTGCTTCCCGCCAGTGTTGATAGCGCGGATCGGTGAGCCAATTTTCGTAAGTATCGTTTACTCGTTCCTTCAAGCGACGGTGCAAAGTTTGTTTGCCATTCGCAATCACAATCTCGCCACCGCAAATATCGCTGCGGTCAAAAGTTACTTGAACAGACTTCCCTTTCACTCGCACAGTCACCCCAATGTTTTGCGATGTCACTTTTGCCGTCACAACCATTTTCGGCATTTCGTCCAACCCAACTCTCATCACTACTAAGAACTCAACTAACTTATCTTGCATCCCTTGCCCGTTGCTCGGCTGATAAATTTCCAAAACCTTCAGCCCGAGGGCTTGTTTGTCAAAAAGCGGCTGATATTTTGGCGACTGAGATGGGTCAATAGCGACAAGTTGGGTTTTGGTCGGGAAAGCAACGAAGCCATTCAAAAATGACCTGCCACTTTTGACGGTGAACCAGTTGCCGTTAGTCTGCAATTCCAATCCTGTTGCTGCCAGCCAGTATGCTTGCCGTGCTTTCTCACCTAATCGCACTCGGTCATAAACGACCAGCAAATCAGGCTTAACGAAAATGACTTGCCTCAACACTGATCTTGCAAGTTCAGGCTGCCACGAAAGGGTTGCATCGCCCGCAACATAGTCAAAGGCGGGATGGGTTTCAAAAGCAACGATGTGACCTTCACGATGCAGGAAGGTTTGAGTGTGCCCGTGCAAGTCCAACCCGCCTCCATATCCGCCTTCCGCTGGGATGTAGCCAGCAATTCTTTGGTCTCGCACCAAGTAACGGAAAGTGGCATTGCTGAAACGGTTGATTATGGCTTGCTCCTCGCCGCGCGGATGGAAAAGGTTGTGCTTCCAACGAATTTGCCAATCAGAAGGTTCAATGACGACGACATTGCCCCAACTGTTTCCACGAGAAATTTGAAGACTTGGACAACCATGGTCGCCCCAAAGAGAAGCGGTGCCAAGCAACGGTTCACCGGCTTTAAGCACCATCAAGTTTGTGGGTTGATGCCGATAAACATGGTCGCGAATTCCACAGGCAAAGAAAACCTCGGTCGCATCTTTGCCGTAATCAGAGCGCATAACGACTTCGCCTTCGCCGTCAAAGAAAAGTGTCGTTGGCAACTCGTTGAAGTTCACCTGAGGTGCATCAGGGTCATACCAACCAAGCGCCAAACCGAGGGGCAAAACAAAAGGAACAGGTGAATTGTTGCCAGCAGAGGTCGGGAAAGCGAAAACTTTCGTTAACTCTTCGTGGCTAACGGCTTCGTCGTTATTGAACCTTTGAAGCAAGTTCCGCCAACCGTAAATTGCTTCGGTCAATGGATGACGGCTCAAAGCGAAAGTAAGCCATCGTTGCGGTTCTCCGGGCGGTCCCGGCGGACCAAAAAGACCACGAGCATCATTGAGCGGTCGGGACAAGCGAGCGTGAGTCAAAAAGCCTCGCACAAAGGTGCGGTGATGATAGCGGTCTTCGCCGTAGAAGTGGCGAAGGTAGAAAAAGGCGAAAGCGTAAGCGCCGAATGGACAGTGGCAGGATGTCCGCTGATTCAGCCACCAAGTTCCGCCGCGCTTGCCAGCGTGGAGGGTGAAATAGCGTTCGGCATTGACCGTCCAAGTCATCAAGTGCCAAAGCAGCATTCGCTCTCGTTCCGACGGTGGGTCGCTCATTGCTGCTAAAGTCCACGCAAACACATTCATGTCGCCCAACCGGGTTGCTAGGAACTCACGAAGTTGCTTAACCTCGTCAACATTTTCACCGATGTCCGCTGCCACCAAGTCAAGGAAAGCAGCAACGAAGCCTGGGAAGAAAGGACCGTGATGGTGGAAATGGCAATAGTAGTCAGTTTTGCCACTTTTGATCACCTGCAAAATTTGTTGACGCAAAGTTTGCCGCTCGTCTTCGGGCAACATCATCGCAGCGAACTGAAGGGCAATGAGCCTCCAAGCAAAATCGTAGCGTCTCCAGCCACCTCTCTCGGCAAATTTCTGTTGCTCTGTCGGCAAGGCAGCAGTGAATTCGCTCCGCAAAAGTGAAACAGGCAACATGTTGGGCTCGCTTAAATGGTCTTTGAGCCAAGCAAAGTAGCGAGCGAAAAGTTGAGGGTAGTGAGCCATCTTAGCCCTTGCTTGTTCAAGGTGCCAACGGCGAGCCAAAAGTCGTGGTCGCTCCAATTTAGGCAGGCGGAGGAAGTAAAAGGTCCGCCTCAAAGTTCCATCAGAGGTTTCCACTCTTGCCTCAACCTCAAAAATGCCCGTGTCCCTCAATTGTGGCTGCAGAACCCATGTCCCTTGTCCCGTGCCACTCGTTCCCTCAAATATCCGAACCCAAACTTCCTCGCCCATGTAGTTTCGGATGCGAACAACTAAACGGATGGGACGAGGGACGGGAGCCGAGGGACGAATTAGGGGTTGTAAGGTTAATCGCAAGCGCACAGGCTCATCAGCATAAAAAACCGCACGGTAACGCTCAGGCAAATTAAAGGCAGTTTCACCGACAATATGCAACGAAAGCGGTGGGACAGGTTCAACTCGCAAAGCATCCAACTGCACGAACTTTTTAAGGGTGACAGGGATGCGATTATGACCTTTTCGCAAGTTGATTATGGGCGCATTCCAGTGCCAAAACTCGTCGGTGTCGGCAATGAGGAAAATTTGCTGGTCTGGCGTCATCCAGAGACCTTTATTCCAAGGCTGGTCGGCAATTTTGAGTGCCCCAAAATCCAGAACAGGTGCAGCACCTTGGCTATCAGTGACGGCAGATGTATCAACCCATCGCTCTCTAATCGTCTTGCCGTCCTTTTGCACTACATAGCGAAGTGTGTGGTTGTTGTCAGCGGTTACATCCAATCGTGAGCCATCTGGTAAGTTGACAGTGACAGAGTTTCGGGGCTTGATGGCAAATGACAACGGTGATGATGGCTTCAATTCGGACATCGCTTCGGCGTTCAAAACAAGTGGTGTAGGCGCAATTGCAACTCGCAGTGTCAACTCAATAGCAATGCGGTCGGCAGTTATGTTTGGCCACCAATCTGGGTTTGGTGGCAAAACTACACGAACCGACGCAGGTTCAAAAGGCAGCGAGACAGTTCGCAACAGTTTATCGTCCGTGAGGGAAATTGTGGCAAGGGCTTTGCCTTTTCGGCAAGCGACGAACAAAATTGGCTTCGGTTCAATGTCCTGCGTCCACCAGAGTGGCTGATAAGCGTCCAGCGCAAAAGGCTCGTCAGGGACAGCGATAACCTTTGTGACTTGCCTTTTGCCTGCATCTACGACCAAAATTCGGTTTTGAGTTGGGTCGGTGGCGTAAACTTTGCCTGCAGCCGATGAAACATCAAAGGCTCGGTCAGTAATTTGCAGGTTGGCAACGAGCGTTTCCGACGGCATGTCCAAAATAACCAGCGAACCCTTGTCCGTTGCGATGAACATTTGGTTGCCCGAAACTGCCAGAGCAACGGGAATTGTGCCTTGGGGTAGCGGGACAAGTCGGATTTGGTCGCCTTTTTCTGTCCGAACAGTTACTTGCAGCCCTTTTGAAGTGATGGCGAACCGCTTCCAGCCAATTTGGTTTCGTGGACCGAACTCAGCAGTTGTCTTTGGACCGAAACCGTAATCCCAGCGGTCAGCAACCATCGGAGCAAAATCGGGTAGGCGAAAGACCGCCGGCTCAAAGTGAACAGCAATTTGCTGAGAAGTTGCAACAATGTGAATGGGAGAAGCAGGAAGATTTAGAACCTGCAGCGGTTTGAAGGTCGCTACATCAAAAACGAACAACTTTTGATGGGAACGGCTAACTGCAAACAACTTGTTGCCGAGCAGGTCCAGTGACCAAACTTGGGGCACCTTCACCTGGGCAATGGTTTGATGAGTTGCAGCGTCAATTGCCACGATGCGCCCGTTCCATGCGTCGGCAATGAAAAGCCATTGCTTCTCTCCATCAGCAGCGATGTCGGTCAAGTAGCCACCAACTTGCACGCTACCGACAAGTTCACCAGTGTTTGCGTCCAAAATTCCAACTTGTCCGCTGGCGGGTGCAGTAAAATAGATGCGGTTGCCCAGTGTAACGACTGCATCGGGACCGAACAATGTAGGCAGCGGGTAAGGGAAGAAACGAGGCGGCGTTTTGATGCTGTTGCGCCAAAATTTGGGTATAATGCGCACCTGCATTGGCTTAGGTGCGTTGACTTTGAACTGCAATGTAGCAGTTGTTTGGGCTTCCACGAAAGCGCCACCGCTTGCACTGGGATGTCGGATAACTATCGTGCCTTTCCCTAATTCTGCCCGCTCCGCTTCTATGATTGGTGGCATAGAAGCAACAGCCAAACTTACCCCTAACTTCCAGACAACTACCAAACCAAGCACTAAACGCCACATCGCCTATACCCTCCTTTCGTTCCTTGTAATGAAAATGGTGCCGAAAAAAACCCTAATGTTTGCATGCGATTCCGAAATTGTTTCACGTGAAACATTCCCTTCGCATTACAGGGTTAGCAATCCAAGAAAAATCTTAGCGCATTAGCGTAGAAAGTGCCAAAGGGCATGGAAGGCAGCGAGGGCGATGAAAGTGGCAAGGATGTGGCGCAAAGTTTTGGTTGGAACTTTGTGGCTAACTTTCGCACCCCAAATCGCACCTACAACTGCACCGACGCTCAAACCAATGGCTTCAACAAAAGGGACTTGCAAAGTCAAGGCTTTACCCAATGTCCCAGTAATGGCTGCCAGAAGCGATATGCCCAAAGTGCTGCCGATGGCTATTCGGGTGGGGACTTTGAGCCAGTGAACAAGTAAGACAATGGTCAAACTGCCAGTTCCTAAACCTGTTGCACCCGCAAGGATGCCAGTTACAAGTCCAGCAACAGCAAAACGAAAAGGATTGCTTTGGACGAACTCACTATCAACTTCGGCTATAGGTCGGAACATCTGAAAGGCACAAAAAAGCAAGACGAAGCCAAGCGTCAAAAGCAGCCAACGGCTTGGCAGCCAGTGGGACGCAACCGATCCAAGTAAACTTCCAACGACTATGCTTGATCCTGTCCATCGGAGGAGAAAGCCCGAGACGAAACCTGCCCGCTTGTGCACGAGAACACCGACCAAGTTCGTTGTCAAGCCCTGAACCATAGCCAGCCCAGTGGTTGCATGGACGGTCAATGACGGTAAGTTCACCAAAGGAGGCAAAATGAGAAGCAGAGGCACTGCGAGCAATGCTCCGCCAACACCTGTCATCGCCCCAACAAATCCGCTCGCCAACCCAATTAGGGCACACAAAAGTGCTGTCATTATCAATCCAACCGCCCCCAAGGCGATAAGGAAACCGCTTTTTGACCGACACCTGAAATTGTAGCCCGCATATTTGGGGCTTGTTGCCCAAATTCCTGTTAACTTTTTGGCACCGACTTAAATGTTTCACGTGAAACAATTGCGGAGTTTGTTCTCGTAAAGGGCTTCGCACCTAATTTTTGTGGCAAAATTTTTGCGGTTAAAAACCGAGTGGAAGGTGAGGTCGGATGGAACAGGATTTTACGCCCTTTGAGGTCATTGACCACACCGCCGATGTGGGCATAATCGCATACGGACGCAATTTGAGCGAGTTGCTGGAAAATGCAGCGTTGGGGATGTTCAGCCTCATGGCAGACTTGGAAACAGTGACACCGAAGGAGCAACGAGAAATAGTGGCGGAAGCGCCTGTTCCTGAAAAGGAATGGTTGCTTCTAAAGTGGCTCAAAGAACTGCATTACTTGAAAGAGGCGGAGAAATTCATTCCCCGGGAAGCGAAAATTACCGAGTTGACGGAAACAACTGTCAAAGGCGTGGTTAAGGGCGAATACTTGCACGATGGAATCACTCTGCTTCATCACATCAAAGCAGTCACTCATCACATGATCAGCATTGAGCAAGTGGGGGACCTTCTCAGGGCACAGGTCGTTTTTGATGTCTGAAGGTAGGAGAGTGTTCATGAAGAAGCACCTGAACATGGAGGCAACCTTTCTTCTCGTCGCAGCCTTAACCTTTGCATCTACAGCGTTGATGGCTCTTTTGCCGAAATCGCCGACTGAACCTCTGAAACTGCCAGAGGCTGTCAGGCAAATTGCGAGCGAGATAGGAGGCAAGTATTGGTGGGCATTGGCAGTTGGAGGGCTGGTAGCAATCTGGATTGACAGGCAATTGTTGTGGCGGTTAGTTTTGACCCTTTTGCTCACCCAAATCGCTATTGAAACCCTCAAGTTCACCGTCGGCGAAATGCGCCCCGACGGTCGCTTCTTCAACAGTTTCCCAAGTGGTCATACAGCATCATCCTTCGCCTTTGCCACCGTCATGAGTGTTCACTTTCGTTGGGGTTGGCTCTGGTTTTTGTTCGCAACCGTTGTCGGGGTCAGCCGAATTGTAACCAATGCGCATTGGTGGCACGATGTCGTCGGTGGAGCAGCATTGGGCTACATAGTTGCGATGGGGGTTTGCAAATTGTCACACTTGTCTTGTGGCAAGTTCACAAAGCCTTCATCCGCTCCCGAACAGCCAAAACATCTCGGTTCATCTGAGCAATCAGGGATTCGGGGGAATCAAAACGCTGGTCAGGGCGAATGAAAGCGACTAACTCCAAGGTGACGGTAGTTCCCTGAGGGATTAAGCCATTAAATTCCAGCAAGTATGCCTCAACAACGGGTTCTGTCTCACCAAAGGTAGGGCGCTGACCAATGTAGGCTGCTGCATCCCATGTTCCCCGTTCCATTTGAACCCGCCCCGCGTAAACTCCATACCGAGGCAACAGTTTCTCTGGAGCAACTTTCAGGTTGATTGTCGGAAAACCCAATTTTCGTCCACGACCTGCGCCAGCGACAACAACGCCAGTAATGCGGTAGAATGTTCCCAACAGTTCTTTCACCCGTTCAACCTCGCCTTGCAAAATCAAGTTCCGAATTTCGCTGCTTGACACCCTAACACTCCCACTTAGAACTGGTGGAATGGCAATGACGCCAAAACCCATCTGTTTTCCCAATTCCGTTAACCGATTGACCGTGCCTTCACGGCGATATCCCAACGCGAAATCGTCACCAACAATCAACAACCTGCACATCAATTTGTCAACTAAGATATCACGGCAAAATTGCTCTGCCGTTAACTTGGAGAGTTCAGGCGTGAAAGTCAGGACAATTGTCTCGTCCACACCCGTCTCCGCTAAAAGCGACAGCCTCTCCTCCACAGTTGTCAAGAGTTGAGGCGCTGGTGGGTTTAAGACCGACTGAGGGTGGTTTGAGAAGGTTATGACTGTTGCCTTCAACCCTTCAGAGCGGGCGATTGAAATGAGTCGGTTAAGCAGTGCCCTGTGCCCCAAATGCACTCCATCAAAAACCCCTACGCTCACTGCCCTTTGGTTTCTCGGTATTTCTGTCAAGTCCCAATAAACTTTCACATCAGTCGCCTCCGAATGCTTTTGCAATGGATGCATCACAAAGTCCTCATCATCAAAGCCATTAAAGTTTGTTGCGCAGTTAGTTCGGTTGTCATGTGGGCTAAAGCCCTGACAATCTTTGGAACTACCCGCTAATCCGCAGGATTGCTGCAGGATATTCCAGATGTTGCCTTCTGGCACAGGACCTGCTAAAATCAGGATACCACTGGGCTGCACCCGATTGGAGTTGCCAAAACACAGGCGGTTTGGAGGTGTTCATTGTGGCAGAGGAGCAAAGAGAAAACATGCAAACGGAAGCCTCCCCAGTTGCCCTTGCCGAACTCCCGACAGATGTCTGGCACAAATGCAGCAATTGTGAGGCAATGGTCTACCGCAAGGACTTTGAACAAAACTTGAAAGTTTGCCCACGCTGTGGTTACCACGAACGGATTGGAGCGTGGGAGCGGCTCACAATCACCGTTGACGAAGGTTCGTTCGCTGAGTGGGATGCTGACCTTCATCCTGCTGACCCGCTGAACTTTCCCGAGTATGCCGAAAAAGTTCGCAGAGACCAAAACCGAACGGGCTTGAAGGACGCAGCCCTAACAGGCAAAGCCACTATTGAGGGGATGCCTATTGCCATCGGCATCACTGATTTCAACTTCATGGGTGGAAGCATGGGCAGCGTCGTCGGCGAGAAAATTGCTCGGTTGATGGAACGAGCGATTGATGAACGATTGCCCGTTTTCATCATCATCGGGAGCGGCGGTGGCGCAAGGATGCAAGAGGGCATTCTATCGCTGATGCAAATGGGGAAAACAAGCGCAGTTTGTGGTCGCTTGCACGAGGCGGGCTTACCTTACATCGCACTTTTAACTGACAGCATGGCTGGCGTCCACGCCTCTTTTGGCTCACTTGCTGACATTATCCTTGCCGAGCCGGGTGCTTTAGTTGGTTTCACTGGACCGAGGGTGATTGAACTTTCGCTGAAGATCAAGGTGCCCATAGAGCACAGGCAAGCGGAGTTCCAATTTCAGCACGGGCATGTTGACTTAATTGTGCCGAGGAAGCAAGTTCGCCCGACGGTGGCGAAAATCCTGAGGTTTTGGTATGGAGACTGAAAGCCTCTAAGGCTAACGGCTGCCTCGGATAAGTTTCGTTATCGGCAACTCAACGATGTCGGTGGCTCCCAAGCGCAAAAGTTCTGGAATCAATCGGTTAACTTCGTCGCGGGAAACGACCGACATGACTGAGAACATGTGAGGCTCTGCCAGAGGCGAGACAGTGGGGGAGCGCAAAGCGGGGAGTAAAGTCAAGACATCTTGCAGGTGTTCTTCGTCAACATTCAGCACAAGCAAAACCCGACCCCTCGCCTCCACAGCACCACGAAGCAACATCAGCAAATCTTCCATCTCTTGCCCCCTTTCTTGCCAACTTTTGTTGTTGGCGATGAACAAAAGTTCGCTTGAGATTGTCTCCATGTGGACTTGCTTTGCAATCGGGCGTTTCCGCATCTCTTCGGCAATGTCGTCAAAGGGGACAATTGCAGCATCTAATTCCCCCTGAGCGACCATCGTCCACAAATCCCTCGGCTCTCCGAAAACCCCATCGGAAACTCTCGGGTCATCAATGATTGCGTAATGGGGCGTCAACCTGTCAACCCTCAAATCCGCTGCGTTCATTAAGTTCAGGACCTCTGCCTCCAATGCCCCCATCGGTAGCCCCAATTTGATCGGAGAGAATTCCGCTGACTGCTGAGCCATCCTCTTCACCTCGTTTCGGCAGGCTCCGCATTAAGATTAACACCATCGCAAGCCAGAACAAAAGACCTCCCAACGCTGCTGCCCAATTAGGCGATACCGCTCTCACCCCAAAAGGTTCAAAACTCCCTTCCTGACTTGCTGCGCTCAATAACGAAATTGTTGTCAAGCCATTTTGCAAAGCGTGGGCGATTAAAGAGGGCAAAATGCTTTGAGACCTCCAAACCACCCAACCCCAAAAAATCGCAATCGCAAGGACGCTCAATCCCTGAATTGGGTCAAGGTGAAACAAAGCGAAAATTAGGCTTGCCAGAACGATTGCAACGGCAGGGGAGTATCGCCTTTCAAAACCCTGTTGGATCACTCCGCGAAAAACCAACTCCTCAGGCAGGGCAGGGAACATAATGGCAACCAAAAGCAAAACTGGCATCTTAGTTCGCAATGTCGCCGACAACAAGTTCGTGAATTTGCTGCGTTCAAGTAGCAAGGAATGCTCAAACATCTGAATGAGCCAGAGAACGAGTTGCGAGACCGCCAACCCTAAGGCGAATGTGCCGAAAACGGTCGCGGCAATAACTTGCCAAGAAGTTGACCGCCACCGAAACGCCTCCCGCCAATTCCACCTTTTTGCTAACCCGTAAATGAGTGTTGGGAGAAGCAAGACGAAAAACAAAGCGAGCGCATTTAGCGAAACGAGTTCATCTATCCCCAGCCTTTTGCGGAAGGGCGAAAACGCCAAGTTAATTGCCACTTGAACCCCGATGAAGCAAATTGCCAAAATGCCCGTTAATTTCCATGCGTCGCGACTCGTTACCATCTTGACGGATTTCCCCCTTCGCTTTCGGACTGTCTCAAAACTTTAACGCTGTCAACTTCCACAAGCACATTCGGTTGCGTGCATGGGTCTAAGCGCAACCTCGTGATGGTGCCTCGCCAACGCCGATTTTCATGCACAGGCAAAAGATACTCGTGCCACTGTCCGTCAATTCGCACCTTGAACCGAACGCTCGTTGCTTCGCTTTCAGGCAAAGTCGTC
>Ga0209394_1001309_pt1 | contig 15050 bp, 16 predicted proteins | sample JNZ201metaG_FD_184122 | JGI IMG/M metagenome (GOLD analysis project Ga0209394, IMG submission 184122) | Hot spring microbial communities from Jinze hot spring, China to study Microbial Dark Matter (Phase II) - JNZ 20120812A (SPAdes) (version 3) ... | reverse complement strand
TTAATGCTCCCCCAAGACCATTAAATACTTTAAGAGCTTTATTTTCTCCGAATAGAAGGTATTTTATGATATAATTTTCGAGGGGAGTACCTTTAATTCTCTCCATAATAATGAGAAAACCATTAGAATCGCTATAAACCTTGAACACTTTAGGTACAAGAAAGCTGATAGGATAAGCATCCGCAATCTTCTTCAATATATTGTACTTATATACGCATTCAAGTTCATTCATATACCCTTTGATGAAGAAGCCACCTACTCCATGGACTTCCCGATCAGTTTGAAACTTAAAGTTTAATCTGAAAAAATTATTTAGTGAGGAGTTCATCGTAGTACCAAATAAACCCTCTTGCTAAGCCTCTTCGCAACCTGTATCAGGGGGTAGCAGTACCTGGGAATATACACGACATCAGATCTGCTGATAAGCTTATGAAGCCAATGTTCCCTAGCTAATATTGAGCAGTTGAGCCAAAGCCTATGCTTATCCCTCACGCTTAAAAGGCTTGAATAGACGTAGCGAACACCATTAAGCCTTAAAGGCTCTTTAGTACCATGCACAATCGTTAGTTTAAACCCTGCGTCCCGAAGAAGCCCAGCTATAAGGTGAGAAGCCAATATTCCGCCCGAGCCATCAGGCCACCAACGCTCAGATACAACTAAAACTTTATGACCAACGTGCATTTGATTTGAGCTCAAAGCCTTGCCCATGAAACTACTTAACGGCTTGTTAAGCATATTAATGAGCTTTCCACTTCTTCGAGAACTAGAGACTCATTACTAGGTATCTTTTAACAGTTTATTCAGGACTTGTAAAAAGTCTTTTTCTGCGTTCACTATGAATGATTGAGCGACTTTTTTAGCTTTTTCGGAAAGCTTTATGCGTTCAGAATGGCTCATAGACAGTATTTGGATGATCTTATCGGCAAGTGCGTCAACGTTTACGGGAACTATTAAGTCAGAGCTTACTTCCTTAACGATATCCTTAGAACCCGTCATTTCTGTCACTATGGGTATTAGACCCGCAGCCATAGCTTCAACAACTGAAACAGAAAAAGCGTCAAATCTTGCAGGATGCAAGTAAATCGAACAACTCGAGAGATAAGATGGTAGTATGTCGTGATGGATATACCCCAAAATCTTCATGCCTTCAACCTTATTGAGTTTAGTGGTTCCTTTTCCAATAACCAGTAGTTCAGCTTCTCTAAATCTTGTGCGTACTTTAGTTATTATTTTAGGTAACAGGTCGACGCCTTTAACATGTGAAAAAGCTCCTATAAAGCATATGCGTTGAGAGTTCAAGGATGGTTTAACTTTAAGAAAACCTGAGATCTCCGGAATTGGGTGGCAAATCACTATTCTTTTTTTAAATTTGAACATTCTTTCAACAACTGAACGCATAAGTGATGATACAGCAATAATAAGGTCAATATCCTGTAAAAATAAATTTGAGAGTTTGGGAAAATATGTGAAAGCTGGACTTGTTGTAATAAAGGCCAGTTTCTTGCATAACCCGATTTTTTTCATAAACCACCCTATGGGTAGAGGGGTGAAGCCCTCGATTATTGCAAGATCATATTTTTTGTTAAGTGGAATGTATGTTGGAATCATCCTAAAGGGAATGTTACTTGGTATATATGCTATCTGAGTATTTGCATAGTTTAGGAGGATATTTATCCAGTGTCTATGCGCTGGGTGAGGCCCTCCTTCTCTACAGAGGTAGGATACCCTTAGATTACTAAAGGTCATATTCTTTCACCAGATGAGTAAACATCTCATAAACAGTTACAAATCTAACATTGAAGAAAGCATTTAGACTCTTAATCATATTAATAAAAGTGATCAGCTTAATCGGCTGAACCACATGCGTGTAGAGTACAAGATGTTTGTGTCTTACCTTCATAATATTTACCAACATTTTATGGAAACCTCCTCCTCTTATTGCTAACCCTGCGATAGCTCCAATCTCATATCTAGATTTAGGAGGAGAGTTCAACAGATTAGCTCCGTTCACGTTAAATTCTGTCGTGCGGGCATAGTTATAGTATTCACGAACAACCCCCAAGACCCTAGAATTATAGAAACCCCAAGGATAAGCTAAACCTAAAACCTCTTTTCCAAGTAAATCTTCTAGAAATCTTTTAGAGTTTTTCAGTTCGTAAACTAAAGTTTCTTTACTACATTTCCGCAAGTCCTTGTGAGTGCATGTGTGGGAGCCTATTTCATGACCAAGATCAGATATCTCTATGATTAAGTCTGGCCTAGTTGCCAATAGCTGTCTTTTTCCCCATTCCCGAATATGGGTAGTTAAATAAAATGTGGCCTTAACCCCTAAATTTGACAATAATTTAGCTACCTTAACATAGTCGACGTACCCATCATCAAAAGAGAGAGTGATTAAATTATCCATTTTCTTTCTTCAAAAGTTCTGTTTCTACGCGGCAAAGCTTTTACATGGAAATTTCCTACCATACGCCGTAATTACTTTTTTGTAAAGTATAGGTAAGGGTTGCACTGCATCTTTAACAACTGTTTTATTAATTCCATACTAGGTTCATAAATAATGCGAGTTTCCTTAGTTATTCTTTCATAAAATTGTAATGCCCTTTTGATTCCTAATAATTTTATGACTGGGATATAACCCATTAACTCCCTAACACAAATTTCGATTTTATATCCCCTATTATACAACCTATTTATTAAAGCACAGGATTTTTCATACCCTAAAATATGTTCGTGTAGTTCTAAAGATATGCCATAAACTTCTTTAGGTATGCTCTTTAATATATTTTCCTCAAAACCTTCAACATCCATTCTAATCAACACACTCTTATTTTTTAAGCCGCAAAATTGAATGGAATCTTCGAGTGAGAGACAATCAACTTCAATAATAGCCACCTCAGATTGAATAAATTGAAGAGCTTCTGGTCGGCAAGTCGCTAAATTTAATTTATTTGGAATATACATTCTGATTTTCCCGGTTTCATCACCAATAGCGAAATTAAATGCCCTTGAATTTTTAAAGCGGTTTATATTTCTCTTAAGAAATAAAAATGTTTCAGGTACAGGTTCTATACATACGACCTCTTTAGCTCCTGCAGCTAGCTCAACTAGGGGAAAATATCCAATATTGCTTCCGATATCAAGCACACTATCTATCTTTTCCTCTTTAATAAAATTAAAAAGAGTATAAGTATTTAAAGGCTCTCTTATCCCCCATCTATAAAGATCTGCAGATAACCCTTCATCCCGCAGGTTAATATATAGGTTACAAAAATTAGAATCAGCAACGATATTTAATGATCTAAAATCCAATTTTACCACAGCATTTTCTATCGATAATTCACCAATTTTCTTTTTCGCGGTATTGCATGCCCAATAATAGTACTTTTTTATAATTTTAGGCAGCAACCCTGCTTCATAGCTTAAAAGCATCTTACTTATGCTTTCAATCATAAAAGATCAACTCTTAGATGAGACATTATATATTAATTTGCGGGTAAATTTGCCTAACCGCCATATATAAGGTTTCAGCAGAATGTGGTAATTAAATGTTACTTTTTTCCGCCCCAACTACTTTTATAAAGATAATGCCCAGATTCGGGATTGTTAGAAGTTGTACCCACATCAAACAACTTAAGATTGTTTTCAATTGCTAACTCTGTAGCGTTCCACACTAAGAGATCTGTCAGTCTTTTATCCCAGAATTCTTTAAAAGAAACATTACCATGCCAGTAACAGACATTTTTATAAAAGAAACATAGTACGCCTGCTATTGGTTTGTTGTTATACTCGGCTATAAGAATCTTAGCCTCATTTTGGAATTAAACATCTTCCATCTATACTCAAAATGTCTATAGGGAAATGGAATAGATTTGAGACTCCTCATCGTATTAACGTAAATTTCATAGTAAGCTTGAAGGTTATTTAAGTCTTCTGCATGTCGAACAATAACTCTTCGTTTTTAGCTTGTTTAATCGACACACGTCTACTTTTCTTCAGTCTTTGGTAAACTTTATCAGCTTCTTCTTGAAGGGGATAATGAAAGTGCAGGTATTTGTATTAGTGATGACTGGTTTTCCAACAATATTCTTACTGAGTAAACCTCGTAATGGGAGTGTCTAATAGATATATTTAAGCAGCTCAGATTCGAGCCGAATTCTACTAATAAAATCCCCAAAATATTCCTGCATTTTTCTCCTGAAAAAGGGTCTCCTCCATAACCCGAATAGGGTAGACTATCTAGGGATCCCGGTCAAAGGATACTTAATTAAGCATAAAGGGAATATGCCTAAAATGTTTCCATCTTCTTTAATAAATAAAGGTAGTGGTTTCACTCTTTTAGATATTAACCCTAGGGAATGACACTATTCAAATCTATCATAAAAAGTTCCTTGAAGATCGTTTTCAACTATTTTATTCCATTTATTAGCATCTTTCTCCATTGCCAAGTCCAGACTAATAGTCAAAAGCCCCTCCCTCAATTATGATGTCAACAGCTTTATATAAGCGGCAAAGCTGTTATATGGAAATTTTCCTTACCATATGCCGTAAATCTAGCTTTATAGCCAAGTCTTTCAAAATAATCTAATATGCTTGCTAGATTTTGCTTGCTTACTTCAATAACTAATATAGGACGGTCCTCCTTAATCTTATTTCTGAGACCATCTATAACCTCTAATTCCCCCCCATCAACATCGATTTTAACAAAATCAATCTTTATGCCGTTTAACTCTTCATCTAATCTAACCTCATCGACTGTAATGTAGTTGCTTGATAATGGCAATATGCTTGATCTTCCGCTTTCTTCATGGAGAAAAAGTCTCTTTTTGCCTTTGCTTCTTCCAGCACATGCCTTAATAACTCTTACCCTATCTTTCACTCCATTTAGAAGGATATTTGCGTATAGAAGGTTGAGGTTTTTAGGATTCGGTTCAATGGCTATGACCAAATTGGACCTATAGGTTGTTATAACTCTTAGGGTAAAAAGCCCTATATGTGCGCCGACATCAACAACAACTTTCCCCATAGGCTTTACAATCTTCTCGTAATCATTGGCTAACCAGATGTGAAAATAGATGTATAGGGAACTCCAATCGGGGGCGATGAATCTTAAGCGATTCAGAAGCGACTCACACCAAAAATATTCCTCCGTTTTCATTTTTATCCTTCTAACTACTAAAGTTGAGAACACTAGCACCCATAATGGATTAAATAAATTGGTTATTAATGACATTGGGCACTTGAAAATACGTTTAGCGTTAATAATGTAGTTTAATATACCGTATGGAGTTAATATAAAAAGAAGCGACTTATATCCTATTCTGGCGATAAAAGCGCTAAGCCTACGCTTTAGTTTACAAATCAAAACCATATCGTTAGCCCCATTTAAAAAAGGAATTATTGAAGTGTATTCCTTTCTGATCATCTAACTGAACTACGGTTCTCAACAAGCAAATGCAAGCCGCCATTACTGTATATGAGGTTATTCGATGTGGAAAAATCGTAAATTCTGATAAGCATTGCCTTAACGTCTTTCCCAGTCCAGCGTGGTAAGATGTAAATTCTATAAAAAGTCGCAGTATACTTTAAAGAATTAGCCTTATCTAAGTTGAATTCAAAATCACCTCCGCCTTTAATCGCCTCTTTCTTAATTTCGTCTGGAGGGAGGACGTTAATTTTGAATATAAAATCTAATAATTGATGTGATCCCGGAGCGTAAACATAACCATATGATGCCATGTGATGGAAAGCGATATAATTAGCCAATTCAACATCGCTGATTGTTGGGTATCCGATAAATGTCCATCCCCATTTTATAATGGGGCTTAAAATTAGAAAAATTGATAAAGTCAGCAATAAGGATGCTATTAAAACCTTCTTTAATGCACTTCTATTAGTACTGAATTTTGTTATGTCTGTTCTTATAGACGGCATCCCTATACTTAGTAATGCAAAAGGTATAACGGCTACTAATGTTCGGTAAAACCTCATTGCCGGTTCATGATATGTTACTCCATATGCGGCGCCTAGTAAAAGAATCGTTGCCATGATTGAAAGAGCAAATTGTTCAACATGAGACGAGACTTTAAGCCTTAGAATCTTTAATAACAGTATTGAAGCTATAAACATGGATATAATCCAGGCTGAGGCCATCATTATCATCCTTAAGTTTATGTAGACTGATGCATCACCCACATATTTAAGGGCAGGATATTCTAACGCTGTAAAATACTCCTGCTGCAATACTTTGAAAATAATCTCATGAAATACTCTCCAAACTCCATATCCATAGAATACTTGTATGCTAGTCCATATAACGAAGAAGTATAATACTTTTAGAATAAGCAATTTTAACTTCGAATAAGCCATATTCTTTTTTAATAAACCTAAAAACCAAGATATGAAGATCAACATGGCCATTGAAAACACTAGAATTAAAGGTTGAAGCGGATAGGATATAGAAGAGGAGACAAAGACAATCGTTGAGATGATCGAATCCGAGATTTTTCTACTCTCGATGAAAGTGAAGGTACACATGAAAAGCACAATGCCCAAAATTAGGCCGAAATACCCCCTAGAATATACTAAAGGTTCTAAGGCAAACGAGGGAAATGCTAATAATGTAGCTACGGCTAGAAGAAGATTAGCGATTCCGCCTGTTACACGTTTTTTAATAAACTTTATCACAAAGGATAGATACGTCAAAAACGATATGAATACAAAGACTGCTTCTTCATATTTCACCACATTATATAATTCTAAGCCCAGAAGTTTTCCGAGAACCGTTGTAAAGTAGGCATGGCCGAGCGTCGTGTATTCTCCTTGGTACGGTGCTACATAACCAGTGATATAGCCATAAAATGTTTCAATAGCGAACCCTAACTGATCGTTATATATGCTAAATTTTAGCGAGAAAAATGGAAGGTAAAGAACTATGTAGTATAATGTTAGGGCAACAATAATAGACAATATTTTGTTGCATCTTGTTGTAAAGTTAAACAAGATCAAAGTTATTACATTAAAGAGTATTGCTAAAAACAGTAAAGGAAAGTTCAGAAAGAACAGAGGAGTTACTGAGAGAATGTTATATGATGCCCCATAAAGGCTGTACAAAGACGAAGTCAAAAGTAATATGTTAACGACAATAAACAGCGGCTTGAATATTCTCATAATTTAAATGCCTATATTGATAGCGTAAATAGTGTCTATCACATGGAGCATTTAAAGAGCTCTTACTAAGCCATTTCGCTCTTCATAGAGCTCCCTGTAAATTTCCAGGAGTTGCCTACCCACATTCTTGAGTGAAAGCTTCATGGCTGAAACGCGTGAATTGCGACTAAGCCTTTGTCTCAAATCCTCTCCCTGAATTAACTTATTGATCGCGTTGGCTATATCCCTAGGATGAGGCGCCACATGTATCGCATTGTACTCGTGCTCGGTGTACTCTGCGATGCTTCCCATAGGCGTAGTTATTAGTGGAGTTCCCGAGGATAGCGCTTCTAGCACAACTAATGGGGGCTCTGTGAATGCGTAAGGTCTCTTAAATGGAAGAACTAATATATTAACTGCATTATAGAATAATTCTGGATGAGTTAGAGCTCCTAAAACCATAATTGAGCGTCCCAATTTCTTTCGATAGTCTTCAAAAATCATTGTATTACCTGCATTTATGTGGTTGTGCTTTACAACAAGCCTTGCATCCCTTATGCAGGGTGATGCTATAACGAGCCTTACGTCCTTCACATACCTTAAAGCTTCAAGTAAATCGAATACTCCTCGATTAGGGCTTAGATTGCCTATGTATCCGATGAGAATATCCTCTAGGGGGAGTTCTAAATATTTCCTAGCGCTGAGAGGGTCCCTCGGTCTATATCTTTCTGTGTCGACAGGAAGGGGAACCTTTGTAACTTTTTGACCTAGAAAAGTTCTATAGTAATCGGCTAGATATTTCGAAGTAACTACTACTCTATCACAGGTTCTCTTAAGTGTCCAAAGCTCTTGGCGCCAGAAGAATGAACCAGTCAGCTTGTTATGATACCAGAGATGAGCTATGGTGGAGCATTTTTTCTGCCTAAACGCTTTTAGGATGCTCGCATAGACCCAAGCAGGTACATTCAAAAGATGAATGATGTCGCAATTTAATTTAGCCAACTTCATCTTCATACATACATATGCATCATGAAGCCTAGTACTGAATGCTAAATTCCATAGTAACTCATTCTTAAGAGGAAGCATCGAAAAATGTCTCACTTTTCCTAAATCGGTGCTCCTTGCAGTTACTGGCTCTACAGCAACCACCGTTGGCTCAAGACCGCTAGTTCTCAAGCTCTCTATTATGTTAATAGCAATGTTAGTATGCCCTTCTGGAATGCGGTGAATGTAATTTTTGACTATAGTGCACACTTTCATACGTTTACCCAATAATCTTATTCAAAATGTTATCTCTTTTCAGTTATCAAAAAGCTATGCCGAGAAACTTCACATCACTAGTTTTCTCATGGGTGTATAAAGTCATGAAGTTACCCTATTATATACTTTGATATATTCTTGCGCCACATTCTCCCAGTGAAACTTCTTGGCGTACCCTGTAGCCTTTTGGGAATACGTAGCATGATATTTAAGCACATCTTCCACTGCTTGCAAAAGCGATTCCTTACTCTCATAAAGAACCCCAGCCTTTGAATTGTTTATATGTTCTCTCCTTGCGTCATCTGCTGCATAGGCCACTACTGGTGTTCCGCAGGCAAAGGACTCGAGTATTGGTAAGCTAAAGCTCTCCCATCTAGAGGTGAGTAAGTAGAAGTCGGCTAGATTGTAGTAATAAGGTAATTTCTCGTAGGAAAGATAGGGCAAAACTTCTATATCCTTTTCAGGTTTGAGACCTGTTTTACCAAGGAATTTTCTAACCCAATGACTAAATATTGGTAGACCTCTTGCTATAAGTTTAGCCTCTGGATATTGCTCCTTTAGGATAGCAAAGTGTTCAAGCAACAGATCTGCTCCCTTAAACCTATTCCATGCCGTGGCATTAAATATTATGGGATAGCTTGAATCCCTTTTCACTCTCATAGGTCTAAAGACCTCTATGTCAACACCATTGTGAATAACTATAGCATTTAAGCCATACAGTTTCTTTAACTGCTCTTTAACATAGTTACTGATAGCAACTATGCAAGGTACACTTGATAAGAGTGCTCTATAGGCAAATCTAAGGTAGAGATGTACCATTTTGTTCTTAAAGCCCGGGACAATACGCCAAGGAACATACCCATGGTGAGTCACAACCAGGCAACTATAGTTGGCTTTAAGTACAGCCTTAATATAGGGATACGAAAGATGAATATGAACTACATCATACTTTAACGCTTCTCTAGCAAACTCGCGAGGCGTCAACTTCATGAGATTTACCCAATTGGGAGGCTTAACTCTGACAATCCTAGCTCCAACGACGACCTCAACCCCCTGGCGCTGCAGGTACTTAACCAAAGTATTTACCACGCTAGTAAACCCTCCAACCTCGTAATAGCCTAAGCCCATAAGCACCTTCAAAGCGCTTCAACCACCTACATTAACATAGGATGGAATGAGGAATTCTCTTCTATAGAAGATAATGTCTATCGCCAACTTAAGAAAGCTCCATTTTATGTGCGAAAATGTATCCTGTTCTTCCTCTCTCCAAGATAGCTATTTTAAATCCCATCTTACGTAAACATGCTATTACTTTATCTTTTCCGCAGTAACTGTGGTACTCCATGGCAATATTTCTTACATGTAGTTCTCCTATTCCGTCTATAGCATCCACCTCGGCACCCTCTATATCCATCTTCAGAAAATCCACGTGTTCTAAATTAAACTCAGAAGCGATGCTTTTAATACTTCTGATAGGAACTCTCGTTTTTCTACCCCAAGGTATAATTTCTTCGACACCTTTATCCTCTTTGCCTACAGCCACCTTAATTACGTGTATGTTATTAAATCCGTTGAGGGCAATATTCATTTTCAGGAGAACATAGTTTAATGGATCAGGCTCTATGGCTAAAACCTTAGCACCAACCTTAGCGGCTTTTAGGGTGAATATACCCACGTGGGCACCACAATCTATAACAATGTCACCCTTCTTAAGCCTTTTTATACCTTTCATAAACTTCTTCAAAGTAAATCTCGTCAAGGAAGTTAGATTCTTGAAGAGGATGTATAACATGATTTCCATCAGGAGTGCGAGATAATCCCAACGTAAGTTTACCATTTGAAAAGACTATTGTCCTATAGTATATTAGCCGGTCGAGATTGTATAGAGCGAGAGCCAAACTGTTTCTTTTAACAATCTCTTCAATTGCTGGAAAATTTGTATACCGCATCTGTCTGAGAATACTAAGAGGATAAATGATGTATCTTGCTGTTTTCATTGCCTAACATTCAGAGTCTTAAACAAACGTCTCTGCAGATTTCTATTTTTTATAAGATCATCAGTATTAATCTGCACATCTACAAAACACATCATTAAATATTAATAAGACTTGCACCACACTTTATGCTCTAATGCCTAAATAACATGTTCATATAATTCAATGGATTTGAGGGCTACATCACTCCACGTGAGGACACTAGTTTTGCCCTGCTTGCCCATTTTGATGGCTAATTCTTTGTCGTTGGCTAGTCTTTTCATGGCTTCAGCTAAGGCTTTTGGATCCGAGGGGTTAACTAGTAAGCCGTTTAAACCATGATTTATCCTATACGGTATTCCTCCAACATTAGATCCGATAACAGGTTTTTCTCTAGCCCAAGCCTCAGATATGACCATCGGATAAACCTCAACATAATCTGCTATCGATGGAAGAACAAGGGCTACAGCCGAATCAAATGCATGTATCTTCGTCTCCTCGTCTACAAAGCCTAACATGTAGACCTTATCCCTAACGCCGATCTTTTCCGCTAAATTTAGAGTTTCCTTGAGGTATCCTCCATCCGGCCCTATGAAAACCGCTGCGACATTCCCATCAACATATTTTAGCGCTTTAACTAGGATGTGTGGTCCCTTTAGCTTGTGCACTCTACCTATGAAAAGGAAGATTTTCTCCTGCTTTATTCCAAATCTCGCCCTGAACTCATCAGGGTCTCCTTTTTTAACAGTAAAGTAATAGTCTGGGACTGCGTCAGGCAGGTAAGTAGCCGTCACCCCGTATGCTTTCTTCAGAATTTCCAGATCCCTTATACTTCTCACTAAGATTAAGTCAGATATCTTTAATGCTCTATTAACATTTCTTCTCCCATAGTAGGGACCTAAAACCTTTACGAACATGCTTGGATGGTCTCTAAAGGTGTTAACAGCCATAAAGTGGAATGCCACCTTCATATGTAACTTCTTCTTGAGCTTTTCAGCCATTATGACTGAGAAGAGCGAATTCTGGCTATGTGCGTGAACTATATCAACATATTTAACTTGCGGTTCCTCTAAAGGCATAATTAAGTCGTTGTATAACAACTTCATTGACCTTATTCTGATAACCTTCACCCCACCAATCACCTCTTCCTTAGCTATGTTATCCAAACCAACATCCGAAGTTATCACGGTAACCTCGTGACCTAGCTTCACCTGCTCCTCCGCTAGATACTGCACAGCTCTCTCTATGCCTCCCAATCTCGGGTAATATGTGTGAACTAAGTGGGCTATGCGCATAATTTGCTATACACCTCATCATATCTTGAGAGTATTTTTGACCATGAATGCTGAGAAGCCCACTCCCTTGCATTAGCGCTAAGCTTCTCGTAAAGCTCCCTGTCCTTTAGCAGTAATGAAATTGCTTCCCCAAAGTCCCTCGGATTCGGTCTCGCATGTAGGCTAGTCCTCTTCGGGGGCGCCGCATATACCTGTCCTCCCTCACCAGTAATAGCGCACGGCTTTCCAAACGCCTGCGCTTCAAGGAGGGTTATGCCAAAAGGTTCGTATAACGCTGGATGAGCAAAGACCGAACACTCGCTGTACAATCTACCTTTCTCACTTTCTGATACCACGCCTAAATATCGGAAGTCTATATCATGTTTTTGCGCATAACGCTTCAGCTTTAAGGCTAAGCCCTCATCAGGACCCGCTATTACCAGGCTGGCATTTGTAACTTCCTTCTTCACATACCTCATAGCCTTGACGAGCAGATCTACATTCTTTGACATGCTAACCCTACCTAGATATAACACCACAGGCTCTGTTCTTATCATGTTTTGGGCTGAGTTAACAAGTCCGTCATCTATGCCATTGGGTATGATGACCACTTTCTCCTCTTCTACGCTTAATTTTTCTACAAGTGTACTTCTCTCATGCGGTGTTAACGCTATTAGGGTATCGTACCTCTTCAAAGCCTTTTTCATCAACCAGTCAACGGCCCTATGGTAAAGCCACGTCGTCACTCCAAGCTGGCTGAACGCATGAAAGGGAGCATGGGAATGAAGAATGATCTTGAAACCCATCCCCTCCTTGAGCCTCGCTACTTGGAAGACGTGAGGGTGCCTCCAGACGTGAACGTGAGCAATGTCTGGCTTCAGCTTTCTCAGCACCTCAGGTAGCTCAGTACTATAGGTGCCGTGAGTCCACGTGACGTTAGGCTTTAACCTAATTACATGGACATCGTTGATGGTCTCTTCCCTAGGTAAAGCTCCCTTACCATTAACCCTCAACCTATTATATGTTAAGACGTAGACCTCATTACCTTTAGAGACCATGTACTCAGCTACTCTCTTAACAACCTCCTCTACGCCGCCGATGATCGGATGGTAAAATGGGGCTACATGAACTATCCTCATCTCACATCACTTTACCGCTAGTATAATCAACCTACGCGCCAAAGATGCCCTCATTGAGAACATTTTATCCAGCAACCTGAAGATGCGGTTTTTTGGATCGACTCCTGGAGCCCCGAAAGTCTTCGTAATACGGAAACCGTGACGCGTAAGAATTCCTTTCAAAGCCCTTAGCGTGAAGGCTCTTATATGTCCTGCAGGACTACCGAAAACACCTTTTGAATACAGGACGCCAATGACAGCTTCGGTTGAAACCTCGACGTTATAGGGTTGATAACCTAGTAGCAGGAGGAGCCTGTTAATCCAGCTAGCCAAGTTCGGCGTCGAGATAAGTAGATATCCGCCCTTTCTAAGAACTCTAAAAGCCTCTTTCAGCATGTTGTCAGGATTTACTAAATGCTCTATTACTTCGAGCGAAAGCACTAAGTCGAAGAATTCGTTGGGAAAGGGTAGACTATCCTTACTAAGGTCTGCTATAATAAGCCTTAATCCCTCGTTTCCTCGCCAATGCTACAGCTTGCTCATCAATGTCCACATCGTAAACCTCTCTCGCCTTTAGCTCTTCCTTAAACATCAGCGTTATTTCTCCGTCTCCACAACCTAAATCAATCATCCGCTCAATTTTACCAGCAAGCTCAGAAACCACCTGTAAAGCTTTATCCACACGCGGTAGCGAACTGTTCACTTAGGTAGCCTCTCCATGCATATTTTTACACGCGTAAGTTAACTCTGTTGAGACATCTTTTCATTATGTGGTAATTTCAATATCTTATCTTCTCAATAATTTGCCCAGAGTAGTGAAGTGTAAACTGCCTTATTTACTACATGGACTCTAATCTCCTTCTCTGCGATGAGATACTTATGGAGTAGAATATTCTCTAGCATGTCTTCTCGAGAATGAATATATAGGATGGGGCTATCGGAAGTAGCTTCATCACGCTTAAATGGTATACCTTTATAGCTTTTCTAAGAGTGAGGCCTGCCTTCTTGAAGAGATTTAAAGCATACTTTACAGTGACATTCATATTCACATAGCCGTAGCTTATACCCTCAAAGACTTTTAACTGGAAGGGTTTTGGTAGGAAACCTAGTAAAGGCCATTTACTATGCGGTTCAAATATATACTGGAGGTTAGGTAGCTGAAGGACTAAGAAGCCGTTAGGCTTTAACACCGTAAATAATTCTTTCACATGTCGTTCAGGGTCTTCAAGATGCTCCATTAATGATATGGAGAGAGCGCAATCAATCGATTTTTCTCGGAAAGGAAGATGGTGTGCATCAGCGCATATTTTCTCAATATTTGGCCCCTCAATTCCTCTTAATAGTTTTATCTGAATGTCTAACGCTATAATTAGGCGCTTCCCATCAGCTATGACTTTACTGAAGGTACCTGCACCGCATCCGATATCGACAATAACCTTAGCATTATTAACATATGGTCTAAAACAATCTATGTATTTATTCGTCCTTTTTCCATAGGCTCCAAGCCTATTCATTAAGCTGACTATCCTAAGGTAAAAAGCCTTGAAAATGTTAAAGTGTAAAACCTTCCTGATGATTTCGATTAGCGTGCTGATTGATAGCTCATTAGATAATTTCAAACTCTATAGGCACCTTCTTAGGCTTAGGTCCCTCAGGTGTGAATATTATGTCCCAGGAATCTATCTCAGGCCTACCTATTATCAGCTCCAGATCCGCCCTAAGGTTCTCAGCAACCTCGAACACCGCGCCTCCTGGCACTTTAACCCCTTGAAACACCACGTCAACCATGCATCTCCCCACAATCTTCAACCTTCCCCTCTCACCCGCTGTTCTAAGCTCATACGGCTCCCTTAAAGGTATAAAGGCCCGAAGCTCATCCGCAAGCCTTTTGGAGATGACGCTTTTGCTAGCACCCGTATCTACGAGTGCTTTAAGCTTAACAGCCTTATCTTCGTGCCTTAACTCCACATTTACAATAGCTTGCCCGGGCTTCATGCTTCCCTCAACGTACTAATCTACTCAACATGCTCACGAAGCCTCTTCAAGAAGTTCCTCACGCTCTCGAAGTTGCTCTTAACGCTTGCGTAGATCCTCTCATCATCTATCGTCCAGTACCTGCGAACGAGCAGGTTCCGCAACCTGATCAAGACATGCCCTCTCATCGATATGCTTTGCCTAAACCGTCCCCCTAGTAGGTTCTCTGGAATCCTCAAAATCGGGTGTGGCTTTGCCCAGTCCTTCAGTCTTTACATCCCCCTTGATGATCTCTTGAACGA
>Ga0209394_1001308_pt1 | contig 15053 bp, 14 predicted proteins | sample JNZ201metaG_FD_184122 | JGI IMG/M metagenome (GOLD analysis project Ga0209394, IMG submission 184122) | Hot spring microbial communities from Jinze hot spring, China to study Microbial Dark Matter (Phase II) - JNZ 20120812A (SPAdes) (version 3) ... | reverse complement strand
AACCTCAGTTACGGTCCTAAGCCTTAAGGCAACCCTTTCAAGCGCTAACTCTGCACTCATCATGAAGTTTACCATTTTTCTTATCTCAGCAAGCTCATTAGCATAAACATTAGCCCTCTTCATGTCGTGCTTAGAGTAAGCGTCAACAACCTTCTGGAATAAAGCCTTATCCCTCTGAGTTAGGAGGCTTATAGCACCATTCAGATACTGGATCTGGGCCTCAATACGCTTAGTAGTCAGCTCAATCTTATGCCTAAGCGGGGGACCAGGCCTAAAAGCAGCGGCGATACCCGTCTTATACTCGGACCACTCCCTATCAAACCTAGACATACATCTTCCACCTCACTAAAAGCGAGGGCGTGAAAAGAGTATTTAAGCCATTCCATTACGCGAATATTCGCCGGCTTAACATGATTTTTCTGGAACAAAATTCATATTCAACCATGCATATCGTCATACTATGTCGACCGGGACTTTTTTTATATTTTATGTGCTTAGTGCATGGGCAAAGCCCTTATAAATACTATGGAAACGCTTAAAACGTTAAAGAGATCTTAAGTTTATTTTTTAAAAGTAGGATTTGTTAACGGCGCTATGAAAAAGAACTCTTAAATGGTGTTGAGGATCCAGCTTAGCAGCTCATTGGGTGGTATCCTTCTCTTCGCGGCTTCTTTCAGGATTTCTCCATGCTCTTTGAGGGCTTTGCTCATAGTTAGGAGATCTTTTCTGAGCTCGCTTTCTGAGTATCTGAATTCCCTCAAAATTTCCCTTGGGCTCATGCTCCATAGGGTTGCCATCATGCAGTCGCCGTTAATCTCTATTGGGAAGTTGTCTCCAGAGGGGTTTGAACCGCTCTTCCACCAGAACGGCCAGACCCTACAGATCAGAGGTCTACTATTTCCTAGACTGCAGCCCTTACCGGGTACCAGGGCAACGCATGAGCCCCTAAGAAATCTTGTCTGCAGGCGATAATACGCGTTCTCCCAAAAATAGTATATCTGATTCATCTCCGGATCCAGGAGATGATGAAAGTACATCGCGGGGATTAAGCCCACCTCAACAATCGCCTTTACCTCCTCCGTAGAATAGTTTTTTAGGAGTAGGCGTAGGTCTTCAGCCAGGATGAATGGGCGGCAGCGGCTGCAGCATCCAAGCCCGAGAGAAGCGCAACGCAAACAGAGATTGTGAGTCACGCACCCGGCCCTCGACGTACTGGGATACCCCCTAAATGGGGACATGACTGGAAATTGAATAAAAAGCCTAAACCTTTAAGGTTTTCGCTTAAGGTAACAGTAAACTTATGCTTAGTATCACTTCATACGTTAAATGGAACCTTCTCTCTATTCGCTTTTCCCGGAATAGTATAGTTTGGTTAGCTCGCGTAGAATGTCGCTCCTTGTCGCTATCCCCAGCAATATGCTTTTGTCTTTCTTATCGACGACTAAAAGTCTCCCTATGTTATGAGCGCCCATTTTTCTAGGACGTCTGCTACACTGTCATCTGGGAATACTGTTACCAAGTCTTTTGAGCATATTTCCTTTATCCGTATGCTTCCGCGCTTCTCCTTTGGAACCTTCATAGCGTCCTGAAGTGTTACGATGCCAATTAGCTTATTCGCATCATCTATGACGGGGTAGCCTATATGGTGGTGCTCAATAATTTCATCGAGTAGCTCGCTAACGGTTAAATTGCCGTTCAACGATATAACGTCCCTAGTCATTATCTCTTCAACCCTTATATTCTTGAGCTCATTAACCCTTCCTGAAACAAGCTTCTCCGAGATCTTCATAGCTCCTGGAACTGGAAGTCCCTTCTTAGACAACTCTCTGATTTCTTTGAATGCTGAGTCCTGCTTATATGACGCTAATTGAACTATATGCGCGAAGACTTCCGGCTCCATTCTTCTCACCTCAATGGCTCCCTCTTTAACTGCTTCGTTAAAGATACTTTCACCCCTCTCCGTCCGCACTATAACTGTTGACCAACCCTCAAGAGGGGTGGCTCCGCCCACGCTCAGATCAGCAAACTCAGAGGTGAAATCAGCGCAGGTTCTACACCTATTCATTATGTGACCCTTCACCTCCGATAACGGAATACGTGCTTCACCGCTCTCCAAAGACATTATATAATGGTCGGGTGATAAATCAACGTGCTTAATGCTGCCATGCCTCGAGCTCACGTAATGCGAGAACATGGCATGGGGTTCCAACGAAGGCTACATGGGATTTCTCGTATTCGAAGACAGCCCGCCCGTAAGCTTCGGCTACGGCTGATGGAACAACCTTTTATCTCGACGGATGAAAGAACGTCGTCCGGCACGAGTCTTATCGCTGGTTTAACTTTTATTGGGGTGCTGGGAGTAGCTTCAGATATTACTGCGCTATCAATTATCCCCCTGTCCATCGCAAAATTTAGTAGAGCGCTCACGACTCCACCACCTTTTGTAGCCTTCCTTAATGTTGGGTTAGAAGATCTAGCGAGAACTATCCGCCTATAGCCTCCGATGCTCTCCCTTCTATACGGTGTATCCAAGAGGAAGCTTGCCGCCTCATGAATTAAGGCTTCTGTATGCGGACATATATTATAGCATATTGGACAAGAATCCAGGTATTCAGCGCAATTATATAGCCTTCGGGGTTTATCACTTTCAACGCGGATCGCATGTATTGGGCATGCTGCTTCACAGGCTCCACAAAGCGTGCAGAATCCATTATTAATTATCATTTTCTCCAAATCGTCAAATGCGGTGAGCTTATTTGTGCTAGCGCGCATCACAAAGCGCTCCTAAAAGACATATTAGTTTAAAATCCCTTAAAAACATGTTTATTTTTCAGATTCAGATACCGAGTGATCTTACAAGGCTTGAATTTGCCATACTACAGGCTCTATTAGCGCCATTATGATCTCTGGATAAATTCCTAAGATTATTATCGCGGAGACTAAAATAAAAGCTAAAATAAGCAACTGTTTTGGCTCGCTTACTCTGCCCGCATCCGTTCTCTTAGCAAACATGTAATTAATTATTCTAAGGAAGTAGGCTGCTTGAAGAACACTTGTCACAACTCCTATTATAGCTAGCCAGCTTAAACCCGCCTCAATCACCGCTGTAAACACCATATATTTAGCGAAGAAGCCAGCGAACGGTGGGGAACCTGAAAATGATAGCGCTCCAACAAGAAATGTTAGGCTTGTAAAGGGCATCCTTCTACCTATCCCGGACATATCATCTATAGTTTTGAAGCCAGCACTGTTTAATATGCCCACTACAATGAATGCTAAAGCCGTTGTTAATCCCCCAACGAAGAAGAAGTATAAGTTACCTATTACACCAAGACTTGTGACGCTTGTTATGGCTACAAGGTTGTATCCTACATCGGCGATGCAAACATAGGATATTAGCCGCTTAACGTTGTTCTCGATTAACGCAAATAAATTTCCAACAATCATAGTTAAAGCAGATAGCACCGCTAAAATGGGCCTCCAGTCAAGGACTTTTTGCGGCGTTAAAACATAGATAAGTATTCTCAAAAGAATATAATAGCTTCCTTGATCAACTATTGCTGAAAGGAAAGCTGAAGATGGAGCTGGGGCAGTAGTATAAGCGTCTGGAAGCCACATGTGAAACGGCACTATCGCGGATTCAATAGCATATCCAGTAGACATAAATATAAATGCGAGGAAAAGTAGATGTTTATCGCTAAGCGATGTTAGCGCCTGCTTAACAGCCCAGAAATTTAATGTACCTGTTAACCCATAAATTATTGAGAGCCCATAAATAATGAAAGCTGATGCAATAACTATCATGATAAGATATTTTAGCGTCGCATGAATGGCTCTTGGGGTTCTTTCATAAATCATTAGGAAGGCCGAGCCGACAGCTGAAGCCTCCCAAAATATGAATAGTGTTAAAAAGTCTCCTGAAAGGGATGCGCCTAAAACACATGCTGTAACGAGAAGCATTAGTGCGTAGTATCTTTCAGATAGATTGACTTGGCGATCGACATAAAAGAGCGCTCCGTAGAATATAGCTATCGCGCTTGAGACCGTAAATACTATCGCCATGTAAACCGATATTGCGTCCACGGTGAATGCGCTCGAGAATATCGCATTTAAGCCATTGGATAATGTTACATTTATAATTGGATGATCGCCCATTTGCGCGTAATACTTCATTGCTAACCTGGCGATGGATAGTGATGAGAACGCGAATATAAATGAAAACCATGTTAGTGTGAAGATAACTTTACGTGTGCTCTTTTTAGTGAGCTTCATTACTGGTATAGTTAAAAGCGAAAACGCTATAAACGTCATTATAGGTAAGATGACGTCAAGCATATCCATGTAAATTCCTCACCTTAAATGCTGAAATTAACTGTTGTGATTAACCGTAGGAATAAATCAGGCCATAATCCGAGAAATACTATTAAAAACGCTAGAATTAGCATTGCAGCCGCCATTAGTGGGGGCGCATCTTTAGCATTCTCAATTTTTGTCTGCCCAAAGAAGACACTACTTATATAGCGTAACGAGTAGGCTAGGGAGAGAACTGTTGCAATGAGCACCAATATTACTGGCGTAACATAAAAACTATCGTTGCTAATGGCCTTAAAGGCTCCAACAAACATTATAAATTCGCTCATGAAACACGCAAACGCTGGTATCCCGGCAATACTCAACGCAGCCGCACATGCCGCCACAGCTATTATAGGCATTCTGCCTGCGAGCCCACCCATCTCACGTATATCTCTGACTCCAAGCTGCTTCATTAGAGCGCCGGCTGATAGAAAGAGCAGCCCTTTACTTAAAGCATGGTTAGTTAGGTGTAGTGTTGCTCCAATGACCGCTTCGCTATATGGAAACATAGATAGGCCGAGGAGCACATAGCCCATATGCGCTATGCTTGAGTACGCTATTATCCTCTTAATGTCATTTTCAACTAGGGCTATGAGTGATCCGAAGAATGCTGATATAACTGCAAGGACCGATAAGCTATGTAGAAATTGGCTTCCAAAAGATGTTGTTGCAACTGATGGGAAAACTGTCATTAATGTGATTCTCAATATGGCATAGGCTCCAGCACCAATTATCACGCCACTTAGGAGCGCTGACATTGGTGCTGGGGCTTCTGAGTGCGCGTCTGGGAGCCACATGTGCAGCGGGACAATAGCCATTTTAACGGCGAAACCAGCAGTTAAGGCCAATAGAATCCACTTGACTAAATCTGGAGAAGCGCCCATTAAAGCCCTCTGAGCGTTAAACATGTCTAAATCGCCTGTGACCATAAATATTGCTCCTATCCCTAACAGTATGAAGACAGCGCCGGCATGCGTAAATATGAAGAATTTAAGGGCTGCGCGATACGAGTCCCTATAACCCCACTCACCGATTATAAAATATGATGGGATTAGCATGAGCTCCCAAAAGAAATAAAATAACATTAGATTTGACGTCATAAAGACGCCGAGTAACCCAACTAAAAGCAACGCTAGGAGAGAATAGTACTCGGCGAGCTCCTTCTTCTCATGCATGTAGTCAATGGAGAATATTGTTGCTGTTAGAACAAGTATTAAAGTTGTTGCTTCCATTGGAAGACTTATTCCATCGATGAAAAATGTGATGGAAGCGTGAAGAAGTGGAACCCACTGGTACGATTCAACATATCTGTGAGAGGGCTCGCTCAAAAGGAGCTGCCCAACCATGTAGAGAAGCACGAGATCAATTAAGCATGCCGCAACCATCAATACCGCGGCGATCCTCGCGTTCTTCCTACCTGAAATATAGATGAATGGAGATATTAGCGATGGTAAAAATAACATTAGCAAAAGCGTATTTTGCATAATCTCACCCTAATGAAAAGCAATCATAACCAGTAGTAAAATTATCAAAAAGCCAATTAGCACTGCCGCCACATAATGCTCTATAGATCTTGGCGCTCCACCTCTCACCTTTGATGTTAAGGTTAATGTCCTGCTAACGGCGATAACTAATAATTGATCGATAAGTGTATCTAAATATTTTTGGACATTTTGAGCTAATTTTATAGTCCAATTCGCGAAGACTATGGGAAGGCGTTCAAAGACAATTTTTTCCACATATTTAATAGAAAAGGAGAGGAGTAATATACTTTGAGAGATCACTTTCTCGTAAAGGAAGTCAAAATACAGGCCATGCTCCAACATTTTAGAAAGAAAACTATTGAAGTGCGTTACCTGCCCCGTTAATTTCGCTTTCTGACGATACATAAGGTATACTGGGAGCCCTCCAGCTATAAGAGTGAAAACGAAGAATAACGTTGAGAAATTCAATACTTCACTTAAATCCACTTCTATGTTAATGTGCATAACATGGGAGAGGGCGTTTCCAAATAGTATCGCTGTAATGCATAGCACTGCGAGTGCTCCAGATGAGAAGAGCATAACTTTTGGCGGCTCATGTACATGGATTTGTTTTAGGTATTCTGATTCCTCACCCATATAAACGAGCCCCATGACTCTTAAAGTGTAAGCAAATGTTAATGCTGTAGAAGCATAAAGTATGAACGCAGCACCTAAATTCCCTGATGATAAAACACTTTGCAAAATGAACTCCTTGCTAAAGAAGCTGATTAGTGGCGGTATGCCAGCGCGAGCTAATAGGACGATTAAGCTAAGCGCAAATGTTATTGGCATCGCCTTACGTAATCCACCCATTAAGCGCATATCGCGCGTTTTAGTAGCATGTATAATGCCTCCTATTAGAAAGAAGTCCAGGGCTTGGAATAATGCGTGGCTGATGAGGTGGAGAATGCTGGCGAACCAGCCGGGCGATGAGGCGGATTGCGCCGCACCCAGCGCAGCAAACATGAAGCCTATCTGGCTGATTGTTGAGTAGGCGGCTACGCCCTTAATATCTGTTGTCGATAGCGCAAGGATTCCACCTATTAGGGCTGTCGTCGCCCCAATCCACATGATTGAAGGAAGCCACATGGGAATTAAGGTTAAAGTGGAGCTGAATAAGCATATTAGCCTAGCGATTAGGTAAACCCCCGCCTTAACCATTGTCGCTGAGTGCAGTAGAGCGCTTACTGATGTTGGGGCTTCCATAGCGCTGTAAAGCCATGTGTGAAATGGTAGCTGAGCTGATTTCGCAACCGCGCCTATAAGCATTAGAAAAGCTGAAGCTGTCAGCATTAAGAGTGGCACTTTCCCTATGCTACTGGATATAGCATTGAAGGAGAAGGACCCCGTGTATGAGTAAAGGATGCATATTCCGGCTAAAAGGCAAATGTCTCCTATACGCGTCATAAGGAAGACTTTTATGGCTGAGCGGACAGTTTCAGGGCGCTTACACCAGAATGATATAAGGAAGAAGGAGCATAGCCCGACAACCTCCCAGAAGATAAATAGCTGGAGAAAATTGTCCGAGAGCACCAAACCAGCCATCCCGCCTATAAAGAGGAGCATGAAGAAATAATACCGTGTCAAACCCTCCTCTCCAGCCATATAGCCCAGCGAATAGATGAGCACAAGTAAGCCAAAGAAAGAGACCAAGCATGCAAGCATTATGCTTAGCGGGTCAATATATACGCCTAAGTTAATGTTTAGCGCCGTGATCCATGACACAGTTAAACTATAGCCTTCTAAAGCGTTAAAGTAGGCCTCCGGAACCATGGAGAATGCTAATATTGTGGAAGCCGCACAGACCGTTATAGCGAAATATTCTCTCGCTTTACCTCTTAGCCAGGCGACTAATGGAATAAATATGCTTGAGAATATTGGAAGCATCCAAACAAGCCATGTAACACATGGAAGCATTCCATCACCTTGCACTCAATCTATGCTTATCGTTTGTCATAGTTAGGTTTCTGTTCCCTTTCCAGATCACATTTGTCCTAAAACAAATGATCCGCGATTTAAATTTTATCTCAATTATTATAGGAATTACCTAGCGAAAACATACTACCTCAAATAGATGTGCATGATTACTTAGCAAAAAGTTTTTCTGCAAAACTTGTATTTTGCATTTTGACCAGCCATGGATTACAGCGGCATAATATCCCTAGCAATATTTGCTGCTACACTTTACTTCATGGTTAAGCGTCCCTTCGGCATAAGTTTAGGCTTGGCTGCAGGGATAGGAGCCGCGCTTTCTCTTATCTTTGGAACAGTTTCCCTTGCTGATGCCTTTAAGGCTCTCGTAGACATCTGGGACGCTGCTTTAGCGTTTATAGGCATCGTGCTCTTTTCAGTAACGCTTGATGCTATGGGATTCTTTAGATGGGCTGCTATAAAAGTTATTAGAATGGCTGGTGGAAGTGGTTTAAGACTCTATTTTTATATTTCGCTGTTAACTGCCTGTGTGAGCATACTCTTCGCTAACGATAGCGCGATCTTGATATTGACGCCGATAGTTCTAGAAATTATCAGTCAGCTAAAGATGAACTATGACCAAAGGCTCGCTTATTTATTCTCAGCCGGACTTATTGCCGACACTGCCGCCATGCCACTTATAACAAGCAACCCAGTAAACATTGTAAGCGCAGACTACTTTAGGTACACATTTATTGACCATGCTATCTTCATGGGACCAATCGCAGCGGCTACTGTAGTGAGCAGCCTGCTCATTGTTTACGCATTCTTCAGAAGGAGAATACCGAAGCACTATTCGGTCGATTCTGTTGAACAATTAAATACTGCAGGGTTAATGATAGCGCCCGTTCTACTAAAAATAAGCTTAGCAACATTAGTTGCAATTAACGTTGGCTATATCGCAGCCTCTCTAAGCAGGATCCCTGTTTCCATTGTAATTTGCTCCGGCGCCTTGTTTCTCCTAAGCGTTTATGCCTTAAGTTTGAGTCGTATAAGAAGTAGTAGGCGAACACAAGAGTTTAAGCAGCTTGCAAAAGAGGTCAATTGGGACATAATACTATTCATGACAAGCATCTTCCTTGTAGTTCAAGGCTTAAGACGCGTTGGCGTTTTAGACTTCTTTGCGGGACTATTCTCAAAGGCTTTATCGTTCCCATGCTTCCTTTCAGTGTTCACCTCAAGCATGATCGTTACCATGGGTGCAAGTATTATGAACAATTGGCCGATGACTATACTTGGTCTCCTCACGATAAAGCATGTGACAAATTCTGGTTTAGATTCAAAAGGCTTTACTCGTCTTGTATTTTCAAATATCATTGGAAATAATCTGGGCCCGCATTTCTTTCCACTCGGCTCTCTAGCAATAATAATGTGGATCGAAACGATGCGCCGGAAGGGCGTAACGATAAGACTTAAAGATTACTTAAGGGTTGGTTCAATCCTATCGATCCTAGAGGTTATGGTAGCATCCATGATCTTATGGCTAGAGGTAGACTTTTTAAATATGAGTCTAAATATTCAACCAGAAATTCTTGAACATTAACTATATCGCCTGTTTATTCCATCATGGCTCCGCCTCAGAATCGACTTTACCCTCACCGGTTCCTTCCTCCATATCGGCTAGCTCACTTACATCTTTTTTACCGTATTTCTTAGACACCATAACAAAGAGTGATAAAATGACTGCGCTTATGCAAGTATCTGTTGAGAAGGCTAGAACCAATAACGTTTCACTAAGGGCTCTTCCTGTTAGTGAGGAAAGGAGCACAAAATTCATTGTTGCAGCAGTAGCAAGAATCTCTATCGATATCAAAATTTTCAGCAAGCTACGCTTAACCAGCAGCCCAGAGAAGCCTAAACCCAAAAGCGTAAGTGAAAGTAGAAGGTAATTCATTTCTTCCCTCTCCTCCGCTCTTCATAAAGGATTATAGAGACCCCTAAAGCTACCGTTAAAACCACAATGCCCTGCAGAATGATATCAAACATCCTTAATCCCCATAAATCTAAAGCGAAGGGTGTATCACATAGAAAGAATTGAGTATTGTTTTCAGCAGGATATATAAGTGGGGCGGCAGATAAGAATATTGATATCGCTAATATTATAAGCGCTTTTTTCAAATTACCTTTCACTCTATCCCTCTTTGAGAGCTCCTCGCCCAATAGGAAGAATGGCACCAGGGTTCCAGCGCCAACAGTAAGCTGAAAGATGGCGGCATATAATGCACCATTGAGGGCGTAAAGCGTTGCCATTAAGATAAAAGTGGCCATTAGAGATAGCAGCGAATACATTGTATCGTCAAGATATATTGCTAGGCAAGCTGAGATAATTATACAGGCGGAAACGAGTTCGCAGATCATCCGGTCTACCTCCCCATCAACTAATTTTTAATGTTAAGTCTGATCTACTTTTAGAAGCTATCTCAAACACACTAGAGTTTTTTATGGCGCCTCTGGGGCAGCTCTCAGCACACTGATAGCAAAAGATGCACAAGTCTAAGTGGAAAATAGGTCTTCTTTTTCCGCCGACGCTAATCATCTCTATTGCTCCAGAGGGACAATCTTTGGAACATAAGCCACAACCAATACATAAATCAGAGTTAAACACATGCAATCCGCGGAAACCTTCTGGAATCCTTGGCCTTTCATATGGATACCTCTCAGTAAATGGTTTTCTAAGCATATGGGTAATAACCTCTTTAAGCATTGGCGATAATTTCACCATGAAGCTGCCACCCCCAGAAATAACAGTTTAATAATGGCCGTCAATATTAGTGAGATTAGAGACGATGGTACTAGCAACCTCCAGTTGAGCCTAACTACTTGGTCAATCCTAAACCTAGCGAACACGCATGTCAAATACTCCATTAAAAGCACTGTAATGATTACTTTTAAAGTAAACCATAATATGCGCCATACATATTGCGGGCCAGCAATTATTGGTCCATTCGCTCCTCCGAGGAACAATTCTACGATAAGTGCCGCGCCGAGGAGGGTTTGTAGATCCTTAGCTGCCATTATAAAGGCTAGTCTCCTTCCAGAATATTCCGTTTCATACCCGGCCACTATTTCTGTCTCGGCACAGGGGATGTCGAAAGGATCTTTCTCAAGCTCCGCCTGTAATGTTATGAGGAATAGGAGAAAAGACCATGGTGAGATGAGGATGAAGGGTAACATTTGCGAATTTACTATTTTCTCTATGTTTAGGCTTCCGGCTAGAAGGGCGGGGTTTAAGGCAAGCAGGAATAGAGAGGTATCGTATCCAACTAACTGCATCAAGACTCTTGTCGCGCCTATCATGCTAAACGGGTTGCTTGAGGACCACCCGGAGATGAAGAGGAAGAAATTGGCAATCAGCATTAATGCTAAGATGAGCAGTAAATCTCCCTCAAATCTTAATCCCGAAATCACCTTCTCTCCATCTATAGGTATCAAGAGGAGGGCAAGCGTAAATATGGAGAAAGCGATTAATGGAAAGATTCTAAAGAGAAGGACCTTAGCGCCATAAGGAACAATATCCTCCTTAGCTAGAAGCTTAATGAAGTCGGCTATTGGCTGAAGTATCCCCGCTGGACCAGTATACGCTGGCCCCATCCTATTCTGCATACGGGCCTTTATTTTCCGCTCTATCCAGTCACAGAGCATTGAGAGCAGAAGAATAAATGTGAGACCTGGAAAAAATAGTAGGCGAAGAAAGAAGCCTAAACTTAAACTCAAACTCCTCCCTTCCTTATCTATCAGTACATGAGAAGCATGGATCTAAGCTCGAGAAAATCACCGGTATATCAGCGATGTTACAACCTCTAGTAAGATGGATGAAGGATAAGATATTGGCGAACGTCGGCGTCCGAATTTTAACTCTTTCTGGATAAGATGAGCCATTACTTTTCACGTAATAAAATAGTTCGCCTCGAGGCGCCTCCACTCTACTTATGGCTTCACCAGCAGGAACAATCCTCGGAACCCTAACTCTATATGCTCCACTCGGCAGATTATCCAGGGCATAACTAATTATATTGATGCTCTCATCTACTTCATCAAGACGAACCATAAACCTAGCCCACGAATCTCCCTCGCTCCTAACAATAACCTTAAATGGAATCTCATCGTAAGCGGCATAAGGTTCATCCTTCCTAACATCCATTTTAACGCCGGATGCACGAGCAACTGGCCCAACAACACAAAATCTCACGGCTTCTTCCCTTCCTAAAAACCCTATGTTTCTGGTTCTAGCCTTAAAAGTTGGATCATCCTCTAAAATCGCCCTATAGAATGCTACTCTTTCAGTTAGGCTCCTCAACTTATTCTTCATCTCTCTAATAACATCCTCTTTGATGTCCCGCCTAACCCCGCCAATTGTGATAAAAGACGTTATCACCCTATTGCCAGTTAGAATCTCCATGAGCTCCATTATTGATTCACGGTCGCGCCATAGATAGTGGAAAAGGGTCTCATAGCCTATTAATAAGCCAGCATGACCAAGCAAAAGCATGTGACTGTGTATACGATTCAGCTCAAGGATTATTGTACGCAAGTATAGGGCTTTTTTTGGAACACTTACGCCCAGCAGCGCCTCAACAGCCTGACAGAAACATGTCGTGTGGCATGCATTACATATTCCGCAAACCCGTTCCACAAGATAAATATTCTGAAGGTATGTGCGCCCCTCAGCTGCCTTTTCAATACCCCGATGAACGTAGCCTATGCGCGGCTTAACATCAACAACAGTTTCGCCATCCACGGTCAAAACAAAACGTTCTGGTTCAATCATAGCTGGATGCTGGGGACCCAAAAGAATCTTAATACTTCTCTCATTAGTTTTAATTTCATTATTTAAAGAGGCTGGACTTACAGGCATATTTTTAACAGATGTTAAGTCAGCATCCTTCCTAAGCGGAAAGAGTTTTTCAGGCCAATCTTCTGGAAGGATAAGTCTTTTAAGCGATGGGTGACCCAAGAAGTCTACACCCAATAGGTCAAATACTTCCCTTTCGTGAAAATCTGCTCCTGGGATCAGATCACATATGCTTTCGATCTTTGGATTGCTTTTCGGCACACTCGTCTCGATATGCAACAGAGCTCCATCAGCTCGGATACTATATATTAGCTCAATCTCGTCGCCTAAATCTAAGCCAACTATTGCTGAAAGACTAACGTTCTTAAAGCTTCCTAACAATATTTTTATAACTTCTCTATGAAGTCCCGGATTAACCACTATTGAGGATCTTTCCGGTAGAAGAACCCTGGTTTTAAGGATACGATCCCTTAGCTTGCTGCTCAGGATATTTAGGGCTTTTTGTTCAATGGGGTTCGTTTATCAGACACCTCCGTTTGCTTGAGGCTTAAAAGCTTTAAGATTCCGTCTATTATTGCTTCTGGCTTAGGCGGGCATCCGGGAACATACATGTCAACGGGAATAATCCTGTCAATACCCTCCAACACATTGTAACACCCTCTAAAGACCCCACCAGAACATGCGCAAGCCCCAACAGCGATGACGGACTTCGGATTAGGCATTTGCTCATATATTAGCTTGAGCCTAGATGCACACTGCCTTGTCACGGCACCAGTCACAAGTAAAACATCTGCATGTCTAGGCGAGGGCTTAAGGATAATTCCAAACCTTTCAAAATCGTATTTTGGCGTTAGTAAAGCGACGACTTCAATATCGCAGGCATTACATGCGCCAGAATTAAAGTGAAGAACCCATGGTGACCTCTTAATAGCCCATCTGAGTATGCCATCTATTAACGTCACTCTCCCACCTCTAGTAGAAGGATGCTTGAGATAAGCAGCAAGAGAGCATAGATGCTGAAGAACCATATGTTAAATGAATTTAATGCAGTGGATGCAAAAGCAATTATAATTAGGGAAGAATCAAGAATAATGAAAAAAATAACATATTTATATAGGGAGACGACAACTCTCGAGGTTAAAGATGCTGGTCTTTCGCCACATACATAAGGTATTTTCTTACTAGGTTCGTTCCTGACACTTCTACGTGAAAGCACAACGCCAGATACATAAATCGTTATTGAGAACATAAAAATCGCAACCAAAGCAACAACGAAATCTTCCATCATGTAAGAGATGCTCCATCCCAGCCTAAGTAAATTATTGAAAAGCTCTCATAAATTTAAACCTTCAGATGCAAAGCGGTTTTCCGACGTTACCCTGCATAAGATTTTACTCTACCATAAACCCTGATGGTTTAAAAACCCTTTCCTCTCTGGACTTTTATGCAGTAATACCCAGAGTTGATAGAAATACATATTTTGCCGAAATGAAGACATTAGAGGAATGCTTAGAATAGGATAGGTAAAGTCGTTGATCCTTATTATCCATCTACTGAAGAAACCGTAAAATTAATGGTAAGCCAACAGAAAGGGAATAGTACCACGAGATTTAAACAAGATTTTTGGAAGAGCGCTTGAAATAGGATATTTGAAGAAAGCTCAACGTATCGATAAGGTGTTCATTAGAGAACATGAGACATGAGGAGACAATTCTTCCCAAGTCATCTACGTGGGAGATTCATAGTCCCCAAAGCGCCCACATCTGCATGTCAAATCATGTCATAATATGACACGGTTGCGGGGGAAAGCCTGTGGCGGCCATGGCGAAAAATCTGGTTTAGAAAGCATAGTTAAGCCTGCTTACCCGCGTATGGGGTGGTTGCGGCCCCTAATAGCGTTGTCTGTTGTGGCGCTTCTGCTGAAATTTTTCATTAATGGTGGTTGTTGTTTGCTGTGTTTTGTTTTGCGGTCGGTGTTTTATCATTGTTGGGCCATTTTTGAGATAATCCTTTTTTTGTCGTGGGTTCTTGGATTTTTGGGTGATGGTTTTTGAACGTTGTTCGCTGCTTTTTGTTGGGTTTAGGATCCAGGATGAAAGGCTTTGGGAGGAGTTTAAGGAGTACGCCCGCAAGAAAAGGCGCTAAGAAAGCATCTCAGCTCTCTACCTCATTTTCCCTGGACAGACGGCACATGGCACAAGCTCTCAAACTGTAAGCACACTTACAAAAAAGAAGGAAAGAAAAAATTAAAACGGGCGTGAGAAAACAAATATGGCGCGGGTAAGCCGGCTTGCATGCATCAAAACATCTTATATCAAAAATTCTCAGACAAAAATTCGTGTATTAAAGATGTTAATGTTATTAGACGATATTATTTATCAATAATTCCTTTATTAGCCGTGTGAAAGCTTTTG
>Ga0209394_1001307_pt1 | contig 15056 bp, 17 predicted proteins | sample JNZ201metaG_FD_184122 | JGI IMG/M metagenome (GOLD analysis project Ga0209394, IMG submission 184122) | Hot spring microbial communities from Jinze hot spring, China to study Microbial Dark Matter (Phase II) - JNZ 20120812A (SPAdes) (version 3) ... | reverse complement strand
CAACTCTATACATAGCTGGAGTAGTGTGAGGACTTAAGGCCTCAATTACTTTGACCTTTAGGAATTCTTCACGTGCTTTAATGACTCTATCGATGCAAGTGTTATATCCGTGCTCGTATGGCACTAGCCTTATTGAATATCTGACATTCATGAATGATCCCTGTAGAACGCTCTTACTTCTTAAAGTTACGTAGTCACTAAATGAAACCCACGGGTTCTTCTTATTCTCTTCTAAAAGCTCGCTTAGACTCAATGGCTTAAACACTCCAGCTTCACGCAGAATCATCAATGAGTCGTAGACTTTCCGTGACACATTATTGCCGTAGAACACTAGGTCTATATCTCCATTAAGGCCTATGCTCGAGCTTCCAGTGAAGTACACATTCTCATCAAGATCTATGTCTGCATATTCACTAATTAACTTAGCCATCTCCCTAGCTTTACCGAAAAGCCTAGTACTAAAGTACATTGACTTGCTTAACGGAATTACTGGCACTGCTGCATTAATGCAGCTCCAGTAAAATTCCTTAATGTATTTTCCCTTAAGCCAGCTAGGTATTTTTATCGATGGAATGTGTTCAATTAAGTACTTTGGGTAGGCAATAATGAAGCCCTCTGGATGTTGATAACCCTTTGCAACCCAGATAACTCCATTATATATGTATAACTCTCCCTCTAAGCACCTTGCATTTCCCAATATTTAAACACCCTTATGCTTTTAGAAGTCTATAGACATGGCTCCACCCATGTTTCCTGTAGTGTAAGGACGTAGTTATAAGCTATGCGTAAAGGGCTTTAGAACACTCTAAGTTCTTCTCTTTATATAGTCAAGGCATTAAGATATAAGTGTTGCAGAAATCAATCAATATATGGTGAATGATTACTTGCTTATAGAAGTACTTATTTTAGGTAGAGGTGGACAAGGGGGGGCTACTGCCGCCAACATTATTGTTTCTGCAGCTATAATGGATGGTTTAAGGGCTCAGGCATTTCCATTCTTTGGAGCAGAGAGACGTGGAGCTCCAGTAAAAGCGTTTGCTAGAATAAGTGATGGAAGGATACTTAGACACGGAATGTTCAATGAAGCCGATGTACTGATAGTAATGGATCTAGGCTTGATAAGGACTAACTACACTAAAGAAGTATTTGTAAAGGATGGAGGGCGCATAGTGATTAACTCCCCAAGGGATGCAGCAATAGAGTCTAAGTCCTTTAATCTACTTGGCAAAGCATCCTTCTATAGAGTAGATGCTCGAGCAATAGCATTTAGGAATAGGCTCATTGTAGCCGGCTGGCCTGTAGTTAACACGCCAATGCTTGGAGCATTCTCTAAAGCAACTGGGTTAATTAGAGTAGAGAGCATTAAGAAAGCCGTTATGGAGTTCTTTGAGGGAAAGGTAGGTGAAGTAAATGCTATTGCTGTAGAAGAAGCATTTCATGAAGTAGAGGAATTTAACCCTATTAGTGTGTGAGTAAATTGACTAAGGTAGTTAAGTCACTTCACAAGATCCCTATAGCTAAACCAAGCATTGGCGTGTCAGGGAGAACAGGTACGTGGAGGTGGATGAAACCAGTAGTTGATTTATCTAAGTGCACTAAATGCTATCAATGCGAGATATACTGTCCAGACAACTCTATTTTAGTTGATGTATTGAAGGGGGCCATAGTTAACTATGAGTACTGTAAGGGGTGTGGTGTTTGCGCTGAAGTGTGCCCTGTAAAAGCAATAAATATGGTTGAGGAGGAGCACTATGGTTCTTAAGAGCTTGACTGGAAACTATGCAGTTGCTCTAGCAGTGAAAATGGCTAGAGTAGATGTTGTTGCAGCATATCCTATTACTCCACAAACGACTATTGTTGAAAAGCTGGCTGAGTACATAGATAGAGGCGAACTGGATGCAATAATGATCAGGGTAGAGAGTGAGCACTCAGCTCTAGCAGCTGCATACGGCTCAGCTATAGCTGGGGCAAGAGCTTTTACAGCTACAAGTAGCCACGGCCTGCTCTATATGTATGAATGGGTAAACTGGGTTTCTAGAGCTAGAGTGCCGTTAGTCATGGCTGTAGTCACAAGGACTATAGGACCTCCTTGGAATATTTGGACCGACCACAGTGATTACTACGAGCAGAGAGATACAGGCTGGATACAGGGATTTGCCATGGATGCCCAGGAGGCCTTCGATATGACTCTTCAAGCATTTAAGATAAGTGAAGATCCAAGAGTATTTCTCCCCGTTATGGTTGGACTAGATGCATTCATCCTCAGCCACACAAGCATGCCTGTAGAAGTCCCAGAGCAAGAGCTAGTTGATGAATGGCTTGGAGTTAGGACTCAGGGATTTATAATAGATGGAGGTGAAGCACTAATACATGGAGCTCTTTCATCGCCTGAACACACTGAGGAATTCATAGAGGACGTAGGTAAAGCCATGGGGGAAGCTGTGGAAGTCATAAGGGAAGTTGATTACAGTTTTGGAAGAACTTTCGGCAGAAGTTACGGAGGTCTTGTTGAGCTCTATAAGTGTGATGACGCTAAGTACCACATAGTATTGATGGGGGCATGGGCAGGTGATGCAATGGAGGCAGTAGATGCTTTAAGAGAGCAGGGGTATTCAATTGGAGTAGTTAGAGTTAGGTATACTAGGCCGTTTCCAGGTGAGGAACTATATAAAGCTTTAGGTTCATCAAAGGGCGTAATAGTTGTTGAGAGAGGCATAAGCTTTGGCTCCATGGGCCCCCTGTTTCTGGATCTAGCTGGCAATATGTTAAAGTATTCTAGGAAGCTACCATACATGAGGAACGTTATAGCTGGAGTTGGTGGAGTAAACATTACATATAGGGATTTTGAATATATCGCTAAGGAAACTATAGATTACATAGAATCTGGGGGAGAGCCTAGCGTAATGACTTGGTATCACGCCAGGTGGTCTAAATGAACAGTATCCCCATTCTACCAAGGGATATGAGGAACACTGTCTTGCCTGGGCATGCTGCATGCCATGGATGCCCCATACCAATGGGCCTTAAAGTTGTTGGAGCTGTATTTGGAAACAAGGTTATATTAGTAGTGCCTGCATGCTGTACTTCAGTCGTTCTTGGAATGCATCCAGGTACAGCTTTTAATGGAAGCGTCGTCCACGTAGCCTTTGCTAGTGCTGCAGCTGTTGCTAGTGGAATAAGTGCTGGACTATCCAGGAGAGGTGTAAGGGATGTCCAAGTAGTTGCATGGGCTGGTGATGGAGGTACAGCCGATATTGGTATGGCTAGCTTAAGTGGTGCTGCAGAGAGAAACGATGACTTCATATACGTGATGTATGATAATGAAGCCTACATGAATACAGGGATACAGAGATCTAGTGCTACTCCCACTGGTGCCTGGACTACTACAACTCCGCTGGGTAAGAAAGAGCCTAAAAAAGACGTTGCTAAGATATTGATAGCTCACGGAGTCCCATACGTGGCAACCACGAGCATAGCTTACCCACATGACTTTTACAATAAGTTAAAGAAAGCAGCCGGTATAAGGGGGTTTAAGTTCATATACTTACATGCACCATGCCCTATTGGATGGAGGTTTGATCCATCGCTAACAGTCAAGGTAGCTAAGTTAGCAGTTGAAACAGGCATGATCATTCTCTATGAGTATTATGATGGGAAAGTACGTTTATCAGGGCCCAGTAGACCACTGCTCGATAAATCTAAAAGAAAGCCCATAGTAGAATACTTGAAGCTTCAGGGGAGATTTCGTGAAATTAATGAAGAAGAATTAAGGAGTTTGGAAAGCTATGTAGAATCCTCGTGGGAGTGGATTAAGAAATTCATGCAGTAATTAAGATAATTCATGGAATGCATAAACGTAGGTGGCTTTATGCAGTTAAAAACAGAGGGAAGTCATTTAACTCAGTGTTACTAGCACACTGAAAACCTTAATAGTAGTGGAGTTCACTTACTACTTTAGGTGGAGGCATTGATTAAGACAAAGATCCTAGTGACCATGGGGCCTAGTTCATCAAGTCAAGATGTAGTAGAGCTATTTATGAAAGAGAGGGTTTCTGGTATAAGAATTAATTTTAGCCATGGAGATCCAAATACATGGGATACTTATGTAAAGACGTTAATTGAGGCTTCTGAGAAATATGGGCAGTACCCGGCTCTCATAGGAGATTTGCCTGGGGCTCAAGCTAGAATAGAGGTTGTTGAGGCCTTCCAAGTTAAAAAAGGTGAAGTAGTTCCACTACTAGTGCGCAAAGAGGGAGTAGGAGAGAAGAAAGCTATTTTAATTGAGTCAGCTAAGCTCCTTGAAAAACTAGATGTAGGGGATGTAGTTCTCGTAGATGATGGAAGGCTGAAGTTCATTGCTAAAGATGTATCGAGCGAGGGAGCCCAACTCATATCACTTTCAGACGGTGTTATTGGTTCAAGGAAGACCATAGTAATTGAAGGTAAAGAACATGAACAGCCATTCTTAACTGAGAAAAGCATTGAAATATTGAAGTATGCTGTAAGCAAGGGCTTTACATACTTAATGCTCAGCTACGTTAGATCTCAAAGAGATGTAAGGCTAGTTAAAGATGTGCTGAGGAGCATTGGTGGAAGCGATATAGGCTTAATAGCTAAGATTGAGACTCGCAGTGCTTATGAAAACTTAGCTGAAATAGTTAATGAAGCAGATGCCATACTTATAGCTAGAGGAGACTTAGGAATGCACTTTGGCCTTGAGGAAATACCCAGTATTCAGAGCTACATTACACTAAGAGTTCGCGAAGTAGGGAAGCCTGTAATAGTTGCTACTCAGCTTATGGAGTCCATGGTGAATAATCCGCAGCCTACTAGAAGTGAAGTAGTTGATGTAATGAACTGTGTAAAGGAAGGAGTTGACGCAGTTCTATTAACAGGGGAAACAGCTATAGGAAAATACCCTGTTGAAGCAGTCAAGTGGCTTAAGAAAATCATTAGTACTGCTGAAAAAAGCCTTAGCATATCCGGTGACAGGAAAACTGCTCAGGCCGATATAAGGGAGAAATATACACTGGGCTTAGTACTTTTAGCAGAGAGCCTTGGGGCAAAACTCTTAGTTTATACTATGAGTGGATCTATGCCGTCAAGAATATCTAAATATAGGCCTCAAGTAGAGGTATATGCAGGTACATCAAGTAAAGCTATAGTTAAGAAGCTTTCAATATACTACGGGATTAATGTATTATTGATAAATGACTCTAAGACTTATGAAGAAGGGCTAAACAACTTATATAGAAAGCTCTTAGAAGTAGGCGTATTAAGCTATGGAGATATAGTTATATTGACCTACGGCTCAAAGGATAGGCTAAACAATTACTTAAGAATATTCGAAGTAATATCAACAAGCGCTACGAGCATTTAGAATTCACTATAAAAACAATGCTTTAACTTAATCCATGAACTCCTCTACTTTACTACTGCAGCGCTGTACTATGACTCCCTGTATTTAAGAGCTAGGGTTTCCTCAGAGAGTTTCACTAGTCATAGAGTTATAAGTGTCTAAGCATTTAATATAAAGTCAAGAATGCTTGGTGAATGCTTTGCCTGAGGGACGTGAAGAGAAGGAAAAGAGAGGTAAAAAGAAGGCGGGTGGGCCTCCAACTGCTGCCGGCTTAATAAGATTCTATGAAGAAATGGATATAGGAGTTAAAATAAAGCCTCATTACATAATAATAATTGCATTGCTGTTCACCGCCATTATAATAGTATTTAGTAAACTCCTCCCTCCATAAATCACTGTTGTTAAATTTTATTAACTTCTAAAGAGCACTCTGCATGAGCTGATGGAAATGGAGCTTAGAGCTATTCAAGAGATAATAAAGGAGAAATACCTTGAAAGAGATTCATCGAGAGGCCTCTTTGCTACATTCACTTGGTTTATTGAGGAGGTCGGTGAATTAGCTGAAGCATTGCTTAACAGCGACTATAAGTCCATGTGCGATGAGATAGCTGATGTATTTGCATGGCTTTTAAGCATTGCTAATCTAATTGGCGTTGACTTAGAGGAGGCTTTCAAGAGGAAGTACTTGGAGCAGCCTTTACAGCCTTAATGATTTTTACAGCCTTCTCATAGTCTTCCTCAACTATAGTGCCTGTAACTATTATATCTGCACCTGCTGAAGCTATTTTACTAGCTACCTCAGGCTCCCTTATCCCGCCTCCCACTATTACTACCAGCTCCTTAGTGTACTTCTTAACAATGCTTGGGAATGTATGTGGAACTGGTTGTGGAGCACCACTCCCCCCTTCTATGTAAAAATACTTCATGCCCATCATTTCAGCAGCTAATGCGTATGCAGCAATTATTTCAGGCCTATTTTCGGGTATCGGAATTACTCTACCGACGTGGGCTACTGCAGTAGATCCATACACTACGACGTATCCTGTTGGCAGAGCCTCCAGTCCATACTTTTTCACTAAAAATGCTCCTTGCACTTGAGCCCCCATTATATAGTAGGGCTCGGCACTATTCATTAACGTCATGAAGAGTACTGCATCTGCTTCAGGTGTAAGACAGTTTAAGTTTCCTGGAAATACTATTATTGGCAAACCATGCTTCTTTAATGCTCTCGCAGTGCTGCTTGCTTCTTCTGGTGTAACAGCTAGGCTGCCTCCAACTAAGAATGCATCTGTGCCAGCTGAAGCAGCTTCTTCAGATATCTTCTCTAAGTCGCTAATAGGCTTTGCTGGATCTATTAATGTGAAGTGTAGTTTTCCTTCACCTTTAAGTTTATTAATTATGTACTTGTGGATCCTTGAAGTCATCCCACTTACTCCTCTTCACTTAAAGTTCTTTCATACTTTACACTAATGCTTCCACTAATGAAGGCATCTACAAACTTTGAGTAAGCATCTACAGGTTCATAACTTAACGGCACGAAGAGCACGGCATAAAGTCCGCAGTTACCACATCTTATATGAGCCTCCTTATCGCCGGCTGCCTCCGGGCCTTCTTCGAAACTTATAGTTAGGCTTACTGAATCACAGTTTGGACATCTAAAGACCTTTGGAATTCTCCTCACTAACTTTACTACCTTCTTATACCTCTTTCTCCTTCTACCACCCACGCTGATCCCTCATTACTTAATCCTTCTACTGCTGACCTCTTCTCTGCCCTGAAGGACGAGGATTCCTCCAGGGATTCATTGATTTGAAGCTGTTTCTTCCCGGTTTTTCTCTGAGTGTATTTTATGCTTTGTAAACCTTTATGTTCTTTTGTTTTTCCCATTGAGTTTATAAACATCTGGAGCTTATATCTCTAATGGCGCTTTTAAGGCTCTAAGAGCTGCTGAGGCTTTGAAGCCTTGTGCAGCAGAGTCAAGATATTGTAGTAGAAGAGACCTGCATCAAGGTCTATGAAGTACCATTCATCGAGAAACGGCTGTGCTTCTCCCAAGAGAGAGATTTAGCTCTGCGCCAAGCACTATTCATACCCATTATGGGCTTAGAGCGTGGATACATCCTAGCTGCTATATTTAACACATCTTTACAGCCTCTTGAAGTGCTCGAGCTATGCATATAGCTAATCACCATAGAGTAACTAGGGGCGTGAATCTCATAAAACCTCCACCCCCGTCCTAAAGAGCGGGGCTTTCAATTGTAACAACGTATGTACATAGGTGGAAGCCCTTGTCTAAAGTTTTTAGGCTGGGACTCTAACAACTATCTCTTACTTGAGTTGCAAGAAACTTTCTCAAAGTAGGGCTCACTCCATGGCTGAGCGCCTCAATCAAGATCTTTTTTAAGCAGTCAATGTCCGCGGTTATTACTCTATATAATCCCTCTTCCTCAGCTATCCTCTGTCCAAATATGTGTGGACATGCAATGGCTTTTCTTTCAGCAACAACATTTATTGTAAAGTACTTACATGAGCAATAGGACTTCGGTATAATTACATGATCTCTTTTTTCACCTACATAGAACCATAGTCCTAAGTCAACTTTAATTCCGCCTAACTCCACCAATACTTTAATGTACCTCTTTAATACTACTTGACTAAAGATACTCTTCTTTAATCTTAATTCCTTAGTTTCAATGCTTTCAACATAATCCCTTAGGGCTTTATAGTCCACTTGTCTTACACCACTACTTTACAGTACGCATGGATCTGCTCTATGAGCTCTCGCTTATGCATCAACTCAGTATTCTCACTTTCCCAGCTTATCTATGTTCGTGTGAAAGGACTTTGGGGGATGAGTGGAGATTAAAGCTATTGTAGAGCTCTATGAGCGCGATCACGTTTTCTCAACAATTTCAACTCTATCAGTATAGCCAACGTAAACTTTACTGACTAATTTGTTTGGGAAAAGACCTGTTTCAACTACACCTATAATCGACTTTAGTGCTTTATTCAATGTATCTGCATCACTTATAGGTTTTTCATAAACTAAGTCTATTATTGGAAAGCCTTCATCTGTAATTATAGGCAGTAGTTTCCCTTTTCCAGCTCTAATTATTGGCTTAAAGAATCCATTTAATTCAAGTTCTCTAAGTATCCATGGAATTGCCTTACTCACTACTGCTACAGGTATTGGGGAGTACAGTAAGTATGGTGATTTAGTATACTTAGTGTAATCCACTATGTAGAATCTATGCTTAGATCTTGCTGCTACAATCTTTTCTCCAATAAATGCTCCTCCACGTCCTTTCACTAAGTCAAGCTTTGAAGAGACTTCATCAGCTCCATCAATGTAAATGTCTACGTAGTTCACTGCAGCTATATCAGCTATGTTCTTTAAACCTAGACTCAATGCATAAAGAGTTGTGTCAATGGATGTTGATACAACGATCTTACCTCTATGTAGTTCTCTCTTTATTAACTCATTAATGAAGTACTTTATTGTACTCCCGCTTCCTAAACCAATTACTTCAGCTGAACGAATGTAATCCTCAAGATCTTTTAAAGCTTCCCTAGATAACTTAATTCTTACCTCCTCTAAATCCATCGCTTTTCCCACGAGCTTATAAAAATATAATTACTGAAGACATATATTTATTCAATAAGGGCCCGTCGTCTAGCCTGGACTAGGACGCGGGGTATGGCGGGCTCCAAGCAGAGCTCGCTGCTCGACTCGGGATCACTACGGGAATCCCCGTGATCCGGGGTTCAAATCCCCGCGGGCCCATAATTGGGATGACCGGGCAGAGACAATCTGATGAGTGATGTAGGTGGAGCGACTGGGACCTTATACTAAGCTACGCTACAAGGTAGAAGTGCCTTAAGGCAATCTTAAGGCAAGTAGAAGTGGTGAGTAGCGGGGGCCGGATTTGAACCGGCGACCTCGGGGTCTCTTAACACTCCTCAACGGACCCGTTATGCCTTACTATACTTAGGGCTTTAAAAAGCTTACTTATGTGTTCCATCAATGGCAGCTAGTCTGTCTACTCTCATCATTTACCATAGATCTATGTAATTGATGTGGCAGGGGCGCGGGGCCGTTGAGGAGTGCTTATGAGCCCCGCGGGCTACCAGGCTGCCCTACCCCGCTACTATACCCCCGCCGAATTGATGTTTCAATTCCAGGGTTAATAACTCTTATTGCAGGTGCTAGTGAATAATTTTTAAATTCACTAAAGCTTTTATTTAATTATGGTTGCTAAACCAGAAGTTGTATTTATAGATTGGAGCGAAGTTCATAAAGCTATAGCACAGCTTGCCTATAGAATAGTTAGTGATGGGTTCATCCCAAACGCAATATATGGAGTATTGAAGGGTGGAATTATACCAGCTAGACTGCTTGCAGACATAATTAATGTAGATAGCATAGGCTTCATAGGAGTCAAGTTCTATAAGAGCATTGGTGAAACTAGGGCTAGGCCTGAGCTCACTCAACCACCAACGCTTCCTGTAAGGGGTTTAAGCATCCTCATAATAGACGACGTAGTTGACAGTGGTAGGACGCTACAACTAGCCATTGATGAATTGACTAGATATGGAGCTCGCGAAGTTAGATCAGCTGTGATTTATTTAAAGCCGTGGAGCTCCTTTACACCAGACTACTACTATAGAGTAATTGATAAGTGGATAGCCTTCCCATGGGAGATCGGGGAGTGCTTAAGGGAGGGACTAAAGTTAAACTACTTTAAAGAAGTACGTGAATTAATTGAAGAAACTGTAAGACGTCTGTAGGGAGTGAGATGCATGGAGTATGCAAGGGCTCACATTAAGGTTTACGGCATAGTCCAGGGAGTGTTCTTCAGAAGCTCAATGAAGAGAGTAGCTGATAAACTTGGAGTAAAGGGGTGGGTTAGGAACCTACCTGATGGAAGTGTTGAAGCAGTAGTCGAAGGACCTAGGAATAGAGTTGAAGAATTAATAAAATGGGCTCATAAAGGCCCTCCACTAGCTCGAGTAGATAGAGTAGAAGTAGTATGGGAGCAATACATAGGTGAATTCAAGGACTTTAGAATAAAGTACTGAAAACGGCAACATACATAAAAACGTGCAACTATCTAAGGACTCGTTACAAAATATAAGTGCTGTGAAGAACCATTACGTGGTGTATGAATGTGGCTCAGCAGAAAATAGTAATAGAGTTTAGTGAAGAGTCGTGCAGCGGCGTAATTAGAGATAGAAGTCAGCTAGAGTTAATGAAGTCTAAGTGGTTTGGGAGAGATGAAGGAGGACAATACGTATTGAGCTTAGAGGAACTAGCTTACCTATTAATGAAGGGAAGAGCTGTGGTTAAGTGCTCTGGAAAGACTTACAGTGAGCTCGATAAACTAGTGATGGAGTACTACAAATGTTTTAGTGAAATGTTTTGGCCTAGGCTCATAGTATACACGGACTTAAGGGATCGTGGAAGGCTTCTTAAGCCTATAGGAGAAAACGCCTATTTAGTTAAACACAAGGACAATACTCTGAAGCTCCTCTTAGTGATGGAGGAGAAGATGCCTGTAGGCATTAAAGATGTAATGGAGCAAGTTGAGAAAGCTAAGAAGAATAATTTATCGCTAATAATGGCAATAGTGTCACTACAAGGCGATTTAACGTATTATGAGGTATCAGACGTAGAGCTATCTAAGTGATCTATATGGCTAAGTTCATTCAGCCCCCTCGTGGAACCAGAGATCTTGTGGGGGAGGAGGCAGACTTATTCATAGACTTAGTTAATAAGTTCAGCGAAGTTGCTCGCCTAAATGACTTTAAGCCCATAATTACACCAACTATAGAGTACTTTGATCTTTTCGCTAAAAAGTCTGGAGTTGAAATAATTCAATCAATGTATGTCTTCCAGGACAAGGCTGGCAGGACTATTGCACTAAGGCCTGAAGTCACCGCCAGCGTCATTAGGGCTTACTTAAGGAACTTATATAAAGAGCCGAAGCCAATAAACTTATTCTACGTAGCGCAATGCTTTAGATATGATGAGCCTCAGAGAGGTAGGTATAGGGAGTTCTGGCAGCTGGGACTAGAGATCATAGGTGATGAAAGCATAGCTGCTGATATAAATGTACTGCACACTGCTTCAGAATACCTAAATTATATAGGCATTAAACACTTTGTTCAAGTAGGCAACGTTGCATTCTACAGGTCATTCATGGACTCCATGGGGGTTAGCAGCGACGACCAAGACTTAGTGTTACATTACATAGATAAAGGATTATTCAATAATGCAGAGAAACTAGTGTTTGAAAAATATGGTGAGGAAGCCTCTAAAGTATTGAGAGAGCTGTATTACACAAGCATAGAAAGACTAAGTGAACTCATTAATGATTACAGGAGCCTTTTGAGGGAGAGATGCGACAAGATCTCTCAAGAGGCTGAGAAAACACTTAGCTTTACTGATGCACTAAAAAGTATAGGTATTAATGTAGAGTACTCACCACCGCTAGTTCGAGGGCTGGCTTACTACACAGGGCTTATATATGAAGTTAAGGCAGAAGGCCTTGATTTAAGCGTAGGCGGAGGTGGAAGATATGATGGATTAACCGAAGTCTATGGAGGCCCCTTTGAGTACTCCACTGGAATAGCTTTAGGCCTCGATAGAATAATGATAATGCTTAAAGAGAAAGGCTATGTAGTTAAAACTTCTCCACGTGTAATCGTAATAGCCTTAGGATCTTCTACAGAGATCTATAGAGAGGCAATAAATGTTTCAAGGGCTTTACATAGCTTAGGAATTGTAGCAAGCGTCTTAAGTGAACAAAGGGTATCTAAGGCTCTCTCATACGCTGGTAAGAAAGGCTATCTATATGCAGTGATCATCGGTAAAAGAGAGATTGAAACACAATCAGTGACGATTAAGGATTTAATAAAGGGGGAGCAAACGTCGTTACACGTAAGTGAACTAGTTAAATATTTCAAGGATGCTTTAAGTCCTTGACGTAAGTAAGCAGTTGGAATAAAGGCTTCAACTCAAAGACTTTTAGCTCTACTTTAGATCCACTGCAGATCAATGCATGTTCTTTCTCATTAATGCGCTAAGTTCACCAGAGAACTCAACTTCATTTCAAGTAAAGCTTAATTAAGCTACAAGCTATTAAAGATAATAGCCCGTTTCACTGAAGTGAGGTGATTAACGTGGTTGTAAAGTTAGAAAAAATCGATAAATACGTGTGGAGAATACCTAAAGGAAGTAAGGCATGTATGTCTACAGATGCAATAATATATGCTGACGACCACTTACTTGAGAAAATGAAGTCTGATCTAACGCTGGAACAGGCAGCTAATGTAGCTTGCTTACCAGGCATACTTAGAGCTAGTTACGTCATGCCAGACGGCCATCAAGGCTATGGATTTCCTATAGGTGGAGTGGCAGGTTTTGATTATGACGAAGGCGTTATATCTCCAGGAGGAGTAGGCTACGATATTAACTGTGGTGTAAGAGTTCTTTCAACTAACTTAAGTGAAGAAGATGTAAGGCCCAAGCTTAAGGATATCGTTGAAGCTATCTTTAGAAACGTTCCAAGCGGTGTTGGAGCTAGATCATCTAAAGTGAGGCTAAGCATTGAGGAACTTAATAGAGTACTTGACGAGGGAGTTGAGTGGGCTATTAGAAAAGGTTTTGGCTGGAGCGACGATCCCGAGCACATAGAGGAAGGAGGAAGCATGAAGGATGCTGATTCAAGTGCTGTAAGCAGTGTTGCTAAGCAGAGAGGCCACGATCAGTTGGGAACTCTTGGAGCTGGCAATCACTTTCTGGAAATACAAGTAGTTGATGAAATTTATAGCCCAGAAATAGCTAAGAGTATGGGCATAACTCACGTAGGTCAAGTAACAGTAATGATACATACTGGAAGTAGAGGGCTTGGGCATCAAGTAGCTAGCGACTACCTGATGGTAATGGAGAGAGCCATGAGGAGATACGGCATTAGCCCCCCAGATCGAGAGTTGGCAAGCCTCCCATTCCATTCCCCTGATGCACAGAAGTACTTTAAGGCCATGGCTGCAGCCGCTAATTACGCATGGACAAATAGGCAGTTGATTACTCATTGGGTTAGAGAAAGCTTTGGAGAGATCTTCGGAGTTGATCCTGATAAGATTGGACTTAAAATAATATATGATGTAGCCCACAATATTGCAAAAGTAGAAGAACACTCGGTTAATGGAAAGAGAGTTAAGGTCGTAGTACATAGGAAAGGAGCTACTAGAGCATTTCCACCTAACCACCCCGATGTACCAGCTGATTATAAGAATATTGGTCAACCAGTCTTAATACCTGGATCCATGGGTACAGCAAGCTATGTAATGGTTGGAATTGAAAGTGGAGCGGAAACATGGTATAGCGCGCCCCATGGGGCTGGGAGATGGATGAGCAGGAATGAAGCTATAAAGACTTATCATCCAATGAAAATAAAGGATGAGCTTGCTAGAAGAGGAATAGTACTCATGGCTGCAACTAGAGAAGTAATAAGTGAGGAAGCTCCAGGCGCCTATAAGGACGTAGATAGAGTAGCTCAAGTAGCTCACAGCGTTGGCATAGCTAAATTGGTATTTAGAGCCAGACCTATAGGCGTTGTCAAGGGTTAATAAGTAATAATAGCTTTTAAACATCAATGAGCAGTAATGAATAGCTCTTTAGTCCATAGCTATCTATAGCTCTAGCTAAGCTATCAGGTAGAGGTTTGCTTAGCTGACATAGATCTTCAATGGCTGCATGGATTGCGTAGAGGCATCTGAGAACAGTGTTTATAAGCTATATCCCTCCGCCATTATGGTGGAACTACTTTGACGGGGGTTGAAAAGCCTTTGAGAACCGCGGCAGATCATAGTCCCCCTTGCATTTACTTAAGCATCTTTTTTACCTACAAATGTTTAAGTCTACGAAGGATCGCGTTGGAGTAATTGTTGAGCTCATCTACAGTAAACCATTGTTGCAGTAGGCCGCGGGCTACTTTAAGTGAGGCAGCTACAGTTCCTCGAGTAACTGCTTCAATGCTTGTAAGCCCCTTGGCCATGTAATAGCTTGCTATGGCGAGCAGTACATCGCCGGCGCCAACGTCATCAACTGCTTGTGCTTCAATGATCAGAGGAGGTATTTTTATTACTTCTCCTTGGATAATTATGTATGCTCCTTCATCGTCCATTGATGCTACAATGACTGTGTTTCTAAGGCTTTTCGCGGCTTCAGCTAATTCCTTAACTACTTTGTTAAAGTCTTTGTTAAAGCAGAACTCCCTTAAGTTCCCATGCACTATGGTTGCTTTCTCTAAGAGACTCCACAAGTCCTCGGACCAAGAGCATTCCAGCCCTCGATCCTTTACCGACCTTACGTAGCCTTGGAGATCTATTCCAATAACTCTTGCTCCAACTCCTCTAGCAGTATTTATTAACTCAAGTGAGTCACTAACATTAATTTCTCTAAGTACAGGTACTAAGAGGACTAGAGTTGGCTTTAAATCTGAGACTACGCTTGCTAAAGTTCTTAAGTCATGTACGCATCCTTCAGCCTCCACTCCTAGCGCCTTGCCTTTACCTATAATGAATGTAGGCAGTTTCCTGCAATCCTTTAGCAATGCTCTTATGCCAAAAGTTCTAAGGAGATCTTCGACTAGATATCTGTGAGCTTCATCTAAGTGTGTTGCTATTACAACAT
>Ga0209394_1001306_pt1 | contig 15062 bp, 12 predicted proteins | sample JNZ201metaG_FD_184122 | JGI IMG/M metagenome (GOLD analysis project Ga0209394, IMG submission 184122) | Hot spring microbial communities from Jinze hot spring, China to study Microbial Dark Matter (Phase II) - JNZ 20120812A (SPAdes) (version 3) ... | reverse complement strand
CAGCCGAAGTCTGGATAAGTCGCGCCTTCAATGTGCTTGTATCGTTTCAGGAACAGCCTGTCGCCGTTTGAGTATGCAGCCCAGCCGTCAGGGTTGGCGATCCCAAGTTTTTGCGGGTTCAGGCGGTTGGGATCTTGACGCAGGATGATGAAACGCTTGCCGAAGGTCCAACGAGGGTCAGTCATGTCAGTGTAGTGCCACTGAACAATCGGTCTTGCAGGCAGCAATTTTTCCTCGTGAGGGATGAAAGGCGGTTGGGGCAAAATGGCTCGCCCACCTTTCGCCATCACTGACAAAGCCCAAGGCGCCAGTTCAATCGCCCAAAGGTTGTGGTTGGTGAGGATGTGGGTCACGGTGACTTGTGCCTCCGATGGGTGCATCTTGACAATGATGCGTTTTTGAACCCCTGTCCATTTTTCGGTCGGCTGGACAAGTTCAATGGTAAACTCGTCGTGAATTTGCACCTCAACGGGTTCGTTGTCTGGGTAGTAAGTTCGTGGTTTCGCTTCGGGTGCGTGCCATAGTCTGTGACCTCCGTAAATTCGCCACTCGTCGCCGCCGACTTTGCCCAATTGTTCGGGGAATTCAGCGAATTCATTTTCCCCGCCAACGAACCCGAACCGAATAATTCTTGGTCCCACATCCGAAGTCGCAATCGCCTCCACCAAGCCGTTGCTGACTCGGTAGCAATTTTCCCAACCTCCATAAGCCACTCGCTCCACTGCCATCTCAAAATCGCCTCCTTTTCGTCCGAACCTTCCCTAAAATCGTAGCACAAGATTGACACCTTCAAGCCTTCAGTTTAGCGAGGGAAACCTTAAAGAACCGCTCCGCCCTGAACTGTCCCTCACTGCTTGAACCTTTGCCTATAAAGCCAAACCACTTCCTCAAGCAGGCGCTCTGAGGGCAAGTTTTCTGGCGGGTTACCGTCCCAAAGTAAATTGGCAACCTTCCTTGCAAGTTCGCTTGCAATTTGCCCTCGCAAATCCTGCGGCAACTGCGGAGCCCTCAGCAAAAAGTATCGGAGTGCTGAAATTTGTTCGTCGCTCAATCTCCCAATGTTGGCAACTGCTAAGGGTGTCAAGACCTCTAATTCCATCGGTTGCAGTTCTTCTTCGGGCAAAGGAGGTGCTGCAACTCGCCCCTCGCGAATGACGAGGGTTCCAGCAGCGTAATCTCCCAAGCGCCGAAATTGAGCGCTCAAAAGCATTACTGTGAACCCTACACCGCAAGTGCAAGGCATGTAGTCAATGAGACGCAAAGCGTTTCTGATGAGCGAAGCAGCCAAATCGGGAACCGTTCCGTCATTGCGTATGACTCGCAACCCGAGCAATTTCTTGCCAATTGTCTGCCCGCCCCACAGACCTTCAAGCAAACTGTGATAGGCGACGATGAGAAGGGGCAAAACGAAAGCATACAAAAGGAAAAATCGCCCCACAACATCCAATTCACCCAAGCCAAAGATTGTCCTGACAGGACCTGTGCCAGACAGTGATGTCAACACGGATGCAATTGGCAATGAGACAAGCGCAATAACTATCGTGTCCACCAACAAAGCAACTGCTCGCTCCAACGGGTTTGCCAACTCAAGTTCCAGAGGGACATTTTCGGGTGTAATTATTGTCCAAGTTCTCGGCACAAACTTTCACCTCACGATGCTGCCTCAGGTTGCCCAGCCTGTTTTGTCTCTGCCGATGTTTTCGCCAATTCCGAAAGTTTCTCAATCAAACCGTAAACCCCAACCGGCGTCGGCATCGCCAAGTGGGTTTCAGTTGGGACGAAGATGACAGTGCTTTTGCCTTCAAGGGTCATCTCATAGAGCATGTTCATGGAACGAAGTTGCAAAGCGATTGGGTCACGGGCGTAAGTTTGTGCCGCTTCAAGCATGAGTTGTGCCGCCAATTTCTCTGCTTCAGCGAGCCGAACTCGTGCCCTCTTTTCTCGCTCCGCTGCTGCTTCGCGAGCGATGGCAACTTCCAGTTGTGGGTCAACGATAACCTCGCGAACCTCAACCATCGGAACTTTGATGCCCCACTCATCCGTCATCGCATCAAGTGCTCGCTGAATTTCCTGAGCCAACCGTTCCCGCTCGCCCAAAAGTTGGTCAAGGGTGAATTTGCCGATCATGTCACGCAAGATGCTTTGAGCGCCAAGTTGCGTTGCCTTTTCGTAGTTTTGAACCTTCAGGACAGCGGCGCTTGGGTTGCGGACGAAGAAGTAAACCACCGCGTCAACTGTGACCGGAACATTGTCTTTTGAAAGCGACCTTTGCCTTGGGACATCGTAAGTTCGGACACGAAGGTCAACGCGGGCAGGTGTGGTTTCCAAAATCGGGACGATGAAAAACAAGCCGGGACCACGCATCCCAATGAATTTTCCCAATCGCAAAACAGCCACCCTCTCCCATTCAGCGGCAATTCGGATGCTCGCTGCTACAAAAATCGGGACAACGAGCGCGATGAAGCAGTAAATGACCCAAGCGGAAACGCTCGTCATACCAAGTTGGTAGAAAAAGAAGCCCACCACGAGAAAGAGCAAGATGAGGAGGAGCCAGACGAGGAGTTGAACGCCAAACTCGTAACTCGTCACTGTTTGTCCCATTTCAAACACCCCCGCTAAAACACGCTTTCGCGATATGCACAGTGCAAAAAGGTGACACTGTCAAGGATAGCACACAAATGCGACGAGTGTGTTAACCTTTGTGACGACTTGAGAGTCTCGCTAACGGAAACCCAAAAATGTAGCGTCAACTTTTAGCCGACGCAAAAAACAGGTGGACGCAAGCACTGGGTGAAAACCTGACGCTACATTCTTGGGCATAAACTTTCCGCTTGCGCTTAGTTACGACATGACTGGTGGAGGTGAACGGAGATGGAGAGAAGGGCAGTCACAACTTCCGAAGCGCCGATCCCCAAGGCACCTTACTCTCAAGCCATCGTCGCTAACGGTTTCGTCTTTGTCTCAGGGCAAGTTGCCATTGACCCCAAAACCGGTGAACCAAAACATGGCTCGTTTGAGGACGAACTTAGATTGGCTTTGAGCAACATGAAAGCCATTCTGGAAGCGGCAGGTAGTTCCCTTGACAAAGTTGTCAAGGTCACCGTCTTCCTCGCTGACATGGGCAACTTTCCGAAACTCAACGAGATTTACCGTGAATTTTTCCCCGAACCGTTTCCTGCTCGCACAACCATTCAGGCTCAACCGCCGGGTGGCTTCCAAGTTGAGGTTGAATGCGTCGCGGCACTTTGAAAGGGGCGAACGGCAATGGGATGAAAGAAGTTGAACCTGTGGTGAAATTGCTTCAGGACTTAATTGCCATCCCAAGCGTCAACCCTTGCTTTCCGGACGGAAAGGGCGAAAAGGAAATTGCCGATTTCGTGGTTGATTATGCTCGGAAAGCGGGTTTGGAGGTTCATCGGCAACCCGTCTTTGAAGGTCGCGAAAATGTGCTTATCGGCGCCATTGGAAGCAGCGGTGAAACGGTTTTGCTTGAAACCCACATGGACACCGTCACGGCGGAAGGGATGGTCATTGAACCTTTCAATCCGCAAATCAAGGACGGCAAAGTTTTCGGGCGAGGCGCTTGCGATGCGAAAGCGAGTTTGGCTGCTATGTTGCAAGCGTTGGTGGAAGTCGCCCGGCACGGCTCTCCAAACCGAACTGTCTGGCTCGCCGCTGTCGTGGACGAAGAAAACGGCTTCAACGGTGTTCAGCAATTGATGTCAAGCGGCTTTAAAGCGGACTACGCAATAGTGGGCGAACCGACAAATTTGAACATCGTCATTGCCCACAAAGGGACAGTTCGGGGGAGCATAACAACTCGCGGCGTAAGCGCTCACAGTTCACAACCCGAAAAAGGCTCAAATGCCATCATGCACATGGCGAAAGTTTTGGCTGCTCTTGAGCGATACGATGCCGAATTGAGGATGCGCTCTCACCCGCTTGTTGGTAGCCCGACCTTGACAGTTACGATGATTCAAGGTGGGCGCGGGTCAAACCTTGTGCCCGACTTCTGTCAGGTCAAAGTTGACAGAAGAACTCTCCCGAACGAAGACCCGTTGGCGGCGTGGGATGAATTGAAGCGGTTCCTGCAAAGTCAACCTGAACTTTTGGAGTTCACCGTTGAAGTGGGTGAACCGGAATTGGTCAATTGGGGTATGGAAGTGGCGGAAGAAAGCCTCCCCATCAAACGACTTTACGCAGCCTGTCAACAAGTTGGTTTGCAGCCACAAATCATCGGCGTTCGTTACACTTCCGATGCCAGTTTCTTGACACGAAACGGCATCCCGGCGTTGCTATTTGGTCCGGGCAACATTGAGCAAGCGCACACCGCAGAAGAATGGGTTGAAATTGAGCAAGTCGTCGCCGCGCAGAAAATTTTTGAAGCGCTGATTGAAGGTTGAAGCAAGACGGAATGCAAGGGGTTGACCAGCATGTGGGTTGGCATGGCGGTAATGGCGGCTGCAGCGTTGATGATCTTTGCGATAGGTTCTGCACCTGAAGCGGGGAAATTATCCGAACTTTTTCGCTCGCCTCCACCGGAGTTTCGCCCACTGCAAATCATTCACGGGTTTGACAACTTGGGAAACGATATTGCAACCATCCACAAACGGTTGGAGGAGTTGAAGTCTCTCGGCATCGGCGGCTTGGTCGTCAATGTCAGTTTCCGAGATTACATGCGCAGTGAAGAACAATGGCGACTTTTTTCGGAAGGCGTGAAACTTGCCGAGAAACTCGGTTTTGTGTTGTGGCTTTACGATGAAGAAGGTTACCCAAGTGGAGCCGCTGGCGGTTTGGTTTTAGAGCGCAATCCAGATTTTGAAGCCATCGGTTTGGTTCGCGTCGCAAACGAGGGCGAAAAACCGAGATACGAAATTCGGCGCATGTATGAAGGCACTCACTGCACCGAGAATGTTTACAAGAAGCGATGCTACATCAACATCCTGAACTCGGAAGCGGTTCGGGCTTTCATCAACATCACTCACGACGAGTATGCAAAGCGAGTGCCCAATTTGGGAAAGCGCTTCCGGGCAATTTTCACCGACGAGCCGTCGTTGATGACGACTTACATCCGCCCGCCGGAAAACGCATTGCCCGCTATCCCTTGGGTTGAGGACTTACCAAGCGAATTCAAGCGACGAAAGGGCTACGACTTTACACAGCACCTTGACAGTTTGTTCCTTGATGTCGGTGACTACCAACGGGTCAGGTGTGATTTTTACGAGGTCGTCGCTCAGTTGGTTGCTGAACGATACTTTGGGCAAATTCAAAATTGGTGCCGCCGACACGGCATCGCTTCAAGCGGGCACTTACTTGCCGAGGAAAAGTTGCTCTGGCATGCAATGTATTACGGCGATTTGATGGCTTGTTTGAGGCGGATGGACATCCCCGGCATTGACATGCTCACTTCGGACCCAAGGACAATTGTGGTCGGGCTCAGTTTCATCGTCCCGAAATTGGCATCATCTGCAGCGCACCTTGAAGGAATTTACGAGACGATGAGCGAAACTTCGGATTATGTTCAAAGGACAGGAGCGTGGGGCGGGCAAAAGCGAAGGGCGTGGTTGCCTGAAATGAAGGCGACCGCTGCTATCCAATTTCTGCTCGGCATCAACACCATCACTTCATACTACGCTCACCCCTTCGGCGACCAACACGAACGAAGCGATTACGCCCACTATTGCACCTATGTCGGTCGGCTTGGGGTCATGCTGCGGAACGCGAAACATGTTTGCGATGTCGCGGTGCTTTACCCCATTGCTGGCATTTGGGCAAATTTCTACCCGACAAATTTGTCAATGTATCAACCGCACCCAAGCAAGAGGCTCAACGAAATTGACGACCAGTTCGTCCACTTGTGCAGGCTGCTTTTGCAAAACCAGATTGACTACGACATTGTGGACGAGCGAGCGATCGTTGAGGCAAAAATTGAGCGCGGTCGTTTCCGAATCGCAAAAGAGACTTACAAGGCGTTGATCGTTCCAACGACTGACGCAATACATTTGCCAACTTTGAGGAAAATTGCCGAAATGAAGCGGCAAGGCGTCTTGGTCATCGCTATTGGCAAGACCCCTGAATTTGCGGCAAGCCGAAACGAAGATAACGAACGGGTTCGGAAATTAGCGCAGCGGATTTTCACAGGCGAATCGTGGCTTCCAGTTGCTGACGGAAGGTTGATTCAGAGACTGAAGGAAAGGAATTGCGGCATTACAGTTGAACCGCAAAATCCTGACTTGTGGGTCGCCCGCTATCAGCGGGACAAATTGCAAATTTGCTTCATCGTCAACACGACAACCGAACCAATCACAGCGACGGTTAATTTGCCCAACTGGCAGCAAGCAAGCCTTTGGTTTCCCGACAACGGTGAAATTCAGCCGGCAAAAGCCAAGCGGGAAAAAGGTGTGCTTGAGGTCACGGTCACCATCCCATCACTTGACAGCGTTTTCGTCCTCAACTCCTTGTAAGGCCGGATTCAGCCGCGATGTCTTTCTTTGGTCGGTGAAGTTTCTGGTTTTGTTGAGGTCCTTTTTGCGATGGCAAATTGCGAAGGTAGGGCACGGCTTTATACCGTGCCGAATAGATCCTTGTGCCGACAAAATTCTCATGCTGGTCGGAGAAATCGGCGGGGGGTTAAACCCCGCCTTACCTTCTCATCCCTGAGAGGTGGCAACTTGTGAAGCGCCGTGATTTTATCTGCCAGATTGGTGCTGCAACAATGGGATTTTTCGCCGGACAAAAATTTTTGAACGCATTAGGAACGGAGGGACAAAGGATGATTGTCAAGCCCAGCCCGCAACAACTCGCTTGGCAGGAACTTGAGATGGGCATGTTCATCCACTTTGGAATGAACACTTTCACCGACCGGGAATGGGGAGAAGGAACGGAAGACCCGAGATGGTTTAACCCAACGGAGTTTGACGCAGAGCAGTGGATCAGCGTGGCGAAAGAAGCCGGTTTCCGCTATGTCGTGCTCACCGCAAAACATCATGACGGCTTTTGCCTGTGGCAAACCCGATACACTGAGCATTCGGTCAAAAATAGCCCTTGGCGCAACGGTAAAGGCGATGTGGTCAAAGAAGTGGCGAAAGCATGCGAGGTGTTGGGCGTCAAATTCGGCTTTTACCTTTCGCCTTGGGACAGGCACGAGAAAACCTACGGCACGCCTGATTATGACCGTTATTTCAAAAGCCAACTGACCGAACTTCTGACCGAATACGGCGAAGTCGTTGAGGTCTGGTTTGACGGAGCGTATGGTGGACCACCGGGCAAGGAGCACAAGTATGACTGGCGAGGTTATTACGAGGTTGTGAGGAAATTACAGCCGAACGCACTTATCGCCATTTGCGGTCCAGATATCCGCTGGGTTGGGAATGAGGAAGGTGTTGCGCCGGAAACAAATTGGAGCGTTCAAGACGCAACGCCCTTTCACACTTGTCTTGGAATAACCGGCAAAGTTTGGTATCCTGCAGAGTGCGATGTTTCCATCCGACCCGGCTGGTTCTGGCACGCACACGAGGACGAAAAAGTCAAATCGCTTGAACACTTGCTTGACATTTACTTCAAATCGGTCGGTCGCAACAGCGTTTTGCTGTTGAATGTTCCGCCGAACAAAAAGGGTTTGATTTCCGATGTGGACATTCAACGGCTTCGCGAGTGGCGCAAAGTCCTTGACAAAACTTTTGCTGTTAATTTCGCCTTGAACAAACCTGCGACTGCAAGCAGCACCCGTCCCGACACTAAGCCGGCGAACGCCGTTGACGGCAAGAAAACGGCTTTTTGGGCTCCATCTGAGGGAGCGAAAGAGGCATGGCTTGAGGTTGATATGCAGCGACCAACGACTTTCAATGTCGCAATGGTGCAGGAGCACATTGCCGAGGGGCAAAGGGTTGAGCGCTACCGAATTGAAGCCTTTGATGGGCGTGATTGGAAAGTTGTTGCTCGCGGAACGACCATCGGCTACAAGAAACTTGACAGGTTTGAAACTGTCACGGCGACAAAAGTGAGGCTGGTAATTGAATCGGCGGTGGCGACACCGTTAATTCAGACTTTCGGGCTTTACAGGTTGGTCAAAGATTAATCGTCGCACCAGAGGCGTGCCTTCCGAAAAAGTCGGAAGGTCGGGCTCCTGCCCGACCGAAATGAAAATCGGCTCAATGTAGGGCGCGGTTTTACACCGCGCCGGAAAAAATTTTTCGGCAGGGTGTAAAACCCTGCCCTACGAGAAAAAATTCGGCAAGCCGGAGGCTTGCCCTCCGAACGGAGGTTGGAAAGATGGCGGCAAACGAAATTCGCGTTGAAAAGGAAATGAGGGGCAAAAGTTGCTACTTCTGGGTCAACTACGAAGGCAAGGATGTCAGCAGGCTTTGGGTGCACGACTTGAAAGTTCGCTTTGGTGACGCTGTTGTAAGGATGGGAGGTATTGGTGGCGTTGAAACGGATGAGGCATACCGAAGGCGAGGTTTTGCCAGAAGGCTTCTGGAAGCGGCAAACGATTACATGCGAGAGGCTGGATTTGACATCGCCGGGTTGTTCGGGATTTCGGACTTTTACGAGCGCTGGGGTTATGTTCCAGCACTGCCAGAATATCGGCTCACTGTGCCGACAGAGAATTTGAAAGGCATGGAACTCAGCCACCAAGTCGCCGATTACTCCAACGACCTGCACAAAGATGCAGTGCTCAAAATTTACGAGGAAAACAATCGCGGGAGATTTTGCTCGGTTGTCCGCGACCCAGAAAACTGGTCGGGCTTTCCGATGGGCACCGATTGGTTCGTTAAGGCAGATGCGAAAGTTTTCCTGAACGAACTCGGCGAAGTCGTTGGTTACTTGTCCCTTGACGATGTTTCGGAGAGGACAGCGGTGGCGGAAGTCGGTTACGCGACGAGGAAAGTTTTTGAGAGCATGGCAGCCTTTCTGGCTCAAAGGGCTTTGGAACTCAAACACGAAGAAATCACACTGCTTATTCCCCCAGACCATGAATTCGCCATTTACTTGCGCCGTTACGGCTGCGTTGCCACGCAAACTTTTCACCGCAGCGGTGGCGGGATGATGCGGGTGATCAATTTGGAAAGCCTGATGAGGAAGTTAAGCGTTGAGTTAACGAAGCGCTTGAGAAAATCACCTCTTCAAGACCGCAACTGGACCTTTGCCATCGTCACCGAAATTGGCAGCGTAAAGGTAGAAATCGCCAACGCACGAGTCACAGTTTCACCGTGCGAACCATGTGAGGCAACAGAGAAGTTGGAACTTCCGCAAGGCAAATTAACACAACTTTTGACGGGCTACCAAACCATTGACATTTTGGTGGAAACTCAAGAGGTCCAATGCTCACCAAGCCTCATCCCGCTCCTGCGGGTTTTGTTCCCACCAAGTTACCCTTACATTTGGTGGGCTGACAGGTTTTGAGATTTTTGCGCAACGCCGACATCACTTGTGGTGTTGGCTCGCGGTTAACTACGAAGCGACAGCGAAGCGATGTCAAAATCGGTGTGGAGTGCAATGTGCGGGTGTGATGTTAACTTTTCTCCGCACTTTGCACCCCGCGCTTGTTCGGCAGCACTCTATTTCGTTTCGTGCCTTAATGCAAACTTTGGGGCGAAAATTTTCGCTGAAAGGTGATGGTGATGCGCGAGAACCGAACCTTGACAAAACTTCGTAACGGTGAAGCCACCATTGGCTGTTGGTTGACAATTGGTTCCCCAGTTGTTGCGACGATCATGGCAAGGTGTGGGTTTGATTGGCTCGTCATTGACACGGAACACGGTGCGGTCGGTTACGACGCTATGCTCGTTTGCGTCCACGAAATCTTAGCGACCGAGACCACGCCAATCGTTCGGGTAGCATGGAACGACCCAACGCTGATCAAACGAACGCTTGACACAGGCGCGATGGGGATTTTAGTCCCGATGGTCATGAACGCCGATGAAGCGAAACGAGCGGTTGACGCTGCAAAATTCCCGCCAAAAGGGGTTCGCAGTGTTGGGGGATTTGTTGCCCAATTGCTTCACGGCGACGATTACCCTGTCGCCGCAAACGAACAAATTCTCGTTGCTGTCCAAATTGAGCACATTGATGCCGTCAAGCGTGCAAGGGAAATTTGTGCTGTTGATGGCGTTGATGTCGTTTTCGTTGGTCCGAACGATTTAGCAGCATCAATGGGCTTGACAGGGACGCCCTTCCGCGAGAACCCTGAATGGCAAGCAGCAGTTCAAGCAGTTTTGGATGCGGCAAACGAAGCAGGCAAAGCAGCAGGGTTGCAATGCAGCACGATTGAAGAGGGGAAGGAACGGCTGAGACAAGGTTTTCGGTTTGTCGCTGTTTCCTCTGACGCTCGTTTTTTGCACTCAAGCCTTCGCCAAGTTGTGAAAGAGTTGAGGGCAAGTGACCGCAGAAGTTGACAAATTGGGCAAAACCGTCCTAACATTGGCAGTGGCGACAACGCTCTGCGAGGCAGGGCAGTTCACAAAGGAGGGAGAAAAATGGCGAAACGAAATTTGCGCCGACAAGTGTTCGTGGCATCGCACCCGCATTTGACACTTTGTGGCTTCACACTGATTGAATTGCTCGTGGTGATTGCCATTATCGCCACATTGGCAGGAATCCTGTTCCCCGTGTTTGCACAGGCAAGGGAAAAAGCAAGGCAGACAATGTGCAGTGCCAACTTGCACAACATTATCATGGCAACGGCTCAATATGTCCAAGATGCTGGTGAGCAATTTCCTTTCTGGCGAACTCCATGTTGGGGAGGAGGACCCGGTGGTGTTGACCCCATAAAGGGAGGACCTCTTATTGGTCCGCCAATTCCGGTCATCGTTGACCCTTACCTTCGCAGCCGACAAATTTATGCCTGCCCAACAACGGCCAGAGATTGGAGTTGGCCATTAGCGGCAGCCATTGACCCAGTTGATGCGGTCATGAGGGGTTGGTGGAACTGTAAAGGGGGATACGGTATTCACCCTCGTTTGCCGGTTCCTCGGCTTGAGTGGGTCTTTTACACGAGTTACGGCTACAACGAGTTCGTTCAAAACGATGCGGAAAATTACGGTCAACTTTCCAGCATAAAGTTCCCGTCCGAATTTGTGATTTGGGGAGATTGTTCGCGGGCGATGTTTCAAACTTGGGGTCTGAACGAAGTCGGCGGAATTTACTCCAACGGTGTCGTCAGCCGATTGGCATGGCCGGAGGTGGACGACACTCATCCCAGTTGGGCGACATCTCCCATAGGCGATGAGAGGGCTGGACGGCATTTGAAGGGGACAGTCTTGACCTTTGCTGATAGCCATGTAAAGTGGTATCCTTGGCGACAAATCCGAATGGCACGATATGGCGGTCCGTTAAGGTTCATGATTTGCGACGAACAACCTTGTGCACCTGACTTTTGGCGTTGAAAAATTTGAAAGCGCAGCGCAAGCGAACAGACTTGGGAGCGGATGAGAGGATGGTGACACCTCAAACCCCTATACTGGGGCAAATCATTGAGACGGCTCGGCGAGAACGAGTTCGCATACACACTTTTGTTGTCGCAGCGTTGTTGCTTCCTTTCAACGCCTATTGGGTCGGCTGGATGGAAGCGGTCAAGTGGACTGGTCACCCGACCACTTACTCGCTTTACTTCAACACCGTCTTGGCGTTGCTCTTCCTTTTTGCCTTTACGGAAGCCGTTAAAAAGTTAACGGGTTGGGTTATCTTCAACCGCAGTGAACTCATGGTGCTTTACTTCGCCTTGGGTGTTGGCAGTGCACTCGTTGGGCATGACCAATCGCAAGTGTTGCTTTCGGTCATCGGTCACACCCACTATTTCAAATCTCCGACAAACCGTTACGAAGAACTCATCTTCCCCCATTTGCCTCAGTGGCTCATAGTCACTGACGAGGCTGCTTTGCGCGACCTTTACATCGGCAACTCTTCGGTTTGGACGAAGCAAAATTTCTTTGCGTGGTTTCGCCCGCTCCTGTGGTGGTGGCTTTTCTGGGGCGCAATGCTTGCAGTTTTCCTTGGTTTGAGCGTTATCCTTATCCCACAATGGGTTCGTCACGAGAAACTTTCTTTCCCCCTCGCCCGCTTCCCACTATACCTGACGGACAAAAGCCTCTATCGCAGCAAACTTTTCTGGTGGGGCTTTGCTGTCCCTGCGTTTGTCAATACCTTGAACAACTTGAGCGTCGTTGTTTCGCCTGCCTTCCCAATGATGCACACTCACCGAATTGACTTGGGACAGTTCATCACAAGTTTTCCATGGAACGCCCTCGGCTGGACTCCATTGAACTTCTTCCCGTTCGCTATCGGCATCGGCTTTCTCCTGCCCCTTGACTTGTTGTTCTCAAGTTGGTTCTTCTACCTCGTCTGGAAGTTCCAGCGAGTTATCGTTGCTGCGTTCGGTTACCCGACAGGCGGTTTTGGCAACCCGCCATACCCGCATGAGCAATCGTTTGGGGCATATGTAGGTTTAGCGCTGCTTGTTCTTTGGACGGCAAGGCAGCATCTCGTTCACTCTTTGCGGGCAGCATTTGGTTCAAGTGCCCATGAGAAGTTCATACTCAACCCTCGTTGGGCTTGGTTGCTTGTTGGAATTGGGCTTACAATCTTGCTTGCTTTTAGCATCGTGGCTGGGATGCAATGGTGGGCAGCAATTCTGTTCTTCATCGGCTACTTGAGCGTTTCAGTGACGGTCTCAAGGGTTAGGGGTGAATTTGGCTCCCCAGTTCACGATTTGCACTTCGCTAACCCGGGCTCGGTCATGGTTCAGTTGGTCGGAACTCAACCCTTTACACCCAAAACCTTGACAGTTTTCACACTTTACTATTGGTTCAACCGCGCTCACAGGAGTCACCCAATGCCGACAGCGATGGAGGGACTGGTCATTGGCGAACAGTTGGGACAAAGCAAGCCAATGTGGCGGGCACTTTGGCTTGCGGTTTTGATTGGAATGCCGTCCGCTTGTTATGCTTTGCTTGAGCCTTACTACCGCTTGGGTGCTGATACCGCTCAAGTTGGTGGTGCTCAAAGGTGGTTCGGTTGGGAAGCGTTTAACAACTACCTGCTACCTTGGTTGACTGCCGGACATAAACTCAACTGGGGAGCAATTGGCTTCACTGCAGGTGGCTTTTTGTTCGTTTGGCTTCTTTACTTGCTGAGGGTCTACTGGATTGGCTCCCCCTTTCATCCTGTTGGCTATGCGATTTCGGGGACATGGTCAATGGAGATGGTTTGGTTTCCGCTCTTCCTTGCTTGGCTTGCAAAGGCGTTAGTGCTCCGCTACGGGACCTTCCGAGACTATTACAACATCAGCGAGTTTTTCATCGGTTTGGTCATTGGCGACTTCGTCAGCGGCGGCTTATGGAATGTCTATGGAACGATCGTTGGTCGGGAAGTTTATCGGTTCAACGAGTGAACAAAGGCTTGTCCATGTTAGCGCCTTGCCCGTTGACACAACGGGGGAGTTGCGTTAGTATGAACAATGCTACCAAAAATGGCTAAGGAGGTGCGAGTGATGCGACGGAGTGCGTTTACGCTCATTGAGTTGTTGGTGGTGATCGCGATTATTGCGATCCTGGCTGCAATTCTGTTCCCTGTGTTCAGCCAGGCTCGCGAAAAGGCGAGGCAGGCTTCCTGCACAAGCAATTCTCGGCAAATCGGCATGGGTTGGATGCAGTATTTGCAGGATTACGACGAGCGGTTTATTGATGAGTGGATGTGTAGGTGCTACTCGGCTGGTATGGGCGACCCATGTGAGGAACGAGACCCTTCACGACCTCATGGAGGTCGTTGTCGTTGGGGATGGGACAGGAAAATTGAGGTCTATCTGAAGAACTGGCAAATGCTCCTTTGCGCAAGTGACAACTGGTATTGGGGTCGCACCAACCCATGCAACCAAAGTTGCCGGTCGTGGCGCCAAGACACAAGTTACGGCATGAACAACTACCCCATCGGTCAGCGCTGCAACGGTGGCTACCGTTTGCCGCAATTTAAGGAACCTGCTGGCACGATCCTCTTCGGTGAGACAAAAGCGTGGCACCGTATTGACCAACCGTGGGTTGCGGGGAGGTCTGGCTACTACTTGGATCACATCAACGACATTAACTTCATGAACGACCACGAGCGCCACCTTAGCGGCGCACTTTACGGTTTCGTGGATGGGCATGTGAAATGGATGCGATTGACGCAAACTCTCCACCCGTCCGATCAAAGTTCCGTCAATCCACTCACTCGGGCAAATTTGCCCAGCGGTTGGGTTAACATGTGGTTGAGGGAGTGAGGATGGTTCACAAGGCATAAGGGGGTGACGAGTCATGCGTAAGGAAATACCAGCGTGGGTAGCGGCAGTAGTCATTGTGGTCGTGGTGATCGTTGTTGCCGCTGTTTACTACTTCGCAGGGACAATCCGTCCAAAAGGAACGGCTGGACCGACCCCGCCTGAAGTTAAAGCGAAAATGCAACAATACATCCCCAAGATGAAAGGGCAAATGCCGGGAGCCCCTATGCATGGCGCATATCACGGTGGCTATGGGGTTCACGGGCAACCCCCGTCAGCACCTCAACATGGGCGATGAGAATTAAGCGGGGCAGGCTCTGATGCCTGCCCCGTTTGTTCCACTTGCCCAAAGCCCGGTTCTGCCTCCCGCACCTTAATTGCGTTTGCATGAAAATTGCAAAAGGAATTGTGTGGCTGGACGAAGAATTTTGCGATTGAGGTTGGTAAAAAGGATGGTGCAAAACTTAACTCTGTTGTTAGGGGTGTTGACGGCTATGTGGATGGAAGAGTTTAAGGGGGCACAACTGAGCGAGCGTTGGCGATGGGTTGCTCCTGTTGGCGGAAGTTACGAGTTGCGCGATGGTTGGCTCGTGATCTCTGTGCCTGAGCGTGAAAAAGGATTTGACCACTGGAGCGGAACTTTCAATGCCCCAATGTTGCTCACCAATTTGCCCGATGGCGATTGGGCAGCGGAAACAAAAGTGCAAGTTTCTGATTACGCACCTGACAGTGATTTCCATGTCGGCATGGCTATTGCCGTTTCGGAACGCTACTTGCGGCTTTGGGGTATCTTTTACAGCGCGACGGTTTG
>Ga0209394_1001305_pt1 | contig 15063 bp, 15 predicted proteins | sample JNZ201metaG_FD_184122 | JGI IMG/M metagenome (GOLD analysis project Ga0209394, IMG submission 184122) | Hot spring microbial communities from Jinze hot spring, China to study Microbial Dark Matter (Phase II) - JNZ 20120812A (SPAdes) (version 3) ... | reverse complement strand
AAGATACTGGCTTGCTGATTGCTCTATACGCTATAATGGCTTTCTTCCACATGGCTCATGAGACGCCGAAGAACGTGTTGATTGCGGAAAGCTACATGCGGAGACATTGGGAGATGGCATACGCCTTCTACGAATGCATAACTGAGGTTGGCTGGCTCACAGGAATGCTAATCGGATTCTATTTATCAGCCCAAGGGCTCGCTGCATCATATATTCTACTAGACTGTAGCGTATTGAATTTAATGGCGTCTATACTCTCAATATTTCTTATAAAAGACCCAGAGCTAATCTTTGAGAGAAATCTAGTTAAAATTGAGAGAAGCATACAAAGCGCGTATGGAGGGCTTATCGCAGCCTTAAGAGCTACGAGTAATGTAGGCCGCATCAATATTATGGTGGAGAACTCAACTAAAGGATTCTGCCTAGGGCTTATCGCCTTCTTCACCGCGACAAGAATCCTCTTCACACCACTACCAATCTTCCTTTCCAGAGACCTAGCCCTTCAGGAGAGCATTGTTTATGCGCTCTTCTGCATAAACTCTGCTGGAGGAGTTGTTGGCTATTTCTTATCAGGTAAGCTGAGCCTAAATCAAGGAACCCTACATAGGGTTGCTGCCCTACGATGCGTTCTCACCCTCCTATTAATCGCTGCTGGAGCCAGGCAAGAATACCGCATAACTCTTACAGCGGCAGTATTATTCTTTCTGGGACTAGCCTACGCCATCTTTCACATTCTATCCTTATCCCTATCAATGGAGATTCTTCCAGAGGGAATGATGGGAATATTTAATGTAACAGAATGTTTAGGCGGGGCGCTAGGCTCATTCATAGGACCGCTAATAGCCGAGAAACTCGGTTTTACATACCTCTTCTTAGGAGCAAGCCTAACCTTCCTCACCTCATACATAACACTTAAAATAGCCGCATAAAGTCCTCCTTTATGAAAAATTAAAGCGAGTTATTAACTTCTTTTACCAGTTTTCTCAACCTTACCCTCATCTCCAGAAAATGGAGCATGGTAACCTGTGTACCTTCAAGTGTTAACAGCAGAAAATTCAAAAATGGTAAAATAAATTATCTAGCTAAAAGAGTTAGCCGCATACTCGCCTAGAAAATATATAATCTGCATTTTATGGTTTAGGGTTTAGAACTCTTATCTTCTTGCTGCTTTAATTGTTCTTCATGGATTACGCCTAGTTTCCTGAGTATTTTCAATGTTGCTCTCAACGTCTACCAATATTAAGATTGCAGTTATAACTATGCCTATGGCTACTGAGAATATCCATGTTCTTCTTCCGAACATCTCCCTGACAAACGGAGATATCGCATAGCCTACGTATGCTGAAGGCATAGTTATCATCAGTTTGCCCATGAAGTAAGTTATGGCGAACCAAACTATGTTTAATTGACTTAATCCCATGGGTATGACAATCCATTCGTCAGGTATTGGCGTTGCAGCCGCAACAATATTCATAATGTACATTGTTAACCTGCCATACCTCCCTACGCTTCTTTTCCTACATCTCCTTTTATCTACGATTCTACCTACGCCATAGGAGACTGCGAAATGCACTACTTTAGCTGCTGTCGCACCAAGTGCAACAGACAATCCTATAGTTAGTCTGTCCATGCCCGGAAAGCTCATAGCATAAGCATCGCTTCCAGAGCATTCGAAGGTGAAACAAATGGAACTAGGCTAACAGCAAACGTGAAAACGAATACCCCTAAAAACCCAAAAGCGCTTACAAGCCCATAGTAATCTGAAAAGTCCACATCATATTATATTGATCTTTCCTTTTTAAGCATTATCAACTTTATATGTGAAACCAGTTAATAACGAATCTTGAACACAGTTGAAAATAAAAACGTTATAGTTCTCATAAATTTGAAAAGTACATTAGTGTTTTTGGTTAATCTGATTCCATAACCAGCCCTCTCGACAGCTTCAACGTATATGTTCCAGCAAGCGGGAGCGTTTCGCACATAAGCCTATGCTCCTGGATTTAAGGTAGATGACAACTCAGCTTATCGTGCTAAGCGCTTGGTTTAATTCTTTAGGCGTCATTTCTGGGAGAACAAAACTCACCCTGCTTTAGTGGTGGAGAGTACGCAAAAATGGCAAGTTTCAGAGGATCCAAAGTTGAAGCTATAACTGCTCTTATCATAGCAGTATTTATGCAAAAATTTATGTGCGGAACAACAGAGAATTTTTGAATAGAGGGATTAGATTTGATTAAAAGAATTTTGGTGGCGATCGATGGTTCTGAACATGCCTATAAGGCTTTAGATTTCGCGCTTGATCTTGCTGAAAAATATTCTGCGACTGTTACCATAATAAATGTTTTCAAGCGCCAATGATTCCTATAGTTCCTCCGGTCGGCTATTTAGCTGAAGGCGAGTTATCTACTTATTCAATTGCCTACGATGATCTTGTTAGGGAAGTGAAGGCGGCTCATGAAAAGATACTGTCTCATGCTCTTAGAAGAGCTAAGAGGCTGAAACCTAACCTAGAAATTTCAACCGTGCTGAAGGAAGGTCGGCCAGCGGATGAGATTATTAAAACCGCTAAAGAGGGAGAGTTCGACCTCATAGTGATGGGGCATAGGGGGCTGGGAAGGGTTAAAGAGTTTTTCTTAGGAAGTGTTAGTGATCGAGTTGCGGATGAAGCGCATTGCCCAATACTAATAGTGAAATAGCTTTATAACAGCGCTTTCTTCAATATACTCATATTGATATTTTTAACAGCCCTTAAGGCGTCTATACATTACTTAAACATTCTAGGTCTCCAACAGATTTAGGAAGATTGCAAAAAGTCTTGCAACGATGCTTTCTGAGATATCTTTAAATAGCAATGATGTTCTCTTTTAAAAGTTTGGCGACCGAGTTTGGAGTATGCTGTGAGCGCGCGTGGTTTAGTGAAGGTTTATGAGGGTAAGGTTAAAGCCCTGGACGGCGTTAACCTGAACGTTGAATCTGGTAAGGTTTTTGCGCTTCTAGGACCAAACGGTGCCGGGAAGACGACTTTAATGAGGATTTTGACGACGCAGATTAAGCCTACCTCCGGTGAGGCTTATATTTTCGGGTTTAACGTTACCCGCGATAGTGCTAAGGTTAGGCGGTTAATCAGCTATGTTCCCCAGGAGATGAGCGTCTGGACCGATATAAGCGGATACGAGAACCTGTTGATATACGCTAAAATTTATGGTATCCCACCGAGCGAGAGGGATAAACTCATACGGGATGCGCTGGAGAATATGGGCTTAAGCGAGTTTGCAAATAACCTTGTTAGGACATATTCCGGCGGGATGATTAGGAGGCTTGAGTGCGCATGCGCCCTGCTAACTAAGCCTAAAATCCTATTTTTAGATGAGCCTACAATAGGGCTGGATCCGTCTGCTAGGAAGGCTGTTTGGGAGAGGCTTATGGCGTTCAAGAAGGAGTATGATGCAACAATATTTTTTAACACGCATTACATGGATGAGGCGGATCTATACTCGGATGAAATAGCGATAATTAATAGGGGCAGGATGGTGACTTCAGGGACGCCTGAAAGCCTTAAGCGCTCTGTTGGGGGCGAAATAATATCCATTGAGGTGGAGGATCAATCGCTTAATCCGAAGGCTTTAGAGATGATTAGGGGGTTGAGTGGAGTTAATGACTTAATTTTAGGCGAAAATGAGATAAACATCGTGGTTCAAGATGCCGAGCACTCGCTGCCAAAGATTATAGAGTCTCTGAGAGCCAACAATATCCTTGTTAGAAAGGCGTCTATAACTAAGCCAAATCTAGATGATGTCTTCTTAAGGTATGCTGGCGTTAGGCTTGAGGCGGCTTCCGGCAGGATTAGTGAGGTTAGGCAGGTTAGGAGCATGATTAGGAGGGGCTAGGCTTGAACGGCTTTATGAGAAACATGCTTGCGATGATTGAACTCGAGATGAGGAGACTTAGGCATGATAGAACCGAGCTTTACACTAGGGCTATCCAGCCGATCCTATGGATAGCCGTCTTCGGCCCAATAATGGGCAGCGTTAGAGCGATACCTACTGGCGGAATACCCTACACGGACTATATAACTCCCGGCGCGCTCATCCAGTCAACAACGTTTGTATCAATATTCTATGGCTTAACGATTGTTTGGGAGAGGGAGTCAGGCATACTTAAAAAGCTCCTCACTTCCCCGGCCTCAAGATACTCAATAGTTGTGGGGAGGGCAATGGCTTCAGGGGTTAGAGCGATATTTCAAGCGCTAATAGTTATACCAGTAGCATTACTTATAGGTGTGAAATTTACACCCAATATTATACACTTCATTCTAGCTTTAATGATAATATTCATTTCTTCCGGGGGCTTCGCGGCAACATCAATCCTTATAGCTTCATTCATGAAGACCAGGGAGAGGTTTATGGGTATAGGGCAGGCGCTAACGATGCCGCTGTTCTTCACAAGCAACGCATTATACCCCATCGCGATAATGCCCTGGATAATGCAATGCATAGCGCACTTCAACCCAATGAGCTACATCGTGGACGCCGTTAGATCACTGATGATAACAGGGGATTTAACGAGCCTCCCAATAGACCTGGCAGCGATACTAGCGTTTGATGCGGTAATGTTCATCATCGCGTCAGCGAGCTTCAAGAGAATAATAGAATGATGTCTGTCCACAGCCCCCAACAGTAAGCGTTAATCATCGGTTGTCTAAGAAGCGCAGGCTGGGGAAGTTTTACACGTGGCCGAAGAACCTGTATACAGCGATTTTAGCGGCATCTGTAGCTAGCAATGTTACCATGATAGTGTAGATCAGCGCTAACGCTATGGCATATGGGGGTAGTGACGGTATTATTATGCCTCCCCATACGAGTGTTGTTGCAGCTACGCTGTCAACTATTATAGCTAGCAGCATGTACCTGCTTGGTTTCGAGCTCCAGAATGCTCCAGTCTCCCTAAAGTTCACTATGTTTAAGAGCCCTGAGAGAAGAAGCATATAGAACATAAAGCTCTGCAGCTGCGGATATGGTAGGTTAATGAGCTTCGCTATGTGTAGCGCTATAAATAGTTCCGCGAGCTTCACGGCGCCAAGGATAGTTGATATTACTGTAAGCTTCGTTATATTCCATTTCTCCGGCCTTCTACTCGGCTTCAATACGTCGATGCTTATGGACAGCGTTACAAAATCGTAGAGGAAAAGCATTAATATCATGTGCGTGGGCGTTAATATTGGGAGCCCAAGGAGCAGTGTTGATATAGCTACGAAATACACTATGCTGAATGTCTTAACGATCTTGTTTATGGTCCAGACAACTATCTTCCTATAGATCATCCTCCCAAGCCTTATGATGTCGGCGATCTCCCTCAGCCCCGGAGATGTGAGCACCGCGGAGGCAACTGATTTGGCTACGTCCGTAGCCCCGCTCACGGCTATGCCTAGATCCGCCTTCTTAAGAGCCGGCGCATCGTTCACCCCGTCGCCAGTCATGCCAACCACATGCCCCTTCCCCTGCAGAGTCTCCACAATGTCATATTTATCCTCAGGCGCAACCTCCGCGAAGACCTCAATATCCTCGATGATGTCGGCTAAATGCTCCTTTGGGGTCTCTCTTAGGCTGATGGCTTTCTCACCTATGCCGACTTTACTCGCTATGGCTTTAGCCACGTGTATATTGTCCCCCGTAACCATCTTTGGCGCCACGCCTAGACTCTTTATAACGCTTATGAACTGCTTAGAGTCCTCGCGGGGCCTGTCATAAAGTCCTAGCAACCCAATGATTTCAATAGTGTTTTGCCGGTTTTCTATCACCACAGCCAGCGGCCTAAGTCCCTCTTTACCAAGCCCTCTAACAACTTCTTCAACGTCTTCTCTATTACTGTTGGTGGCTAGCTGAAGAAGCACTTGCGGCGCACCCTTAATAACCCTTATCCTCCGCCCATTTATCTGGACGAACGCTTCGCTCCTCTTTGTTTCCGGCGTGAATGGCTTAAACTCTAAGATCTTCGCCACACTTATGTCGATGTTCATTTCTTTAGCTTTCTGTCTGATGGCGTTATCTATGGGATCTTTCGTTACATCTTCAGACGCTAGGGCAGCGTACAGCACTACATCTTTCTCGCTATATTCGCCACCCAACGGAATCACTCTATCCACTATTATCCTGTTCTCGGTTATTGTTCCTGTTTTATCTAAGCATATAACGTCCATCATGGAGGCGGCTTCTACGGCTTCGAGCCTCCTAACAATTATGCCGCTCTTTGCGAGCTCAACGCTCCCTAAAGCGAGAGTTATAGTGGTCATGGCTGGCAGGGCTATGGGTATTGAGGCTAATAGCAGCGTTAGAGCGAAGGGCAGGAGCTCTAAAATGTTAAGCCCTGCCAGGATGAGCTTAGCTACAACCAAGACTATGAATAGGGAGTCTACTAGGAGAAGCCACTTAGTTATGCTGTTAGTTATCTCCTCTATTAGGAGTCTGGGCTTCGCTATCTGGATGAGTTCGACGGTTTTGCCGAAGCGCGTCCTCACGCCAGTTGCAACTATCCTTATAACAGCCTCTCCCCTAACAACCGTGGTTCCAGCGTAAACGTTATCGTTAACGCTTTTCTCAACGGGTATGGATTCTCCGGTCAGCGCGGATTCATCAACAGTTATAGAGCCCTCCAAAATGACGCCGTCGGCGGGCGCAACATCGCCCATGGATATCTTCACAACATCGTCTGGCACAATATATTCGGCTGCAAGGTTAACCCACTCACCATCCCTAAGAGCTTTCACGGTCACTTTTAACTTCGATTTAAGCATCTCGATAGCCTTATCAGCTCTATATCCGTGAACAACGCCTATAGCGGCATTTAATAGGAGAAGCGAAACCATTATGGTGAAGTCCACGTATTTCCCTAAAATGAGAGAGACCGCAGCGGCTACCTCTATGGTGTACGGCGTTAGCCCAGTGAGCTTCTTTAGGAAGGATGCGGCGACATTCTCCCTTTTTTCGGGAACCCTATTGAGGCCATAGATTTCGAGCCTTTTAGCGGCCTCCTCGCTGGTCAAACCCCTATGTTCGCTCATTTCACACGCCTACATGTCTGCACCGCTTAAACAAACGTTTTTAAATATTTCTTCCCGCCTTTAAACTGTTTAGCGGCGGAAGCAGACGCAGCCCAATAGAGGAGGGTTGTTCCCAGGTTTCTAGTCGCTGTCCATCTTATGCGCTAGCTCTTGATATCGAGCCGTATGGGGTAGTGGATACAGGCGCCTAGTTCTCCCTCCGCGGTGTAGAGCTCAAGCCCCAGATACAGCGTTGCTGTTTAACTCGTTGCGGAGAAGTAGCTGGTTAAGATTATGGAGTTGTTTAAGCCTAGGTTTAGCCGAACTATGCTCGTCGAAGCTGATATAGGCGCCCCGCTCTTAATAGTTATGCTAGTAGACTTTGTGAAGCCCTCTAACCAAATGTCCGCGTTCAAGGCGCTGGGAGCTGAGATGCTGTCGAGGATTAGTCTCGCGTAGAGAACCTGGCTGCTGTTTACCCTCAGTAGGCTCGCTGTTGTATTGAAGGGGCTGGAGCCCGAAATATAGATTGTTACCGCGGAGCTGGCCTTGTTAGCGCCTAAAGACACGGCTACGGCTCCCGTCGCTAAGGAGTACGCGTCACCGCCAAGTATCGCATCGCTAATTGGAACGGTGAGGACTCCGCATGGGTAGCCGTCGGGACATTTAACCACTATCCTACCATCCACGCCAGTGCCCACAACTACATCTCTTATCACTCTAAGGGAGAATGAGCTCGAAGGCGCCGCAGTTGAGTTCACCAAGTTACCTAGGTTATCCCACACCTCCACACTCATGCCGCCGCGGAACCCCGCGAAAGATATGCTCCTAGGGTCAACAGTAGATACTATGAAGTCTTCAAACCTAAACCATAGATCTGCGGCAGCATCTATTGTCACACCCGCGTAAGCAGCCGAACCAGATACTCGTTTAGGCCCAAACCGTGCATTCGGGACTCAGCGCGGAGACGCGACGCAAGATCCGCCCGTAAGGGCATGCTCACATAACCCTTTTTAGGCATGGAAAAGCCTCCTATTTAATTAGAACTAGAAGTTTTCCAGGCTAAAACATTTTCTAAGTCTTATTATTCCACGGAGCGCGCTTCAAAAGATCTCAGTTTAAGGTAAAAGTAGGGGTGAGAAGGAGGCGGCTTTAATTTTCTCCTTTAATTTCGGGCTTTTTAGAAATCGTTAAGGAAGCTGACGAGATAAGGCCATCGCAGCCGCCTCGCCGTCTAAATATTCGCTGAAACGTTACAGGCGAAGGCTCTAACTTTTCAAGCAACAATGTCCGAAATTTCCCTCAAAATCGGCGAGCTTCTTCACTACATCTATTTAGCCATTAGGTTGTTGATCTTGTTTTATGAGGACTTTTAGCTGCATTGAGCAAAGCCGCATATTCGAGCTGCAGGAGGCTTAGTAGTCCAGCCGCGTTTTCCAAGGACTTTAAAACATCTATGAGGCGGCTGAGCCTTTCAACCTGCGGGGGCCGAGAACCCTTACCACGTCTTCTGAAAACGTTACGGAGCCCATTAGCTTTAAAAGTTTTTTTCAAAGCCTCTTCAGGATTTAGAGGCTGCGTGACGGCTAGCACGTCTCTTTGACCGTAGATTGCCAGAGCTATCGGCGTGGATTCCCTGGCCAGGGTGTAGGCTGAAGACATTAGAGTGTAAAGGATTTCATCCATTTCTTCCCTACTTCTACAGTCATGTTTCCAGCTAGAACACTCGGCATGCCGAAGCCCCACCATACTCTTTAACAACAAGCATCTGAAGCTTACACGTGTGTTTCCACTCTATGCTACGTAGGCTGTCTCCCGGAGCATATAAACGGCATCCGTGAAACTCAACCCCGCTTTTAGAAGGCTTTAAGCCAGCCTGAACCGTGGAGGCATATCCCATGCTCCTGAGGGAGCCCTCCAGATACTTCTTCACAATCCACTCAGCGTATTTAGCTTTAGGTATAACATGCAGCTCTAGCACCTCTAAGTCTTGGCATGTTACAGTTAAACCCCAAGCATCCACAGCTATTAACTTGAGTTTAAGCGTCTCAGGGCATGCGAGTGGAGGTTTAACCGATATTTTCAGTTCGACTTGCGTTCTAGGCTTAGCCTTTAAGGCCGATGGCTCCACACTTACCCATCTCTCATGGAGTATTCGGATGTTTACGGGGGCTTTAAGCCTTGAATCTAAACGCACAGTAACCTCGGCCCTCTCCTCAGCTAACACCCTCAGGATTTGCTTACAGGTTTCAAAAAGCTCTCTAGGTATCCTACGTATAGAGAGCATTGTTAACATAGATATGTATGTGAACGCTGTGATAGAACCTAAGGCTGATGAATAATGGTTTAAGAGGGCTGATAAAGTAGCTGAGAAAAGCGATGTGAATATGAGCGTTTTACAGCGTTTAGTCAGCCTTCCACCGTTAGATATTTCAAGTTCTTCTGGAGGGTTCTCGCTTAAGCCCGCAGCTAATGCTGGTAAGATTGGAACACACGTTAAAACGTTCAGTTGGAGTGGCAGGGTTTCCTCGAAAACCATTGGTATAAGTAGGATTGTGGAGAAGATTATTGCCGGTTTAAGCCTAGCTCTCGCAGAGGCGTATGTATTTGAAGCTATAAGCAGTATGGCTAGTATAGAGCGCGGTACAGGCGTTAAAGTAGCTCCAACTAGAAGCATTGCGTACATGTAGCCTATGCAAACTTTATGGAGAATCTTAATTTTACTGCGCAATTTTAGGCACCGGCACCTCTTTTAAGGCTTCTTCCACAAGCCTTCTAGCGGTTACACCTTCAACCTCGGCTTCAGGTTTAACTTTTATCCTATGTTCAAGCACTAATGGGGCCAGTCTCTTAACGTCGTCCGGTATCACGAACTCTCTGCCCTCAATTAGGGCTAAGCTCCTAGAGCCCTTGTAGAGGGCTATTGAGGCCCTAGGGCTTGGACCGAGGGCGACATCAGGGTTTCCTCTAAGCTTAGCCACTAGGCTTGTAATGTAGTCTACGATTTTATCTGAAACATATATTTTTCTAGCCAATGTCTGCAGCTCTATCACGTCCTCAGGCCTTGCAACCGATTCAACTTTAAACTCCTCTATGTAGTCTATCCTCCTGACTATTTCCACCTCCTCCTCCATGCTTGGATATCCGCTCCAAACCCTGAACATGAACCTATCCAATTGAACCTCTGTAAGCGGGTATGTACCTTCGTAACCGTAGGGTAGTTGGCTCGCTATAACCATGAGTGGCTTTGGGAGATCGTATGTTACGCCCTCTATACTCACCTGACCCTCCTGCATGGCTTCGAGTAGCGCAGCCTGGGTGCGTGGGGTAGACCTATTGAGCTCGTCTGCTAAGACTACGTTTGCGAATATAGGCCCTTTTATGATCTTTGAGGAGCCGTCAGGCCTATACATGTAGAAGCCAGTTACATCCGTGGGAAGCATATCTGCAGTGAACTGGATGCGTTTAAACTCTCCACCTATAACCTTTGCGAAGCTTCTCGCTAAAAGCGTCTTACCAGTCCCTGTCAGACCCTCTATAAGGACGTGACCCCCGGATATCATCGCCACGAGTAGGGCTTCTTTCAGGTCGCTTTTACCTACGACGACTTTATCGAGCTCTTCTCTAATCCTTTCTATGAGGTTTAAGTGGTGCTTCAGCTCAACCATTTCTTAGCCCCCTTTAACCCATAATGGCTTTAAACATATTATTAACGTTAACGCGAGTATTATGATGGCTCCTACTGGTGAAGACGCATATGCGTATATGGTCTGAATCGTCTTCTTGGCTTCGTCTAGACGAGACGAGGGTGTATGTGACTGGTCGATCAAGATTTTAACCACCTCGTGGAGCTCCAAGACTTTACGTATGAAGGCTATGTTGTCATCCATGCTGAGCATGGAGTTTATCGCTATGCTTGGGTCTGAGATGGCTATCAGCCAGCCATCTCCAAGCTTTACTCTAGCGACCACTGGAAATGGCCCATGCGGCTCATCGGGATCCCAGTCAGAGTCTCCGTCTAAGTCTAGGAAGCTGAAGCTTGAAGACCATGCTAAAACCTCAGCGCTCCCCGAAAAGTTTAAAGTTGAGCCGTGGTTTAACACTACGCTTTTCACGTCCTCTATTTCTCCAGAGAACTTTATGCATTTTGGAAGTAGAGGGCTTTTATAGTTGAAGAGCGGGTCTATGAGGGGTTTACCCGTAAACCTAATATCTACATTAAGTCTCTCCAGGACAATGTTTCCATAACCGTAGTCGTCCATGATAATTAAAACGCCCCCATTTCTCGCGAAGCTTTCAATTGAGACTAATTCATGGTCATTTAGAGGCGTGTAAGGTACTAGTATGAGGGCAGTGTGCTTAGAGGCGCCCGTAAGACGGGTTATATCTGTTACCGCTTCAGCTCTTAGCGCTTCCGCGAGGCTTGAGTATCCGTTCTAGAACGGGTTGTTAAGCCTAAAGTCTCCGGTTGACGGGTAGAACCATATGAGCGCAGCTGCGATCAGCAGGTCAGCTAGTAGTATTGTAAGCCAGTTTTCAGCCTTCAAAAAAAGACCACCTGCAAGTCTATCCAATAGTTTTTCAGCTCTCTCAACATCTCCAAGGGTAGGCTTTATTGGAGAGTATAGGGCGAGCTCCGCCATAACCGTGAGCTCTCTGAAGTATATGGCTAAGTCTTTCAACATTGGTTTAACGCGGTTTAAAAACTCCCTCAGGGTTTCACTTGACTCCGGATCAAGTTTTAAAGCCTTTGAGATCGCGTCTAAAGCCTTCAGGTAGCAGTGTAAGACTGGAGCCCAATCCCCCTCCAAGATCGGGATGGGTTTAACTGGTGTAGGCATAGACTTAATCCCAGATTCCTCAGCCTTGAAAGCCTCAATGATCCTCTTATGGGTTTTCGCAGACTTTAAGACTCCTAGCATTATGGGTATTAAAGCCGTTAAACTTAGAATGGCGTTAACTGGATTCAATATTAGGGCGCTCACAGTGTATGTTGCGGCTTGATTCCAAGGGTCTTCAGGCTCAGCTCTAACCGTAAGCGTGTATACTCCTGAAAGCATGAGCGAGACTGGTATGCTTAAGCTGAGGTTGAAAGACCCATCGCTTAACCTTGTTGTATCCGATGAATCTGCTAGGGTAGCCGTTACAGTTATGCCTCCAACTATCTCAAGCTCTGAAGAGACTTCGCCTTCTATTCGAACATTTGACGGGATCACTATTACGCCAGGCGCTGAAAACGTCAGCTTAAGATTAGCCTTAACAACCTCTACTGGGCCTACGTATAGCCCCGGGGCGTATACACCTCTAGGCTCCGATTCTACTGTAAGATTATATGCTCCTATGTGAAGCCTATGGTCTGCTTGAATATTTAGCTTGAAGTATCCGTCTAACCCTGTTAAGGTAGAATTGGCCGCCCCGGCTAGAGAGGCTTTAACGATCAACCCGTAGACAGGCTCACCCGCCTCTGTTAAAGCGTAGCCTTCAATCTGAAAAGGCTTGCCTGGATACGCTTTAGAGGGGTGTCTCACCTTCAGCTTCACGCTATTAAACAATATCCTTACCGGTATCTCTTCACTCTCGCAGGGCTTATATATTCGATCGTCTTCTCCTTGAGGACTGTACACTGCTTTAACCGTGAGGGTTAAAACATACATGTAAGGTATTTTAAGATTAGCTGTGAATACTCCTGATCCGTTTGTGAAAGCAGTCGACGCTATAGAGCCTCCAAGTAGGATTGAAATCATTCTACCTGGCAGGTAGGCGCTGCCTGAAGTCAGAACCCCGTATACTTCTACAGTTTCACCAACCCACGCCTCAGCCCTGCTTAACCATATCTTTAGCCGTGTTTCTTTAAGTTCTAAGGCTTCTAATTCTAAAGTCTCTTCTCTGAGAGATCTTAAAAGCTCCAGGTACCTCAACCACAGAGTTTTAAGCCTAACCATTAGATCCATGAGCTTATCGTAGGCTTCTCTAACTTTGCTTTCAGCCGGGCTTGCGAAAACCCCTATTCTACTCGCAAGCTCTTTCGAGGCTTGCTCAAGCTCTATAAGCGTTATATTGGCGCCTCCAAGAGTTATGCTTGCGTCTTCAAGCTTGGGCTTAGCTTCTGTAAGCCTATGGGCGTTCAGCAGCGCTGACGCTTGCGTTAGTAGGGCTTCAGTCCTGTTTAGTCTCTCAATAAGCGTGGCTAGTAGACTGTTAAATCTTTCGACCACATACTTTACATTGGTTGGCATGTACGTTAAGCCCATAGTGTTTATTAAATTTAGAGCGCTTGCATAGTCTCTGGAGGTCATAAAGGACAGTATATTCCCATAATATGTTAAAAGCCACACCGGGTTTAAGACCTCTTTGACTTTAGACGGGTCTTCGTGTGGAATAAATGTAGGCTGGGCTAGACATTGAACGGTTAGAGAGAGCGCCAGCAAGACTATGGTTAAAGCCTTAACATGTCCCATATGTATACGCCGTATAAAATCTCTATCACCCTAGCGGCCACTATAAGCGAGAAGACGATTAGAAAGAAGCAGCTTATAATATTCATGTATAAGGCTACCTTAGGCTTAAAGGACCGGTGTAAAGCCATCGAAATGAAGTACTCTAATGTGAACATGGATACGTAGAGGTCGAGCCTTTCCTCGCCTAAGGCTGAGAAGATAACGACTGTTGCTGCGAACATTATGCCCATGAGGAGTATAAGCTTAGCCTCAGGCTCCAAGCGTGATCACCCGAAAATTCTAAGCCTTACAAGGAGCCTATTCCTGGTCTGCTCCTCACCCTCTATAATAATCGGCCTATCCAAGGCCTCGGCGGCTAGCGAGGCTACCGTTGAGGCTAGGGGGCTTCCTAAAACCTCATAGGCTAAGGCTTCACTCTCAATCGTCAGTTTTGGATTTGAAAGCTCCACTATAATAGTGCTCCCATCTACAGATGCCTTCACGGAGTCTACGACTCCTAAGACGTTGACCAGGAGCGCCGATAGAGATGATTCTAGGGCGCCCGTCGTATGCTCCGAGGGCTTCTCAAACATTTCTGCCGCTATTGAGCCTGGAGTCTCCATGAGCAAGCCTACGTCCTCCTGTTTTAAGCCATACCTGACTATAAGTCTTTTGGGAAGCGGTTTATCTATCTTTGGAGGCTCCGGGTTTGAAATTAAAGGTATGAGCGCCATAGGTCTTCCGTCAGCAAGCTTAGAGGGCAAATATACTGCTCTGCTTCTAAGCCCAAGCTCCTCTATCAGGACTGAGGAGTTTCTAATGCTCGATTCAAGAATTAGGCGGCTTGCCTCGTCAGGTATCCTTGGGAAGCCGGCGGACACTGCTAATGCGACGAAGCCCAATATTATCATGGATATTCCTAAGGCTGAAAGTGTTGTGGAGCTTAAGATGAAGAAAGCTAGCGTGAACATTACGACGCCGGACGATATGAGTGCCGAGCTGACCGCCCTATATACACGTCTCTGACTCATCAATTTAAGAGCCCTCTTTAAGCAAGCAGCGTTGTTCCCTGTTAATTTAACGCCCTCCCTCAGTCTAATACTATTCCATTTTTCATTTTTCATATTTATCTGCTTCGACGAAAACCCTGTCCGCTAAGTAAAGTTTGACCCCATATATGGATGTCGTATGTATCCTTCCATGCAAGTCTATTTCAAAATAGATGAGTTTGAAACTAGTGATTACGGTGCACATATAATAGCGCTGGGTGATATTGTGAGGGGCGGCTTAATTGAGTGTTTTCATGCCCAGCTTGAAGTATTCATATTTTCTAATCAAGGCTAGGATTGCCATTGCTTCTGTGAATAAGGCTAGGCTTATCGTTACTGGCGTGAGCCTTATCGTTACTGGCGTCTGCACTCATCATAGCAGTTAAAGCATGAATACAGATGTTAGCAGAGCCACCACTAATTATATAAAATCCCTCTAATGTCATCTTGTCACCCACCTTATAAACTGGACATGAACCTTTAATCTCCATGACGGAGATTAAGACTCTATACAATACCATAGATAAACTTCACAGGATTA
>Ga0209394_1001304_pt1 | contig 15069 bp, 10 predicted proteins | sample JNZ201metaG_FD_184122 | JGI IMG/M metagenome (GOLD analysis project Ga0209394, IMG submission 184122) | Hot spring microbial communities from Jinze hot spring, China to study Microbial Dark Matter (Phase II) - JNZ 20120812A (SPAdes) (version 3) ... | reverse complement strand
AGCAATAGCACTACTAATAATAGGAATAGCAATAGGATGGTTTATAAAAAGAAAATAGAATAAAAAGAAATTTTTTAAATTTTTAATTTTTACACAACCACCTTTAATCTGTTTTACCTATCTATTTTATTATAGATAAACTATTTCTAATTGTTTTGTAGTGCTCATATTACTAGGTTTATATTTAGGGGTATTTTTGTGGGTTTAGCTAAAATTGTAGAGTAGTAGATCGCTTTCACAAGTTCTAAGCTTTTATAGCCTTCTTCGCCATTTATTGGAAAATCTTCATCATTTTGTAGTTTAGTTAGAAAGTCCTTGAATAATTTTTTGTGGAGGTTTTCTCTCTTCTTCTCATAGGCTATATGGTCTATGGCTTGGTCCTTTACTTGGATTTGTGTGAAAGTTTCATTTTCTACTTCGGCAAATCCTTTGGTACCAAATACTCTTATTCTCCAGTATTGTTTGTCTGGTGGCTGGAATGATATTGATGCTGTAAGACTGGCGGTTACCCTGTTCTTGAACTTGATTATTGCGGTAGTCGTATCTTCAACGTCTATGGACGGATGAGATACATTATCTATGTAGCCATAGGCCTCCTCTGCTTCTCTGAATAAAAAGATTAGAAGGTCTACTACATGGATTGCTTGAGTCATGAGCAACCCTCCTCCCTCTGTACTTAGTAGTCCTCTCCAGCTTCTTGCAATCTCATCCTTTAGAAAGTAGTCCTCTTCATCTCGATACCACATGAGTGAGGCTTCGGCTAGAAATACCTTTCCAAGTACTCCATTGCATACCATTTCCCTTAGCTTCTGGATAGCCTCAGAATAGCGTCTCTGGTATACAACACCCAGTCTGACGCCATTCTTTCTCGCCTTTAATATCATCTCTTTTGCAGAGGCCAATGTTATAGCCATAGGCTTCTCCACAATAACATGCTTTTTATGCTCCATTGCATAGATTGCCTGCTGAGCATGGAGATAGTGCGGTGTTGCAATAGATACTACATCTATTTCAGGATCTCTAACAACATCATCATATGTAGTGTACCCTCTGCAACCATATCTAGATGCAAATTCGTCAACTCTGCCCTTTAATACATCCATTACAGCAATAAGCTTAACACCATATCCTTCAAGCTCTAATTCCTTCAAGCTCTCTACATGTCTACGACCAATTGCGCCGAGGCCCACAACTGCAACATTTACTGTTTTTATCGAGTATCACCAAGAGATTTCCTATTTTCTCATGGGTTATAAACTGTAGAATTTAAATCTCTATAGGGTGAGCTACTGATCTATTGAAGATCCACGATGCATCCTAACCTATTACATACCCCTTTAACTCTTTTCTCACAATCATGTTATCCTATAGAGGAGTCAATGATTAAGCTTTTTAACAATCTATCTTGAGGTAAGCTTAGTGAACCCTATGTGGCTAATAGATACCATGGGACAAAGATTTAATGTAGTTGATTTTGGGGCGGATTCGAAGGGTGGTGAGGATAGCTCAAGGGCATTTAATACTGCCATTGAGGAAGCTTCTGAGAAAAAAGGTGTGGTATATATTCCACCAGGGGAATATTTAGTTACAACAATTCTTCTAAAAAGCAACACTGTAGTGTTCATGGAGCGGGATGCTTTCATAAAGTTTAGCTCAGATTTCGATAGATATCCTGTTATTGAAACAAGAAGGGAGGGTCAGCACCAGTGTCAGACTTCCCCTATGATTTTTGGCAGAGATGTAAGGAATGTTGCACTAATTGGTGAGGGAGTAGTAGATGGTCAGGGGCAGCAGTGGTGGTATATAAAGAGGTCTCGTGTATCCGAAGAGATGTGGAAAAATATTGTAGACTCTGGAAGAGGTTTTATTGATGAAGAGCAGCAGATTTGGTGGCCTTCAAAAAGGGCCTTTGAGGGATACAAGTTATATAGAGAGCTCGTAGCAAAGGGTGTAAAGCCTACTGAAGACATATGTAAGCAATATCATGAATTCTTCAGACCGCAGCTCCTCCAGCTATACAATGCTGAGAACGTTTTGATAAGCGGTGTTACATTTAAGAATTCCCCTATGTGGAATGTACACCTCCTATACAGCCAGCATGTAACAGTAGAAAGCATCTTGATCACGGCTCCCGACTACTCTCCAAATACAGATGGTATTGTAGTAGATTCGTCGAGTGATGTCCACATCCGTGGGTGTTTCATAGATGTAGGCGATGATTGTGTAGTGATTAAGTCTGGTAAGAATGAGGAGGGTAGAAGAATAGGGAAACCATCTATGAATATCTATGTGAGTAGCTGCACCATGAGAAGAGGCCATGGAGGTTTTGTTATAGGTAGTGAGATGTCTGGGGGTGTAAGAAATGCCACTATAGAGAATTGTGTATTTGACGGCACGGAAAGAGGGGTGAGGATAAAGACTGCTAGAGGACGTGGAGGCATTGTTGAAAATGTTATTGCTAGAAACATCGTGATGCGGGACATAGTCTATGAGGCTATAGTCATAGATATGTTCTACGAACCTCTACCACCAGAGCCTGTATCAGAAAGAACACCAGCTATTAGAGGAGTCTACATGTATAATATAGTTTGTGATGGTGCAGGCCAGGCAGTGAGGTTGAGTGGATTGCCAGAGATGCCAATAAGGGATATAGTAATTGAGAACGCCAGAATTAGGGCAAGGAGGGGGATCCTACTTTCAAATGTCACTAGCGCTAGGCTCTCAAAGATTAGGATATCTTCGTTAGAGGGCCCGGTACTGGTACTTGACAATACAGATGGCGTGACCTTGGATGACTTTAGTAGTAGAGCAGGGTAGGCTTGGCACACCTAGAGAACTAGGCCATCTATAGTATTCGGTGGTGTCAGTGAGCCTTAGGCACATACTCTATCTCCATAATGTAGAGCTTCCCGTATTTGATCCAGATAGTGCTTACAATCTCGATTTTTCTGATGGTTTGACCTACTGGATTCTAATTAAGCATAGTGATTTAGAGCCTACAGTAAGATATCTGGATGGTAGAGGAATTGAGATTGTAGGTGGTAGGGAATCTAAATGGTCGCTGGTGTATAAACCACTAATAAGGGTTCACGAAGAGGACTACTATATCATTGAAGCTTATGTTAGGTACCGCTTCTATAGCAATAGATTTAACCCTAAGAAGGGTATTGTTGATGGGTTTGTAGTGAGAGTAGAGGCTCTGGATAGGGTGCTGGAGCCTATTGAGCTTAGGATAGAAAAGTGGATGTGGGGTGATAATGGTGAGACTTTCTATAGAACCGATTGGAGATGCGGATACAAACCATGCATAAGTATTGGCAGATTTAGATGTGGTGACATAGCCTTATCGGGGTATAGCGATTGGAAGAGGGTGTTCAGCTTCTTCAAAACACCCACGGGTACACGCTACCTCATGCTATACATCACCGGTCAAGGAAATGGCACGGTATCCATAGGAGGCGTGAGGGTAAGAAATGAGCCTTTGAAAAATGTTGCCCTAGAGCACAGGGAATCGCCATTCAAAACCCTTGCCATACCCCGGGCTACAGTGTATAGAAGTCTACTGTTAAGGAACTTTGCTGGAAGGATAATGAGGATAGGGGATCTCGATGGCGATGGTATTCCAGAGTTCGTATTTGTACAGAATGAGAATGTTGTAACTGGCGAGAAGTACCACCACAACATATATAGACACATATCATGTGTAACAGCAGTGAATATTGATGGCAGTATTCTCTGGCAAATTGGAAGACCAGATGCAAGAAACTTCCCAGCCCAGACAGAGCTTCCTATAGGCGTTATAGATATCAATGGTGATGGAAGAGATGAGGTTGTGCTCGCTAGAAATTTCAAGCTAATAATTATTGAAGGTAGTAGTGGAAAAACTATAAGGAGTAGAGATACACCGAAAGCAAGAGAGGGTGGAGGTTTTGTAGAGGGTTCCGAGACCATCTTTGAGAGGGTTTTCGGAGACCACATAGTTTTTGCGGATCTGAGAGGGCTGGGTAGAGCAAGGGATATAGTATTCAAGGACCGGTACAACAATATGTGGACCTATACAGAGGATCTCGATGAACTTTGGAGCTATAGCGGTAAGCTTATACATACGCCCCTCATATACGACTTTGACGATGATGGAAGGGACGAGGTTTTTGCCGGTGATGCACTTATAGATGATAATGGTAGAGTTTTGTGGAGGATAGATCTATATGACCACTGTGACAGTGCCGTTGCATACAGATATAATGGTAGAATGTATCTAGCCATAGCGAATCAAGATGGGGGTGTATACTTCATCGACGTGGAGAAGGGTGAGGTTATTAAGGAGTGGCATCTAGGCCACGCCCAGATAATGTCGTTAGCAAACTTCGATCCCACGGTCTCGAAGCCATTAATAGTGGCTCAAACATTTTGGGGAGGGGTAAACCAGTTTGTATTTGATCTCAGTGGCGAGATGATCTTTGCAGCATTTAATAAGGTCTTTGGCTGGGTACCGGTAAACTGGATCGGCAACGGTTCTGAATTAATTGCAGCACCTAATGGACTGTACGACCTCTATGGAAACATTGTTGTTCCCTTTGAATACAACATGTGGAGCGATAGTGAATGGGGGCCGAAGGTCTATGTATGGAACATAGTAGGGGATCCAAGAGATGAGGTAATTGTATGGAATGAGCATAGGCTCATAATATATACCCAGGATGATAATCCTAGGGACGGTGTATATATACCCAGGAGAAGAATGTATAACCAATCGCTGTATGGCAACTTTATCTCAGAATAGAACTAGAGGCTACATTTTAGGCATCCTACCATCGAAACTGGTACCTCCTTTATGATCTAGGTTGTTTCATGGCTCTTCCAGAATCACTGAATCTTTTCCAAATCTGATGCTCTCATAGCGGCATCTTAAATGGTATAGTAGAGGCTGTAATGTGGCATCTTAGTACAGAGATTTATCTTCTAGGTACTATACATTGGGAGTACCTTAGTTTTAAAGCTATGCATTAGTTTTGAATTGTATAGCTTGAAAATTTTTAATTTAGAGAGTTCAAATATGTGACTGGGGGCTGGATAATGCAGGGGGGTAAGATATTCAATCCTTTTAAAGAATATAGCTTGATACCGGCTATAGTAACCCCTATGAGGGCTGACTATAGTGTTGATCTGGATCAGATGGAGAAGTATGTAAAATGGCTGTTAAACTTTGATATTGGAGGTCTTGCTGTTGCTGTAGATACTGGTGAAGGTCCCCAGCTCTATAGAGACGAAAAGCTTGCAATAGTCAAACTGGTTAGCAGTGTTGTTAAGGGGAGGGTACCGGTGGTGGTGGGGCTTCAGGCTATAAATACCTTTGATGCTATTGAGATGGCTAAGCAGTTGAGGGATTCTGGTGCAGATGCCTTTCTAGTCTTTCCCCATTCTCTATTCATTGGACATCCGAATGAGGATGTCATCTACATGTATCATAAGGCACTTTCAGATAGTATTGATGTTCCGTTGGTGGTATTTAATCTACAACCTGAACTTGGAGGGGTTGAATATACACCTAAGGCGATAGAGCTTCTATCCTCATTGAGAACTGTTGTAGCGATAAAGGAGGCCTCCTTCAACGCTAAAAAGTTCCTAGATATCGTTAGAGTGATTAAGAGGCTGGGAAATAGCATAATGGTGTTGACAGGTAACGACAACTTTATCTACGAGTCTCTAGTGATGGGTGCTAGGGGAGGTTTGCTTGGTTTTGGTACCATAGCTGTTGGTGAACAGGTTGAAATGTTTAGACTTGTAGCAAAGAGGAGATACGATGAAGCTTTGGAGATCTGGGAGATGCTAGTACCACTTATGGAGGTAGTATTTGCTCCTCCTGTGAGAAACTATAGGGCAAGGCTCAAAGAGGCGCTCACGATGATGGGTGTGCTAGAGACGGCCTATGTAAGGCCACCTCTACATCCAATCTCAAGTGATGAGAGGGAGCGGATAAGAGGAATTTTGAAGCAGCTGAAGTTTATATAGGGGCGTGTAATGGAGATAGATCTCACTACAAAACTGCATAGAAGGCTCCAACTACCCAATCCACTAATTATTGCATCAGGGCCCTCCGTAAAGAATGATCGCGATATAGTACAGGGTCTGGAGGCTGGTGCAGGAGGTGTTGTTACAAAGACTATAACCTACGATGTTAACCAGCAGATTCAGCCAAGACCTAGGATGCATATTGTTGATAAACAGAGTGCATTAGCAAGGACAAGGTTCTACTCCTTCTATTCGGTAGATTTAATGTCTGAGCACCCACCTGAGAAATGGGCAGATCTACTGAAGAGAGCAAAAATGGAGATCTCTAGAAGGGAGATAGAGGGAGTTGTTATAGCCAGTATAGCTGGGCGAACGTATGAGGAGTGGGAGAGACTAGCAAGAATGGTATCGGAAGCAGGAGCCGATGCCATAGAGCTCAACCTATCATGTCCACATGTAGAGCCAACATACAATGGGTTGATGGGTAGAGCTGCAGCCTACAACCCACAGATAGTCTCGGCTATAGTAAGAAGAGTTAAGGAGAACACAGATCTCCCAGTGATAGGCAAGATAACACCACACGGAGCCAACCCGGTTGAGCTAGCTAGAACAATGGTTAGCGCAGGTGCCGATATACTAGTTTCTACAGCGAGATTCCAGGGACTGATACTAGATGTTGAATCGATGAAACCAATACTGTGGGGTGGTCTGGGTGGCTATGGAGGGCCGTGGCAGCTCCCAATAAGCCTTGCATGGACCTATAACATTGTGAGAGAGTTGCCTCAGGTAGTTGTGATAGGCTCCGGTGGTATTGCTTCCGGTTTAGATATAGCTAGATTCATACTTGTTGGGGCTAGAGCTGTACAGGTATGTACAACAATTGTTGTACATGGATATGGTGTGGTAAGGGTTATGCTGAGTGAGCTAGAGGAGTGGATGTTGAGACACGGTTTTTCAAGAATAGAGGATTTCCGTGGACTGGCAATACAAAACATACTTCCACTAGAGAAGCTGAATAGGGAAAAGATCTACAGATTTACAGTAGTTCCAGAGAAGTGTAGAATATGTGGTGTATGTGTAAAGGTATGTCCATATAGAGCAGTTATCGATAGAGGTGAGGAGCCTCCGGTAGTAGATGAGTCTAGATGCGATGTCTGTGGACTGTGCTATACAGCATGCCCCTTTGATGCTATAGTGATTAACCAAATGGCAAGTTAACAGTATTCGCTATATATGTTAGATATGCAATAGGTAGTGATCCTTGTATAGTAGCTTTAGACACCATCCTGCACCTTTATAACAATAGAATAGATTATGACATCCTACATGTTGAATAGCCCATAGATACACGGTATAAGATCAGAGCACAGGATCTTTTAATCGATCCCTCTGCCGAAGGATGGTATAAACTAACTAGTATTGTGGAAGACTACACTGCGTCATAGCTAGCAGATTTTCAATGCATTAGACAAATGTTGATTTGGGTGGTCGATATCCCTACCCTTGGTAATCTGACTAAATAAAGTTAGATCTACTTTTTAGCCTCCAAAGGCTAGCGGCTGAATATATATCCTATCTCCATCCTTTAGTTTTGTTGAGGGATCTACAACTAGAACACCATTCACTATTACGAGGATTCCTCCATTTAGGAATAGCTTGAATAGAGTTTCCCCAAACTCCTTTCCTATCACCGGAGGGAGTATCTTTAGAAAAAGATCCTCTATTTTCGAGTCTCCATCTATATCTAGCCAGACGAATTTTCTTCCAGTTTTCTGTGCTAGAAACCATGAAAACTCTATGTATATCCTCACTCCTCTATTCACCCAGCTGGTAGCCTCCCTAGCTTTGTCAGCTCCTCTGCAACATATGCTAGACCAAGTTCCTCGAGCTTTCTTCTTGTCGGTATCCCTGTCTTTACATCCCATCCCCTAGCAGTGTAGTAGTCGTCAAGCATTCTATCGAGTTCAACTATCTGCCCTTTCGATGGCGGTCTTGGGACAGGTTCTCTAAGGAATCTCTCAGGTAGCGTGTCATCCTTTCTCGTAAAGCCCTCCCTAGCATTGAAAGCCCTTTCGATATTGTATACCCTCTCACCAACTAGGAGGAGGTACTGTGGATCTCTAAACTCCTCAACACCTGTTGCAGCATAGAGCATTCTCGAGGCTAGCTCCAGAGGTATCATACCGTTTGACTGCGGGAAGAGGCAGAACCCCATAGCCTCGTAGGTAGCTGTTACATCTTGAACCTTTTTTGCAAGAGCACCCTTGCCCTCAACTGTGTATGGATCTACTCTCTCTGGAAAGCCGGTTATCTCATAGGTGTTCCATCCAAGCATGTGGCTTGCTCCAATATTCGATGTAGCGATGCTTAGGCCGTGGGCCTTTGCAGACCTCGGATCATAGGCGGGGATCTCAAGCCCCTTGACATGCATAGCGAACTTCTCCGCTCCACGGCCTATTAATTCTGCAGCCCGTGCAGTGCCTTCGGCAAGGATGTTGCCTATACCCTCCCTAAGGGCGATCTTCCTTATGAGCTCAATTGCCGGCTCAGGGCTGCCCCATCTAAGGTCGAGACCATCTACCTCGCTTCTCGATAGTATACCCTTCTCATAGAGCTCGTAGGCAAAGGCTATTGTAACACCTGTAGAGATTGTGTCGAGTCCATAGAGGTCGCACAGCATGTTTGCATACATTATCGCTTCCAGGTTTGTAACACCCAGTACACCTCCAAAGGACCACTGCGTCTCATACTCAGGCTTATCCCATATGATGCCAGCGTAGGGACCCTTTGATGTTTTGAAGAACTGCCAGCATTCTATGGCGCAGTTGTAGCAGCTACCGGTCTTGACAACATAGGTTGCGAGCACCTCTGGACTAAATCTATCTGCATTATCAAGCTCCAGCTGCTTAAAGTTGTAGGTTGGGAAGTGGCCAAGTGTATAGAATAGATATACAACACCATCTGTTCCAAGGCTTCTAAAGGCCTGGAATGCAGGGCTCTTATGGTAGATATCCAGCTGCTCCTCAACAAGCCTCTCGAACTCCTCCTCATTGTACAGCTCCGGCTTTCCAGTACCCCTAACAACTATAGCCTTCAGATTCTTAGACCCCATTACAGCCCCTCCACCACCCCTACCAGCACTCCTAGTATCATCAGTCTGCACGGATGCAAACCTAACGAGCTTCTCACCAGCAGGACCTACTGTAACAAGCTTTGCATCACGGTCAGTCTCCTTAAGGAGTACCTCAGTTGTGTGAGAGGCTATAGCTCCCCAGACATGGGTTGCATCTCTAAATTCGACAGCTCCATCCTGTATCCATAGGTATGTGGGCTTCTCAGCTCTACCCGTAACAACAATTGCATCGTAGCCTGCCAGCTTCATCTCTGCCCCAAACTTCCCCCCGCCAACACTTCTGAAGTACGTCCCTGTCAGTGGAGACTTAAACGATACAAAGAATCTACTTGCACTATGGGCGCCAACTGCAGCTAGAGGCCCTACAGAGAATACGATCATGTTCTCAGGGCTAAAGGGATCGGCACCAGGTCTCAGATGATCCCACAGCATCTTAGCTCCAAAGCCTCTTGCACCAATGAAGTTCTTCGCCAGCTCCATCGGGGTCTCTACAACTCTATACGTTTTTGTCGATAGATCTACCCAGAGAATCCTACCTGCATAGCCATATAGTTTAGACTGCGACATTCCAGAGCTCACCTCTAGAATATCCTCTGGAGGCTCCGCTATATAAATTTTGCAAGGAGGGCTAGAAGCTGTCAAGTTCAGAACACCTCCTCTATCTGGCATAAAAGTAAATTAGTATTGGATAGGGTACTATATTTTGTGGTGCAAACATGTCTCCTCCAAAGAAGCACCGTGCTGCACTGATTAAGGAATTCGGTAAGCCGCTTGCTATCGAGGAGATCCCTACCCCAGAGCCTAGAGATCGACAGGTTCTAATAAAGGTTCTCGGTGCCGGTATATGCCATACCGATGTACATGTGTGGAGGGGTGACTGGTCTGCAGCAGGCATACCGCCAAAGCTACCATTTATACTATCCCATGAGGTCGTGGGGACAGTTGTTGCTAAGGGTGATAGGGTACCCGAGGATATAAAGGAGGGTAGAGGTGTCCTGGTCTATGCATGGCAGTGGGCGAGAGACGATCCATATGTTGCTAAGGGTCTTACACAGTTAAGTAGCTACCCTGCACATCTAGCTATAGTTGTTGATGGTGGTTTGCAGGAGTACTTCCTAGTCTCAGACTACAGATTCCTGGTTGATGTCGAGGGGCTGGAGGATCTTCCAGCAGCTGCACCACTAGCCTGTGCAGGGCTAACAACATATAGAGCAGTAAAGCGGGTACTACCCCATCTAGAGCCAGATGACTATGTTGCAGTAGTGGGTCTCGGAGGTCTTGGATGTTACGCAATACAGTGGGTAAAGGCACTAGCACCCTATGTCAATCTCATTGGGGTGGCCGGTAGGGATGAGTCGATAGAATTTGCATCAAAGATTGTTAGACTGGATGCTGCAATCAATACCTCTAGGGTCGATCCGGTCAAGACCATTATGGAGATTACCAGGGGCAGGGGTCTAAAGGCTGTAGTAGATACCGTCGGCACAGAGGCAACGATAGCGATGTACACCAGCCTACTTGCTAAGATGGGTATACACATGCTTGTTGGTATGATTGGTGGAGAGGCAAAGATATCACCTCTACTACCATTTATAGTAAATGAGAGGACCATCACAGGATCGATTGTTGGTTCATTAAGTGAGCAGATAGAGGTTGTAAATGCTGCAAAGAGGAATATGATAAACTATAGAGCGGTTGTAACAAGGAGACTCAAGCTCGAAGAGGCTACGGAAGGGCTTGAAGCACTAGAGAAACGTAGAGCCTTAGGAAGACAGGTAGTTGTATTCTAACAACCCCTGCGTATAATAATCTAGATAGAGGTATTTTTCCATATATACAGCAGAACAATTCAACCAATACACCGCTGTAGGTATTATTTCCATACCATCGCTTCGATCTAAATCATAGTGTGAAGATGGGAAAACTTTTAAGCCAAGACTAGCTGTAGCTAGGTATTAACAACATTGCACGGTATCTCTATGAAGTTCGCATTTTTATGTAGGGAGCCTCTGTATAGCGTTAGAAAACGTATTGCCGTTATTGGTGCAGGACCTGCAGGGCTTACAGCAGTTGGATACCTTGTGTGTAGAGGCTATGAGGTTGATGTCTACGATAAGCTCCCCTACCCCGGAGGGCTAATGACCTTTGCAATCCCCCGCTATAGAATCCCCATTGAGGAGGTTTTAGATGGTTGGAGAGATCTAGAGGAGAACTTCGGTGTAAAGTTCTACCTCAGGACAAAGGTCGCTGTAGGCGATGGACATGACGAGGGCGATGAGTTTATCGAGAGGAGGCTAGATCTTTTAGAGCTCTCTAGAAACTATAGCGGCGTTATAGTTGCTACAGGTACGTGGAGGTCTAGAAGGCTCGGTATAGAGGGTGAGGATGCGAAGAATGTCGTTACAGCGCTAGACTTTCTCTATCGCCAGAGGCTGAGGGAGCTGAAACTATCTAATGATAGCATGCAGAGCTTCGGTAGAGCTATAATTATAGGTGCTGGGCTTTCAGCTATTGATGCAGCTGAGGAGTGTCTCTCTATAGGTGTAAAGGAGGTTTACCTAACGTATAGGAGGAGTATTAGAGAGGCTCCTGCAGGAGCCCATAGGATAAGGGAGCTTATTGATAGAGGTGTGAATTTTATTGAGCTTGTTCAGCCTAGGAGGATTGTTTCTGTTGGTGGTTTTGCTAGGGGTGTTGAGTTTGTTAGGGTTAGGCTTGGGGAGCTTGATGAGAGTGGTAGGCCTAGGCCTATAGCTATAGAGGGATCTGAATTCACAATAGAAGCAGATCTAGTTATAGCAGCAGTAGGAGAAATACCAACACCACCGATATATTCAGGCGAGCTGGTGAAGTACATCGGTAGCGATGGTAGACCTAGTATCGGAGGCGACTATAGAGTGCCGGGTACAAATATATTTGCTGTTGGTGATGTGGCTACAGGTCCCTCAAAGATAGGGCTTGCTGTAGACCATACTCTGAAGGCTATTAGGGTAATCGATGGGGTTATATCCGGTGAGAAGGTTAGGGTCGATGATATGGTGAAGAGATTGAAGAGGGTTGAAAAGCCTATGCTAAAGTTTGCTGCGTGGAGGGATGACATTGCTGAGGAGTTGTGTAGATACTTAGGTAGATTTGCAGAGGTGAAGATAGAGAGCTGCTTAGCCCTACCACCATTTGCTAGAATCTTCAGCTATGCAAAGTGTATAGGGTGTGAGACGTGTAATGCTGTATGCAGCTTTATCCACGATAGTAAGTCCTTTATAAAGGTTAGAAAAACAGAGGATGGTCTGGTAATTCCAACATCCTGTCTACACTGTGTAAATGCAAGGTGTATAGCGGTCTGTAAGAAGAACGCTATTACCAGAGGTGAGCTGGGGGAGGTTCTTATAGACTATAGAAAGTGCAATAAGTGTATGGATTGCCTAAACGAGTGTCCGATAAGGGCTATGAGGATAAGCAGAGGTGATATAGTCAACTGCGATCTGTGTCAACCACTAAGAAGAGGAGGTCTGGAACCGGCGTGCATAGCTATGTGTCCAAGTAGAGCAATATCGCTAACCCTTAGATAGAACCTATACCCAGCCCATACACCTATAGCAAAACATTCAGGATATCCTATCCTCATCTTAATTTATTCTATCTATAGAGCTACCGGTTATCTGTAATAAAAGTTTTTAAATATACGCATTTCTTCTGTCTGCTTAACAAGTAAGGGGCTGTTGAGGAATGGAGAAGAAAATCCTGATTGTATTTGTGCTTCTCGGACTAGTTTCTCTAGCTGCTGATATGGTTTACGAGGGGGCTAGGTCTGCTAGTGGGGCCTATCTAGAGTATTTGAAAGCTCCGCCTATTGCTTCATCTATTGTTGGAGTGGGTGAGTTTATAGGGTATATCCTTAGGTTTGTAAGTGGTGCTGTAGCATCTTATCTAGGGTCTTCAGCTGTGTTCTGGGGTTTTGTAGCACTTGGCTATGCTATGAATGTCCTGCTTCTACCCTTCCTTGCCTTTACAGGTATTTGGTGGATTGCAACACTGCTATATCTTGTGGAGAGGATTGGTAAGGGTTTGAGGGCTCCTGTGAGGGATGCTATTTTAGCTGAGGTTACCGAGGGTATTGGTAAGGGGAAGGGCTTCGGTCTTCACGAGGTTATGGATCAGGTTGGAGCTTTGGCAGGCCCACTACTCTTTGCATACATGCTTATACACTACGGCTACTCAAATGCATTTCTAGTACTCCTAATCCCAGGCACATTGGCTATGGCATTTGTATTTACAGCATGGTTTCTGTATCCAAGGATTAAAAGTGTTGAGATTCCATCGAGGAGGATTTCGTTTAGAGGTATGGGTAGAAGGTTCTGGTTATATGTATCATCAATGGCTCTACAGTCTCTAGGTTTTATACACTGGGCTATAGTATCCTACTTCCTAAAATACTGGGGGGTCTTGGGAGATGCTGAGATAGCACTGCTGTACGCTATTGCGATGGGTGTAGACGCTATCGTAGCCTTTCCAATAGGCTATCTATATGATGTGGTAAAGTTTAGAAGCCTCTATATAGCCCCCATAACAACGTTAGCAATAGTACCACTGCTAACTACAAGAGTTGCAGCCCTAGCATATGCAGCAGCCGTTCTCTGGGGGGTTACAATGGGTATATCAGAGACGATAATGAGAGCCTCTATAGCAGATATAGTTGGGAGGGATAGGCTGGCAATGGCCTACGGAGTATTTGGAATGCTGTACGGGGTTTCATGGGGTATCGGAGGCTTTGTACTAACCTCTCTACTACAGATATCAGCACCATTAGTAGTAGGCTATACAGTAGCAACGCAAATGCTGTCACTTACGATACTAACGATACTGAATAGACAGAGCAGTTCGGAGAGACCACAACATTAATAGTTACACACCCCCACACTGCATAGAATATCGAATATACATCTATTCCACCATCAATATTTAACAAACTCACCGAATTCTTTAAATCAATTATATCTCTAATCTTCTCTCCATCCTAAAAGAGCTAGATGCAGACCCTACGGCAGAGGATGTTCTAGACAGATAGAGGGATTTAGATGCAGGACTGGGAGAATGGTTGTAAGTATCTATATTAGAGCTGGATGTACTTACTACTTGAATCCTAGTATGTGTATACTTTTATTTCCTTTCCTCTTGCATATGCCTCAATTTCCTTTCCTATCATTGCTCCTGCGAGTATGCCTACAATATTCTTTTCCGGGTAGTGCTTCTTAGCTATATCAATCTTGGCTATAAGTCTTCCAACATCTTCATACTCCGGTCTAACCTTAACCTCAATAATGTATACTACTCTATCTGTCTCTACAAGGAGATCTATATCAACATCGTCAATTCTAGCATTTCTAATTCTTTCTAACACCTTCTCTCCTCTTTTCAACACCTCCCTTTCAATATCCTCATAGACTGACTTAGCATAGAAACTCTCCGTTAGTGCACCAACAACTAGAGAAAGTGATGAAACCTCCCTTCTAAGCCCATTAATCTTCTCACTATGCTCACCAATCTTAGTAACAAGTATATTTAGTGTTTTTGTAACCTCCTCCAGTCTCTTGCTATGCTCCTGCAGTATCCTGCTGTGCTCCTCCAGTCTCTTGCTATGCTCCTGCAGTATCCTGCTGTGCTCCTCCAGTCTCTTGCTATGCTCCTGCAGTATCCTGCTGTGCTCCTCCAATCTTTTCTCTATCAATTCCAGCCTTTTGCTATTCTCTTCAAGCCTACTCTCTATTGTATCTAATCTTTTGAGAATTTCTAGTACCCCGAGTGCACCCGCCATAGCATATCTAAACTCTACATCCTCCTCTAGTGTTTTGAGTATTCTAAGCTTCTCCTCCTTACTCAGTACCTCACTCATATTTACCTCACTGGGAATAGTCTGCAGAGAAGGG
>Ga0209394_1001302_pt1 | contig 15083 bp, 18 predicted proteins | sample JNZ201metaG_FD_184122 | JGI IMG/M metagenome (GOLD analysis project Ga0209394, IMG submission 184122) | Hot spring microbial communities from Jinze hot spring, China to study Microbial Dark Matter (Phase II) - JNZ 20120812A (SPAdes) (version 3) ... | reverse complement strand
ATAGTCATCAAGTTGCTTCCACCAATCCTCAGCATAAACTTTCTTGACTTTCAACGGCAAAATCACTACGCAACTAACAACGAAAATGATAAAGAAAAGGCCTAAAACCTTTGTATAAGGTTTTAGTGACAATAAAACCCCCTCTAGTTTAACTATTAGGGTGTAAAATGTTTAAAAAGTTTTCGTAAACCTTTATAACGGCTATATGTTTAAGGATCCTGTTAGGAGTTTCCATCAGGAACACTAATAGAAAAATTGTGGAGTAGAGTTAGTATACTAATTGTTGAGGTTCCGGGATGATTTGGAAGTAACGATATGTGTTTGATGAAAGGTTTGCGGAATTGTTTAGTTGGTCATATGCTGTGATTTTGTATTGGACATATCTTATGGGAGTTTGTTGTGGTATGGTTTGTTCCCATGTGTTTGCGGCTATTTGGTTCATGGTGAGGTCTATCCAGTTTGACCATGTTATGTTGTCTGCGCTTGTTCTGTATGATAGTATTACGTTTTTAACTCCGCTATGTTCGTCGTAAACAGTGACTCTCACGTTAACAGGCTGTGGTAGGTCTATTATGTTGCTTTTGGGGTCCTGTTGTAGATTTGATAGATTTGGCGGTGTTGTGTCTATTTGGAAGGTGTGGGATGTCCAATCGCCCAAATTGCCTGCCTTATCTTTTGCCCTGATAATGTATGTGTTCCGTCTGGTTGAAGAGTTTGATGTGGTCATGTTTCTGGTCCATTATCCACCTTCCAATAGTAACCAGCTATACCGCTGGCATCATATGGCGTAGACCATGTAAATATAGGCGTATTATCATCACCAGCCGGAAACTCCATCATCTGGATTCGGTGCTGGCGGCGGTGTTCGATCGACATCTTCAAAGCAAAATTACAAACTGAAAATATTTTCGCAAGCTTAATCCTCGTAATTCTGTTAACTGCGACTAATAGAAAAATGGGTGGTTAATGTTTTCTTTTCGCTTTCCATATTGTCGTTAGGGTTGCCAGTATCGTAAGGGCTAGTGTGGTTGATGGGTATTCTGGTATGACGTGGTATTTGTAGTAATAGCCATTGTTGTCTTCAACTGCCATATATTTGTAGCGTTATCCCAAAAGATTCCGCCCAAAACGCCTATTATAGCTGCTTCAAAAATTACTATGCGGAAAATGTAGCTTATCGGTGCGCCTAAAGCATCTAGAGTTGCAAAGTCTCGTCGTCTTTCTGAAACGCTCACGGGGTTTACCGTCATGACGGGTATCGCGCAATTACGCTATTCTTCCATTAAGCGACTAACAGAATATGAATTTAGTACTTAAAAATGAAAGGGTAGAGATAGCATGAATTGATTAATAATCCATATTTTAGATTCGCAAGTCAAATATAGCATATCGTGTGTCATCAGACGTAATTAAGAGTGGTAAACATTGCTAATTGAAGATTGGATTGCTTGGTTGCTATCTGTCCTCTTATCTTTCACCGGGGTTCCCTGCGTAGCAGATGGTTCTGCAGTTTATGTGCAGTCGCTTAACCATAGGTTTGTGGTAATCTTGTCTTGTGTGGATTTGGTTGGCATAGGTTTATGGACTTTTATATTTACCTTTGTTGTTTGGGTTTACACCAGTCTAAATAATTTAAGCATTTCTCGTCGAAAATACACCCTAGTTGGATTTTTAGGCTATACTGTTTTCTTTTTGGCGAACATCTTTAGAATGTTTATTGAAATCCTTTACGTGGCAAACGCTGGGGGAGATTATATTATCTATGTATCGCGGTGGCAGGCTTTCGAGGAACAGGTGGGAATCGGCATAATGTTAGCGACCTTTACCACTTTATTTTTAGGCTTCTACTTCGTGTTCCGAAGACAGAAACCACACTGCGTTGGGGTTATTGATGGGAAACGATGAAATAGAGAAAGAGGCAAAAGAAGTTTTGAAGTTTTTAATGGTCTCGATGGCTTGTGATTCAGAGAGGTTAGGGGTTATTCGATCTTTAAAAGAGGTTAACGTCCAGCTTCATTTTAGAAGATTAAACTTTTGAGGTTATTATTCCAATTATGCCGTTTATTAAAGGGGGTAGAGAGAGAAAATATCCTAGCGGATCAAATTTTTGAAGCATTGCTAAGTTTAGAGTGTAGTTCAGATAGATTCCAGTTGTTATAATGCCGGCAACTAAATTGCTGATTCCACCGCGGAGAAAATGGTTTTTGTTTATGGAGTAGCATCCGAAAATTATTAAAGAAACCGAAACAAGTGTTGCAAATCCTACATAAACGACTTCCATGTAAAGGTTGTCTATTAATAAGGTGAGAACTAGATAGCAATTGATTATGTAAATTCCAAGCAGAATCACGTTGGCAACGCTAAGAAGTCCTAGAGAAATAGTAATTATTTTTAAAGTCTTCAAGTTAATTTTAGACAAGCTAACTCCCTCTATTAGGTTTAAATTAAACTAGAAAATAAAAATGGGGGTTTTGATAAATGTTTTTCATTGTTTAGGCTGCTACCTTAAGCCTTTTAACAACCACTGCTGCCGCAACAATTGCAGCTATTGCCGCAACGGCAGACAACACCGTCGCAATATTGACGCCCATACTGACGTCAGGCGCTGGCGGAGGAATCGCTTGGAGAATCTCTGCCAATTTGAGTCGCACATCCCAGCCTTCGTTGGTTTTAATATAGACAACATCGCCTTTAATGGATTCAACCGTCCCCTTTATGTCGCCCACAAGGGTTTGAATGTTTACTACACGGTCTTTAATGTCAGTAACTTTCGGCTGGATATCTTCAACCTTTGTCTTGATAAGGCCAATCTCTGTCTTTATAGTAGCTACGTTGTCTTTAATCTCCAATATTATAGGCTTGAGCTCTTCCAATTTGCTTTTGATTTGTGGTAGTAGATCAAGAGTGCTTATGACTTTTACTGTACTTGTATGCTCGAAAGTAGACACTTTCATCCAGTGGCTTACATTCCAATACGAACCTGAAGTTGCAAGGAACAGTGTGACATTGTACACTCCTTCTTGTAAAGCGGGCCAGAATAGTCCGCATTCTGTAAAGCGTTTTGTTAAGTGGGTGATTATGTTCTGTAGTGTTCCTTGCTCGTCTATGTACCAGTTTTCGAATACTTGTTTGTTAACGCCTTGCAGAGAATCTTTGTTATTGCAGAGGATATAAATCGTTTGTGTTTTAGGCACTACATCCGGTTTTACGAATCCTGTAGCTTCTACGTTTATAAGAGCTGGACCTATGACCTCATTGGGTTTAAAGATTATCTGTGGTTTTAATTCGAAAATGGCAGATTTATTGCATGGATGACTGTAAACTTTCACTTCATAATAGCCTCGTGGAGTGGGCGGGAAGGTAAATGAGACCGTGAAAGTGCCATCGGTTTTAACTGTTGTGTTAGCTACCGTTATTTCTCCTTGAGGCATGATAAGGGTTACTTTAACTTTCGCGCCTGGTGTAAAGTACTCCCCAGAGACGGAAACACTAGTGCCCACATATCCTTCCTTAGGAGTTAGCCGTATGCTCGGCAATGCTGGTATTTTGTAAGTAAACCTGTTCGTTTTACTTCCTTTGTTACCGACTAAATCCCAAATATTAACCGTTAAGTCATAGGTTCCCGATTCCGGTAAATCTGTAACATTGAAGCGACGTTCCCAAGGTTCTTTGTCTATGGTTCCACTGAGCGGGCCCCACACTACTTTACCAGTTCGCGCATCTACGATTCTAATCTCGTAACGTCCGCCTTTAATACCAGATTTGCATTGTTCAGCATCCTCTGCCTTAACGTAAACCGTGAAATAATGATGACCACAGGGCAGCACATTCCCGGTAACGGTTTCGCCTTCTTTTGGTTGGAGGTCTAATATGATAGGTGGATTCACATCAATGATTAAGGTTAACCAACTTAGCTTAGTAACGGGCGGAGAGCCAGAATCGGTGGTATAAATTGCAAACTTATGTTGGCATGCCGTTGGACCTTTTATGAACTGAATGGCAAACCATGCTGCCTCGCCTCCTCGGATGGGATATGTGGTATTAGACTGGAAGATTATTACTGTAGGCCATCCTTCTTTATCAAACTCATCTGGAATAGCCGACCAACCTTTGAGCTGTTGCGTACTTTGATTGTAGTGAAATAGCGCAAGTCCATTTTCATCTTTTGGAATAACTAATTTGAAACTTACTATGGGATCAGCTCCTGGAATGCCCAAATTTTTTATGGTGAAATTTAGCCATATTGGCCAAGAAATCGCTGGTAGATATTTAGTGTCAAGTTCCCCTGGAATGTCTGTCCAATATACCTTTGGAGTATGATCAGCGTACGCGTTAGGAATCAACTGAAGGCTTAGGGGGATTGCGAGAATGACCACTAGCGTAAATATGGATAAAAGCTTCCTTTTCATCTCTTTCCTTTCCCCATTTCTTTTGCATGTAAAAATTCAACTATACGTTATAAAAGGATTGGGTTTATATTTGAAAGCCGAAAGTTATGTTGTTCTATATCATTTTTATAAATCTTAGTTTTAGTCAACAAATATTTACGGTTATAAGATTAAATAATTTTGCAGTAATATATTGTTATAATGATGTTTACGAAAATTTGTCTTTCCTTTCACTTGATTTCTGTGCTATTTTCTCTGCACAACTTTTCTCAAACTCCATGGCGATGAGTCCTTTTGAAACGTCATTCTTTTTGGTTTCATATCCAAACGCATGAATCAACCCTTCCAGAAACTTCGAAAATAGCTCAGTGTACTCTAATGAATCATTTGGGGACAACCAGTTGACGAAAAGTTTATCTCCATCCCTTAAAATTCGAATTTCACTAGATTTGCTGGAACAAGCATCCAACAGCTTTTCCATAATGTCTAGGGGTTCTTCGCCATAAAACTTAACCTGTAGATATTTTCCATACCAACGTCCAGACTCATACCAACGTTTAAGAAGTATATCCTTCTCCTGCTGATAAACTCTCTCAATCATACACAACAATGCATCGGCTGGCACAATAAGTGTCCCACCATTACGACTAATCTCAAGAAGTCTAAAACGCTCCACAATCTCCTCTAGAGACTTATTCATATTCTCAGCAACAATCGCCTGCTTTAAAATTTCATTGGTAAAACTATAGACGGTCATACCCTTCCTGTTAGCTATTTGAATAATCTTTTGTGCAACCTCCCCATCAACCGCTAGGAGCTTCTTCTCCTTTCTCAAAGAGGGGCCCAAAAAAGCGCACCCTTAATGTAATTATAAATTAGCATAGCCAAATAAAAGTTTATTGCCAAAGCCAAAATTAAATTCGCATCGGTTCTAAAAGAAGTATTAAATAAGATAAACATTCGCCGAGAATCTAAATAAAATGTGTAAACCTTTACACTTTACAACGTTGCAGCCAAGTTTCAAAAGGGAAGTTACAACAAAGACCATTAGGGCTTATGTGAGGTTGTTAATAGGGAAAGCGTTCCTACCACAATAGTCATTCCTTTTTATTGAAGCGCTCTTTTAAGCTATTTTGCATGCTTCGAGTAACAAATCCTAATAATCACAATGTCTGACAGAAAAAGATGGGGAATTACGCCTTATTCTTTTCCGACTTTGTCTAATAGGAGGTAGTGTTTTTTGGCTTGTTTGTCCCATGCTGTGGCTATGCAGAAATCGAGTTTTGTGTCTAGGGCTATGGTGATTAGGCGTAGTTCGTCGTCGCAGTGTTTTATTATTATTGTTCTGCCGCATTGCCTCATGTATGTGGCTTTTCTTATGCCATAGTCTTTGTCCGGCGTTATGAACCGGAAGAATTTATGGGCGATGTTAATTTTAAGTGCAGTGTTCCTTCCGTAGCTGTCAATGAAAATATAATTCCATGAGAATAGTATTATTTGGATTGATCTGGTGGCTTCAACGTTTCCAAGGTTATCCGTGCTACTAAATTCAACGGTATATACTCCATCAGCTAGGGATATTAAACCGAACGGTCCAATGTATGTTATCCACCCGCTGTCGTATGCGTTGCTGTATATTCTATAAGTTGTGGAATGGACTCCAGATCCGGCACTGTCTTCTGCTTCAAGTATGAACAAGGTTTCTGGCGTGACATAAATTCCGTCGGCCGTATATTTGGGTTCACCAACTACGATTGTTGTTAATGGCGGAGTATTGTCAAGGATGACTAAGGCGGTTTTTGTTTGTTCCACGTTTCCAGAATTGTCTGTGCTATTAAAGTCTATGTTATAGGCGCCATCGGATAACTGCGTCAAGTTAAAAGGACCTGTGTAAGTTAGCCAGCCGCTGTTATATGTGTCGTTGTAAATTCTGTAGGCTGTTTTGGCCACGCCTGAACCGCCCGGGTTGTCTGTAGCGATCAATTGGATGGGAGTAGCTGCTGTCAGATAGATAGCCCCATCGACAACGAATTTTGGCTCACCGATCTCTAGTGAAGTATTAGGCGGGGCGTCATCTGGTATGAGGGTGAAAGTTTCAGCCGCCAAGCTCAATAAGTATTTGCATGATTCACCCTTCATTAAAATTCCAATTCCACTCCAACTTTCAATAGTTTCGCCATACTTATTAAACAATCTTATCGTTAGGTTGAACTCAGAGTAATCTTCCATCCCAATGATCTTAACTGTAAACGTTTGATTTCCTTGTATAAGAATTCTTACATATTCGACTATTGGAATGTAAAGGACATTTTCATTATCCACAACACTTTAACGGTTTTTTCTATTCCAAGAGCCGCGGATAAAGTGAGGATGCCTTCCCTCCTATCTGATTCTACATCCTTTACGTCAAAGAAGCTCGTATTGACGAAGAATCTTAGGAAGATAAAGAGAAATAATAGGAGGAAAGCAGGAGTGATGGGGTAAGAATAATAAACTGGAGCGAGTATGACAACTGAGCTCAAAAGGAAGGCTGCATAGGCATCTTTAAACGCTATTAATCTCACATGTTTCTTGAAAAATTTGGGATACATCAATCCTAAAAACAAAAGGAGAAGTGCATAACTTGCACCCAAGATTCTTCCTTGGAGAAGAGGAATGAGAAGCGCCAAAAGGAAAAGAAGAGCTATTATGATCGGAAGAACTCTGAAATGCCTCTTTATATATTCTGACCTCGTTGGATTTGTGAGTAAATCTCTCTCTATCTCTTCGTACCTATTGTAAAGCAGAACTGCATGAGTTCCTAAATAAGTGATTAGAAGATAATCCCAGCTGAGAGGTAAGCGTAACACCGTACTTGAGAGAAATACAGCAGAGGGGCATACAAGCGCTGAAATGAATCCTTCACACGCCAACCTTCTTGCCAGTTCTTTTACAGTTCTCATAACTTTTTCATAACTATAAGATAAAAGTCTGAGAAAAATTAAAGCTTTTTCGCCAAACTGACCTCAACCCAATTTTCGAATAACTAAGAGAAGTTGCAAATAACTAAGAGAAGTTGCAAATTGTTACCGAGTAAATACTTGTCCAGCTTTACTTCATACTCTCCTTGAAGGCTTCCTTCCATAAGCCCCCTAATAAAACCTCGTAGTGGGAAAGTTAAAATTTAACCCCAAACCCAAACCCATTTGTATCCCTTTAATGTTCTTCCTCCTCCTCAGTTACAACGATTTTTGGTAATTTAGCTTCAATTTGAGATTGAATGGCATATACATGTTCGGGAATTATTATATTATCAATTCTGCCATAGCCTCTTTCAATATAAACAATGCCTATTTTCTCAAGCACGGAAAGCGTTTCCATTAAATCACGGTCTTTTATAGGCTCTCTGAAGATGGAACGGTAAGCGAGTTTCAAATCATCTATTCTAATTCTTTCATTGTCAAAAAGCGAGCTGTTAATCATTGCGAGTAGTAAACGACTTTCTAATTTTCTTATCATAGCCAAATTTTCAACAATTTTATCCAGTAATACTTGCTGATGCTTACGAAACTCCTCTCTTATAACAACACCAATTTCCTCGTTTGTTGTCTCAATTCTATCTGAAGGTCCTCTTATTCCGAAGGAATTGATGTCTGACCAAATCGAGTCAAATCCTTCTGCGGTCCCGTATTTATTGGCTAAAACGCCAGCTATAGTCTGAGAACTTATCCCCTTTGACCACATATAAAATGCCTCAAGAGCACCTAACTTATTCTCGTCTGCATATCCTTTAATTTTAGATTCAATTTGGTCCCTCTTAACCATTATTTCACTCCCCCAACTCCCCATAAAGTCAATCCTTTGCTTAATAAAAATTACCCCTAACCAACCCATAGTATTTTTATGTTATACTTAATATATAACGAAAAGTGTCACAGTTTGGTTTTCCTCCACTGCGACATCGATGGCGAATGTAGCTGTCTCACCCATATAAAGGTCTGTGACTTTATCATAATCGTAGGGTGAAAAGTGTCTTGTGCCATCAGGGTCGACAAGAATAGCGTATATGTAAAGTTCTTTGACGGGCTTATTACCTATATTTGTAACCGTGCCATTGACTATCGTATAAAACCATCCTCTATAAATTCCCACATTTGATATATTGATGTCATTGCCTACCACGTAATAGGTGAAGCTATGTTGCTTTAGCCAAATGTATGATGCATTAAGGTTACTTAACTGAGCTTGTAGCTGTTGAATTTGAGAGTTTAAGGAAGAAATGGTTGCATCTTTTTCGTTAATTATTGATGTGTAATTTACTATCGCTCCTACTAAACCTATCAGAAGAATTATTGCTACTATCCCTAACACAATAGCAACATTTCTACCAATCATTTTCTTTTCACTCATATATCAGCCCTTGCTTGTATTTTAAGTTAGGCGAGATAAAAATCTTCGGTTATTTTAAAACCCATTGCACTACTTTTGAAGTGTGGTTTCGTTTTCTTTGTTATATTGTTTTGAGTTAAGAATTTCCGTTGTTTTTGAAATTATCTTCATAGTTTCGTAATGGAGATTTTTGTTTTTGATATTTGTTGTGAAATTATCTCCGTTAAGTTTTGGTGAATCTCCGTAGTTTTAGTTTGGTTTTGTTTCATGTCTCGTTTCTCATTTTCGTTTACTAATTGTGTTTCCTTTTCAAATGGAAAATTATGTTAATTGAGAAACGATATTTAAACAGTTTTTTCAATTTGAATCGCTTTTTGAAGGGGTTCTTTTTGGAGTTTGCGGATTATTCCTTTTATGAGTGAGCGGTAGGCTAGGAATTCTGCAATTTGACCGTTTTGTGAGCCGTATCGGTAAACTATTCTTGGCTCAGGTTTCTCTTTTTTCGCTGAAATCCTCAATGTTGAACCTTGCTTTATGCACTGCATAACAAACCATTTTTGAAGGTTCTTGTTTTGACTGACTAGGCTAACCCACGCCATGATTCTAACGTTCTTTTCCCACGAGACCCGTTTGTCGAAAACCACATGATAGCTGTTCTTTGAACTTTTAAGAATAATGAAGCCCTTTAACTTGAACCGTTTCATGGTTCGCATAGCCCAATATTTAACAGTCTTGAAAGGCGTGTTGTCAAAGTCTAATTTCACCGTGTTTCTGTCGGTGAATCCCAAAATGAAAGGTAAACTATTTTCAGTATTCGACTTCCTTTTCAATCCATTCACCTTCATAACCATATTTCTCGGGGTTCTCCAGAAACTTCTTAGCTGAAACATGAACAAACCCTTTAGGCATAAATTCATGAGCCTTAATCACAGCTTTATAGAGGTCTTTTCCTTTACCATGAAACTCGTATCTACCACTTTGCACAACTTTCTTGAGTCTTTTAGTCTTTTTCCAATATCTCTGCTTTACACCATCTTTTCGAACCTTCCAATACCTCTGTTTAACGGGAATCCAAGCCTCATAACTACCGTAAACAGCAATCTTCTTAACCATGACAAACCACTCTCCTTTTTCCCCTTCTTTTCCAAAAGCCAAGCTTCAACGTCTCTCAAAAAATCGGCAAAGTTAACATAATGAGTATTCTGAAATTTACAGTTAAGCCATTTCTCAAACTGTTCTGTGGAAAGTTCTCCATTAAGCCACTCTTGAACCCAAGCTTGTTTAATCATATTGGGAATGGGTTCAACCACCAAAGCCTCTTTTGTTTCCAAATTGACTTCGACAAGCGGAATGCCTTTTTCCCTCATAAAATCCTTGAGAATCCCTTTAACTTGTTCGAAGCAGAGGGCTAGCGTTTCCCTCTTTTTTCTGCTTGTCGGCTTGACCTTGTCAAAAGCCGTTATTGTGAGGGCTAAGGCGTTTTCCATGCTCATTTATATCACCTCAATGGGTTGAAGCGGAAGTTCATGAAGTCGGTTAACTCGAGAAACTCTTTGAATTCGGCTTCAGAAACCACGTTTCTCTGGTTGCGGTAGGCTAGAGCCTTTAATAGGCTTCTGAAGTTTATTTTTGCTCTTATTCCATAGAGGTCGAATTGTTCTCCGATTTTTACGGCTATGGGGTTAAGTTTGTCTGCAATTTCTTTGGGAAGCTCAATATCAACCTCTTTCTCTGGAAGATTAAGTTTGATGGATTCTAAGTTTAAACCGTGAAGCGAATAATTGTTCAGAATCTCCATCACGGTTGATAGGCTATATGAATATGAGAATATAATGAACCTTGAAAGGAAGCCCATTTTAGCCCAATCATGCCTTCCATCTCTCAAGGCTTGGTCTGTGACGGCTGTCACCACATTTGCTTTAACGTCCTTCTCCCAAATGATTGAGTAAGTTGTGACTTTGGCGACGCCTTCCTCAATTAAGTTGTTTAGAAAGGCTATGAAGCTCTGTCTTGTCTTATGCGACTTTGAAAGCGGGGTTAATAGGTCTGGAATCATAATGGTTTTAACTTCTCCAGACACTATTTTCGGCAATACATCTCTTGTTAATCCATAAGCCGTGCAGTCGGTAAGGTATACGACTCCCGGTAAGGTATACGACTCCCTTGTTTTGGCGGTAAAGCTTCATCACAGAGGTTTTTCCAGACTCGGCTTTCGCAGTAATCAAAAGGCTGAAAGGCTTCTCTCCATGAATGTAAGGGCTTATCAACGCACATTCAACAATCTTTTTCAACGGTTCAACATGAACCAGAGTGCTCTTTTCTTTTTGGAAAGTGGATACCTCGAGGTCACCAGTTTCTGGAGAATTTGGGATACTTTCAACAGAAGGTTCAACGGAGAGTTGTTCAACCATCTTCCACCACCTCACAGAAAAAAGGGGTTAAGTTTTAGGCTGTTTCAGAACAGCGTAGAAGTAGCGGTTACACTTTGAGCATTTCAGACGTTTTTTGCCTATTTTTTGGATTTGTCTTAGGGTTCTTTCTCTTATTGTGTGTGGTTGATGGCAGTAGGGACAGTTGATTTCTCTGGAGAGAGCCATTGTTTTCACCTCTTCCAATGTATGATGTATGCATGGTCTGTGGCTTCAACTTCCTCTGGGTCTAGACCCAGTTTCTCACAAAATTCAACCCATTTGTCTTTGCCAAGACTGATTGCCCATTTGCCTTTGAGAGCTTTGCAAATTCGCTTTAGAGCTTTCGGAGTGAGGATAATCACTTGTTTGTTTTTGAGGAAAGCGATTAAGTCGTCCACTTTTATGTAGGGATTTTGTAAGTTAAACTCGTCGAGATATGAAATGTCTTCGATTTTGGCGATTTTCTCTGTTACTGCTTCTGTTATGAATTCTCGTTGTGTGACGTCTAGCATTGCACAGATGTCTTTGAGCTTTTGAGCCATTCTCTTTGGAAATTCGAAAATGATTTTAACTTTATCCGCTTTTTCTGTAGCGTCGATAACCTCAGCTACCTCTTCCTCTTCAAAGTCTTCTGGCTCTAATTCTACGGTTTTCTCTTCTGTCGGTTCTTTTGGGTTTACGTCTGAAGGCTTTTTCACGGCTTCAATTTCAACCATATTTTTCACCGTAAAGTATATATGCACCTCTCGTATATAAATACAGCATGAAGTAAAGTAGGAGTTTGGTATATATGTCGAAAATGCGTGAAAAAGGGAATACTTTAACACGACTGCAAAAAGCAATAATCCGCTTCCTAGCGGAAAAAGGAGCGTCAACCATCAACGAAGCAAAAGAAAGCCTAAACGAACATTACAAGTCAACATGGATAGCCTTCAAAAACCTAGAAGCCAAAGGATTAATTCGAAAATCTGGAGAAAAAATCCATTGCGGAAGAAAATACCCTCAGTATTGGTTAACTGAAAAAGGAATATTCACAATTCTAACAATGGAAGAAGGAATATCCCTAAAAAGTCTAATGCGAACCATTGAAAAGCAGAAAGGCTATGATTTAACTTCAATCGAACCTTTCATTAGACTTTTAGAGGATGCTCCGCCTTCCATAAAAAGACTGTTGAAAGACATCTTTACCCCAATATTTGAATCTGGTCTAGACTTAAACCGTGAAATCACAAAGCAGGAAGCAGAAGCATTCTCTAACTTCATAAACAGTCTAGCACAAAAATCTCCAGAAATCCACAACTTCATAACAGCATTCCTTGAACTCCGACAAAAAGTCAAAAGCTCAAAAAAGGAGGGCGAACAAAAATGAGAGCCAAAGTTGAAAGAATCATTGTGGATGGGCATGGCTCTTATCTTGGAATGCAGAAGGGTTGCTTCGTATTGAGAGATAGAGAAGGCAATGTTAGACGCTACCCAATGTTTGAGAATGAGATAGGCGAGATTGTTGTTTCAAGTGGGAATTTCATTAGCACTTCAGTCTTGGCTAGCTGTGGATTTTGGGATATTCCCGTTATTGTTAAGACTAGGAATGGTAATCCAGTAGCTGTTCTTAGAAGCCTTGATGATGATAGCCATGTTAAAACTCGCTTGGCTCAGTATGAAGCCTTACATAACGGCAAGGGCGTAACAATAGCCAAGACAATAGTTCTGAGTAAAATTGAGAGTCAAAACATGGTTCTCAAAGAGCATGGCTTAAAACAGTTAAAACAGCTTGACATTATGACTTTAAAAAGCAAAATCCACAGCATAGAATCAAACAACATTAAAGATGTCAGAAAAAGGCTTTTACCAATAGAAGGCAAAGCTTCAGAACATTACTTCCATGAAATCTTTAAGCTGTTTCCAAAAGCCATTAGAACAGAACAAAGAAAGGGATGGAAGGGTTACGATGGACTCAATAACACCTTCAATTTAGCCTATACACTTTTGAAGTTTAGGATTCATTCAGCAATTCTGAAAGCACACCTTGAACCATATCTTGGGTTTCTCCATGCAGAACAACATGGTAAGCCAAGTTTAGTTTGCGACTTTCAAGAGCTTTATCGCTACATCATAGACGCTTTCCTCATTGACTTCAGCCAAAACCTCAAGCCTAAAGACTTCATTGTTAAAACTGAATGGTATTCTACGAACCGTTTAGGAAAAAGACAAGTTTTAAACCGTGAAAAGACAAAAGAACTAACAGAAAAGCTGAATCAACTATTTGAAACCAAAATTCCAATAAGCAGAATAAGGCACGGTTTTAAACAACAAATTGAAACTTTGATTAATGAAGAAGCATTATTGTTTGCGAAATACCTACGCAATGAAAAAGACTCATGGAAGCCAAGACTCATACAACTAAACAATTAAAACCCATAGAGCTCCTAAGACAGAACTTTCCAATTAGCGAAAACAAAATAAGAAACGCTAAATATTTATAAAGGAAGGTGAAACATGAACAGAAAAATATTGTTAATCGTCACTATTATTTTAATTTTCATAGGTTTAGTATTTGCAGAATCAAGGTGGAAGATAATCTCTAACATTTTCACCGGACAGACACAAGTAGCGAAGGCTCAACTGTTAAACATTTATCCGGACGCCAGCACGCCCTTTCCAGAAACCACAATAACAGGACAACCATTTAAAGTTTCAATAAATGTGGAAAACCCAAACCCAGTAACTATAAATGGCAAGATAATGGTGAACTTTACAAAAACCGGAATAACTCAAAATGACGTCTACTTGTCTACAAACGCACAGTATAAAGGTTATCAAGTCCGGGTAACAAAGGAAGGAGTATTCGGAAATACATTAGTTTTTACTATTGATGTGAATTATGTAGCTTGCGTATACTTCAACTTCAATCCCGGTTTAAATGCAAACGTAACACATTTCACTGTACAATATAACACTGAAGGAACATACAGTTGGGCTTTAGCCGTATATCAATAGTTGGAACATAGAGAAACCCCTAAAATCTTTTTTTGGGTTGGGTTGGGGTTAAAATTTAACAGTTACTATAGGGATATCCCTCTATTCTAACGCTTTTTTCGCAAATAAAATTCAATAATCAAGTACTAAAATAATACTTTACGTTAATGGCGAAAATCCAAAAGTGAAATTCTAAAATCCCGAATCCAGCTATAACTATAAAATCAAGTTTTTCTCGCATTTGCTAAGATATTCTGTTAGGAGACACAAAAGTATAGAAAACTGTTAAAAACTAACATAACGAAAACTTCGCATCAGCCTAATATAGCTTTTGCGGTTAATTAATGTTAACAGAAATAGGACAAACTAATTATTTTGTTCATTTTTTAAACTTTTTTAAATTTTGAGAAGGGTGCTAAGCATTTTGCTAAGGGGGATTTGCTTAGAAAAGCCTTAGCGTATCATTACTGCTGCGTTCCAGTAATAGTGATACCATATCTCTCCTGTATATGTTGCTGGCGACGAGTCGCGATCTTTTCCCCACGTAGCGTAAAATTCCCTTATTTCATGGACCCAAACTTCCGTCTTAGGTGCTAAAAACTGCGGACCGTAGCATTCATAAATCCAGACGCTTCGAGCTTTGGTGTGGAAACCCCAGCTCCACCAGAATCCGTCGCCCTGCTCAGCCTCCACAACATTTTCAACCCATTGGGCCTCGCTAACACCAAGCAGTTGCAGAAACCATCCAATTAATGCGCCAAACATTGCTGCTAAGGCTTCCACAATTACGGCTTTCCATCCCGTCAAACTGAGAAGAAGCTTTAATGCCCCTCCTAAAAATGCTCCGAGAAAACTGCCCGCCGCAGCACCACCCAAGCCTAAGTATAACCGCATTATTTCATCACGAGATCTAGCACCAACCTTCCAATCATAAACATCC
>Ga0209394_1001301_pt1 | contig 15090 bp, 16 predicted proteins | sample JNZ201metaG_FD_184122 | JGI IMG/M metagenome (GOLD analysis project Ga0209394, IMG submission 184122) | Hot spring microbial communities from Jinze hot spring, China to study Microbial Dark Matter (Phase II) - JNZ 20120812A (SPAdes) (version 3) ... | reverse complement strand
GAAACATGCGTAGCTGGACCCATAACCTTCGACATAAACGCCAAAACGGGCAAAATTGAATGGTACTTAAAAATGGAGAAAATTTGCCCACTTGCCGGACTCATGCATCGAGAAAAAACCCTTCTTGAAAAACATTTTGAAAATGCCAGAAGAGAAATTCTGCAGCTTGTTAGACAATTAAGTCCAACAGCCTTAAAGACAATATTGAGAAGGGAGGAGCCAGACACCTTCAAAATAGGCGAAGAAAATGTAGACTCCTGTATCATCAAAAAATTAACGGATTAGCCCTTTTAAAGTTCAAAAAGTAATTGTTTTTAAATACTTAAACCTTGAAGATACTGTTGAGGTTGGTGATTGTTTGTCTGTTCTTTGGAGTGGGAAGCCTTTCATGAAGAAGACGCTTGTGAAATTCGCCATTGTTTTCGTGGTTGTCAGCATTCTACTGAGCCCTTTGTTCTTCTTTGTTCCACTGCTTATCCCGTTTTGGCTGGCCTTTTGCCTCGTTTTCTTCACGCTTTACTATTTCAACAAGAACGCCTACATGTACTTTATAACCGAAAAGTCCGTCCGCATAGAGAAGTCTTGGTTTTTTGGAAGCTACACTAGAGAAATAACTTTCGACCAGATTAGGGACGTGCACGTGATGCAAGGTCTTTTGGCAAGAATGTTTAACTGTGGCTCGCTGGTGTTCATAACCGCCACGGGGCTTGAGGTTGGATATGTGGGCGGAGGAGCCGCCGTTGGAAGAGGCGTAATGGTCGGAGGTGGAGCCGCCACGCCGACCATTGTTAGGGGTGGGGGCAACATGTTCTGGGACATATTGGAGCCAGCGAAAGCCAGAGAAACCTTAATGGGTAAGTTAGTAGAGTGGCGGGAAGTATTTCAACAGCAAAGAATTGCGGTTTCCGTGGAAAAGATAGCCGAAAAGACTGTTCCCCAAACATCGCCTCCTCAGCAGCCTCCAGCAACCACACCCACGGAAACAATAGTAGATCAGCTTGAAAGACTTAAACGGCTGCTTGATGCTGGGGCGATAACAAAAGAGGAATATGAAAAGGCTAAGAAGAAACTGCTGGAATAGAAGCGCTAGTCCCCACTTTATTTTATGTAGTTAATTACGTCTCTTCTCCTCGGTCTCGGCGGTGGGTTTTCATCTTTGTATCCCAATGCTATTGTGCAGACGTGTTCGTAGCCTTCTGGCACCCCCAACTCTTTTTTCAGTTCTCCGCCTTTCTCCGACTTGAACAAAAGTTCCGTGGAACCCATTATAAGTGAGCCTAAGCCCAGCGATTCAGCCGCTATCAAAATGTTTTCGGCGGCTAGGGCGCAGTCTATTTCAGCGAAGCGAGCCGTTTTATCCGCCGTGATTAGAATCAACGTGGGAGCGCCCCCGAAAGGGTTGAAGTTTGGGTCTTTCGCCCTTTGCATCAGAGGCTCTATACCTGATTTCAGCATGTTCTCCCTCATGAGATCCGCCATCTTGTTCAGCATTTCCCTGTTTTGGATTACCGTGAAGTGCCATTTCTGCTGGTTCCGTGCGTTAGGCGCAAGTATGGCGCACTCCAAAATTTCCTGCAAATATGCGTCTGGGATTGGTTCCGGCTTAAACTTTCGTATGCTTCTTCTGCGTTTTATAACTTCAATGGTTTCATTCACGGCTTGTGCCTCCACTTTAGTCTCGTTTAGAGTTTTGCAGTCATATATTTTGTGTTGAGCAAAACATTTGTTAGCTGCAAAATGCTTTTACCTTTGGCTTCCCGCTATTTTATAGGCGTTTGAGGTTAACCGCGTCTTGAAAGAGCAGCCTAAAAACGCTTTTGACCTTCTAGTTAAGCCTGTTCGACGCTTGATTGAGCAGAGGGGATTCTCAAAACCAACGGAACCCCAAGAAAAAACAATTCCACTAATCCTCGAGGGAAAAAATGTTCTGCTCATTTCGCCGACAGCCACCGGCAAGACGGAAGCCGCTTTTCTGCCAGTTTTAAGCATGCTTTTGCAGGAGCCCCAGCCTCCGGGCATTAAGGTGCTTTACATAACGCCTCTGCGGGCTTTAAACCGTGACATGCTGGAGCGCCTAGAATGGTGGTGTAACAACCTAGACATCAAGTTGGCTGTTAGGCACGGCGACACCGAAACCCGTGAACGTGCAAGGCAGGCGAGAAGCCCACCTGACATTTTGATCACGACTCCTGAGACTTTGCAGGCTATTCTGGTCGGCTGGGTTATGAGGCAGCACTTGCAGCATGTGCGCTGGGTGATAATTGACGAAGTCCACGAGATGGCTGACAGCAAACGGGGAAGCCAGCTAGCCCTAAGCCTTGAAAGGCTCCGCGCCATAATCGGCAGAGACTTCCAAGTTATAGGGTTGTCAGCCACCATCGGTAGTCCAGAGAAAGTCGCCAAGTTCCTTGTCGGCAACGGTCGCCCAGTAGAGATTGTGCGGGTTCCAGTTGCCAGAAAAATGCGCTTAAAAATTCTTTTTCCAAAGCCCAAACCTGAAGATTTCGAGTTGGCGGAGAGGCTTTACACGCACCCGGAGGTGGCGGCGAGGCTTAGGGTTATCCGCGACTATATCAGCCGCCACCAGTCTGTGCTGCTCTTCACGAACACAAGGGCTATCTCAGAGGTTTTGGCAAGCCGCTTCAAGGTTTGGGACATAGACTTTCCAGTCTCCATACACCATGGCTCTTTGGCAAAGCCCTCCCGCATAGCCGCCGAAAGAGGCTTAAAAAACGGCGAACTGAAAGGCTTGGTTTGTACAAGCAGCCTGGAACTCGGCATAGACGTGGGCCGCATAGACTTGGTCATCCAATACATGAGCCCCCGCCAAGTTACGAGGCTTATCCAACGGGTGGGCAGAAGCGGCCACAGGATAGGCCACATAGCCCAAGGAATAATCGTCACCATGGATTCAGACGACACGCTTGAGGCTTTAGCCATAGCTAGACGCGCCCTAAGGGAAGAACTGGAGCCCGTTGATATTCCACCTAAGCCTTACGACGCTTTAGCCCACCAAATTGCGGGACTTCTCCTAAAACAAAAGAGGCTAGAGTTTGACGAAATTCTTGAAATGTTTAGGAAAGCCTACCCCTACACAGACCTAAACATAGAGGATGTTGAAAAGATTCTGCGGTATATGCATGACCGTTTCCCGAGGCTGGCGTGGGTTTCCTTCGAAGACAAGGTCGCCCTTAAACCACGCAGAACCAAAGCGCTCTTCGAATATTACTTTGACAACCTCTCCATGATACCGGAGGAAAAGCAGTATCTAGTTGTGGACGAGACAACCGATTCAGCTGTGGGAATTTTGGATGAAGCCTTCATGGCGGAGTATGGCAAGCCCGGAATAAAGTTCATTATCCGTGGAAGCCCGTGGCGAATAGTTCACATTTCAGGCGACAAGGTTTACGTCAAGCCGGTAGACGATCCGACTGGGGCTATTCCAAGCTGGATAGGCGAAGAAATCCCGGTGCCCTTCGAGGTGGCTCAAGAAGTAGGCGCCATAAGAGGCTTTGTTGAAGAGCAGATGCGCATGGGTGTTCCACCCGAGGAGGTTGCCGCCAAACTCAGCGAACAGTACCCAGCCGATAAAGAAACAATTTTAGACGCTTTGGCTGAAACCATCGAGCAAGTTTCTGCTGGGCTGCTTGTGCCAACGGAAAAACGCATACTGGTTGAGGACTGGGAAGACTTCGTTATTGTTCATGCCCATTTCGGCTCTCTAACTAATAGGGCTTTAGCCCAACTCATTGGACAACTGCTATCTGAAAGGATCGGGTATGGCGTCGTCGTGCAGCATGATCCCTACCGCATATTCGTACAGACCATGGGTGCGGCAACGTCGGACCAAATCATTGAACTGTTCAATGAAATGGCCCTTATGGACGGGCAAACCGTTAGGGACAGTCTAACAAGAGCCACTGTTAAAACTGGGCTTTTCAAGAGGCGCATGATTCACGTGGCAAGGCGTTTCGGAGCCCTTGAAAAGTGGGCGGACTTCAGCAATGTAAGCCTCCAGAGGCTCCTCAAAAGCTTCGAGGGAACACCAATCTTTGAGGAAGCCCTAAAAGAGGTTTTCCTTAAAGATTTGGATGTTGAAAGGCTTGTTCAAGTTTTAGAGAAAATACGCAGCGGCGAAATAACAGTCCAGAAAGTGGAAACCCGCGGGACAGCCACACCAGTTGCACGGGTTGGCATAGAACGTGTAAGCATGAAAACAGACCTTATTCCGCCTGAACGGATGCGCGCGGTGCTCGTTGAATCTGCCAAGGCGAGGCTTCTGAACGAGACATGTGTTTTTGTCTGCACGAACTGTTGGAGTTACGCCGACATGATACGCGTTAAAGAATTGCCGGCGAAACCCAAATGTCCAAAATGTGGCTCCGAAGCTTTGGGGCTTTTAAAGGAGGAAGAGGAGAAGGTTTTGCCGCTCATCGAGAAGAAGGGCGAAAAATTGACTAAAAGCGAAGAAAAATTGCGGAGACAAGCTGTTCAAACTGCCCGCCTAATAGAGAAGTATGGGAAGGCTGCTGCTGTGGCTTTGTGCGCAAGAAAAGTTCAGCCCTCAGACATCAAGGAGGTTCTTGAAAAGGATTCACGTCTCGACGACAGATTTTACGAACTTGTTTTGGAGGCGGAGCGCAAAGCCATAAGCAAAAGGTTCTGGTGAAGCACTGGCGCACTCACAACAACTTTTAAATGGGAGGCTACGTTAATCTGGGTGAGCAAGCTTGCTCTAAAAGTGTGGAGATAAGAATTTGGAGATAAGCCGAAAAAGACTCCGCGAAGAAGTCTTAAACAGGATTAAGTATGTGAAAAACTGTGTTTTGGCAAGGGAACTTTGCCTCCTAATCCGTACAAACAGAGCCGTCCTCGAACCTAAAGACGTGCATGACATCTGCCTATACATTTCAGGCTTATGCAAGGAAGAAGGCTGCGAAGAACCCAGCGAACTCTGCCGAAAAGCAGCTGAAGCCGTGGGCTCCGGAGACGAAGAAAAGTATCTAGAGTTGTGCGCCCAGAGCGCCATGAAATGTGGAGAGTCTAGACGCCCAACGCCTAAAAAGGCAACATATGTAGCTTAGACCAGAAAGTTTTAAAATATAGGAGAAGACTGCTAAATCCTAGATGGGAGGCTCCTTAAACTGTTCATAGCCCCCTACGTCCCAACACCACTTCCGGTTGTCCGCCACATGCTTACTTTGGCGCAGCTAAAACCCGGAGAAGTCTTCTTTGATTTAGGCGCCGGGGACGGCAGAACAGTCATAATGGCTGCAAAAGAGTTTGGGGCAAGAGCCGTCGGCGTCGAACTCCGCGAAGACCTCGCAAAAAGAGCCTTAAGCAGCGTCTATGAGGAGGGTCTCCAAGACAGGGTGACAATAGTCCACGGAGACATGTTTACTGTGGACTTGTCCCCGGCTGATGTGGTTTTTCTATACTTGACTACAAGCGCCAACGAGAAGATTAAGCCGAAGCTTGAGGCGGAACTTAAACCCGGCGCCCGTGTGGTTTCCCACGACTATGAAATTGTGGGCTGGAAACCAGTCAAAGTTGAGAATTTCTGCGAGAACCCAAAGCTTGGATATCCATCCCACACCATCTACCTTTACAAGAAGGTTTAACAGCTTTTAGAAGTGAAGCTCGGTTGCAGTCCTTCAAAACATTGTATAGGGTTTCTTGGGTTGACACAGACGCAGCTCAAATAGTTCACTTCTCAAACTTTTTCAGATTTTTCGAAAGGGCTGAAGAGGAATTTTATGAGCACATGGGATTAACAGACTGGCTTGGCGTTAAAGACGTGATATTGCCGCGGGTTGAAGCCTTCTGCCAGTATAGGAAACCGGCAAGGTTCAACGACCTCCTCGAAATAGAGCTAACCGTAGAAGAGTTGAAAGAAAAGTCTGTGAGGTATGGCTTCAAAATATATAACAAGAAGACGGCGGAGCTCCTTGCAAATGGATACGTAGTCGCCGTCGCCGTGGACAGACACACCTTAAAAGCCGTTCCAATCCCACAAGAAATTGTTGAAAAGCTTAAGACGTACTGTCCGCTGGACAAAACAAAATAAACTTTTAATGGAAGCCTTTTTCATCCAAAATTTTAGGAAAAGGAAGCTGCTGGTGCCCGTAGAGAATGTTGTTTGTACCATGGCAGTACATTGCAGACTGGAAATGCAACACGTGCGGATTGTGCTGCAAAGCCTACAGCGTAGTCCTAAGCTTCCAAGAATGGCTAAACATAGTCAAAAATTATGGAGTGGAGACAACAACCACAAGCCTTAACAAGCTTTACTTGAGGCGAAAAAGCAACGGCTCATGCATATTCCTCTACAAACTTTCGAACATGCACCTGTGTGGACTACAGCACATGAAGCCCACGGCATGCAAACTTTGGCCCTTCAAAATTCTGACAACTCCAAAGTACGGATATCCAAGAGAAGCTGCTTATCCGTATCTGGGCAAAATTCTCTACGTCTACGCAGATTCGACATGCACCGGGCTCCAATATGGAACGCCCACGTGGACCTTTGCAAACCAAACAGTGAAAGAATTCATAGAAATAGCCATAGGTGCCCGCAGAGAACAGAGCAAAAGCACAGCAAACATAGGCCTAAACTATCATGCAATTCCACTGCGAAGAATTTTTTAAAAGCTATTGGTGATCAAAGGATTGGACACTTTTATCCATAACCCTTAACAAGTCGCTCCAAGGTTAAGTCTATCTGAGGCCCAAAGCTTTGGAAGCTGTGAAGACTGAAAACCTTGTCAAGGTTTATCATGGAAAGGAAACTGTTGAAGCGTTGAGAGGTGTTAGTTTATCAGTTAAAAAGGGTGAACTATTTACGCTGTTAGGGCCAAATGGTGCTGGAAAAACCACTTTTTTGAGAATCATCTCCACGCAGTTGTTGCCTACGAGCGGCGAAGCCTACGTCTTAGGGTTTAACGTTCTAGACGAAGCTGAAAAAGTGCGGGAGCATATAGCTGTTGTCCCCCAAGACGTTGCTACATACGGCAACTTTACGCCCTGGGAATACTGCTACTATTTTTCACTGCTCCGTGGCATGGCAAAACAAAAGGTTAAGGAGGTTTCTGAAAGGGCTTTAAAAGCTGTCGAGTTGTGGGAGCTTCGAAACCGCACGTGCGCCACGCTTTCTGGAGGCGAAAGGAAAAGGGCTATAATTGCAGCAGCTTTGGCTTCGGACGCTGAAGTGTTAATGTTGGATGAACCTACAAGCGGATTGGATGCTGTCGCCCGCAGGAAAGTTTGGAGTGTTTTGAGGGAGATGGTTGAGCAGGGCAAAACAATCCTTTTAACAACCCACATTATGGAGGAAGCCGAAATGGTTTCGGACAGACTTGCCATAATAAACAAAGGTCAGCTTGTCGCCCAGGGAACAGTTGAGGAAATCAAGAGCTTGGCTGAGGAAAAGTTTAGGGTTGTGGTTGAAGGAAGCCCAAACCTTTTGGAAAAGTTTGCTAACAACTATTCTTCGGTCAGTTTTGGAAGCAAACGGGTGATCTACGTGAACAGCGGCGACGAGGCTATAGAACTTGTCAGAAAAGCCCTAAAAAGTGGATTGAAGGCGGAAGCAGCACCAATCACACGTGAAGATGTCTTCGTGAAACTTGTTGGAGGCGTAGAGTTAAATGAACACTAGAAAAATGATTAGAGACGCTTGGATAATTGCTGAGTTGAAGGCTCTTCCAGACTTAAAGAGGCAGCCGTTAATTCTAATGGTTATGGGTTTGATAAGCGGCATACCCCTCTTCTTCATGTTAGTCTTCGGAGGCCAAATTAGCTATGGCTTGATAGGCGCCATGATCTCGACGGTGGGTTTCATAGGAATAGCCTCCGCCATTCAAGACATAACCCTTGATAGATACGTGAAGATTAGGGAGATGATTGTTGCCATGCCGGTTCATCCAATCTCATACATGGTTGGGGCAGCTTTAGCTCCGCTTCTGTTTGCCTCTCCGGGCGTCGCATTTTTCATGGTGCTGGCGTTGTGGCAGGGTTATTTGCCGCTGCAAGCGTTGGGCTGGATTGTCGCTATTTTGCTTTTGTGCTGGGCTGTTTTAACTTGTATAGGCTTTGTTATATCCACGTATTTGAGAAGGTCAAGCATATACACGCTTAACAATTTATCCAATGTTCTGGGAATAGGTTTAATCTTCATTCCGCCGGTTTACTACCCAGAAGAGCTGTTGGGCGGGTTAAGTTGGATATCCATTCTATTTCCAACGTCCAACGCTGCTGGGCTTATGAGGGCTTACTCTGGCCTTGCATCTTTTTCACAGGAAATGGTTCTAGCTCGGTGGCTTGTCCTCTTGGCTATGCTTGTCCTTGCCATTCTACTTGTTGTTTTTAAGGCGAAGTGGAGAGAAACTTAAACCAACCTTCTAAATGGTCTGCACTGGGAAGCGTTCATACTGAAGCTCATAGAGCTTCCTAAGCTTTTCAATCGTGTCTATTTCTTCGACAGTCTTGTCCGTTCTGAACCTCACTATTTTTGGCACCCGTAAAGCGTAGCCGCTAGTGTACTCGTCTGTCTCCTGAATCTCTTGGTATGTTACCTCCACAACTAATGTGGGTTTTACGAAAACGCCTTCATCGTCCCCGCCTGTTTTTGTCCGCTCAACGATTGTTGCGAGGGCATCCATAGTTTGCTCGGGCAAATTGGAAACTTTTCCAATAGTGTAGAGTTTCCGTTCTTTCGGGTCGCGCACCGCCAAAAGGAACGACGAATATAAGCCGGCGCGTTTTCCCTTTCCGTAAAGCGCTTTCACTATTGTGCAGTCTATGGTGTCACGTTCCGGCTTTAGCTTCAGCCAAGTGTAGGTGCGCTGTCCAATCTCGTAGGGCGAGTTTAAGTTTTTGACAACAATACCCTCGTAGCCTTTCTTCAAAGCTTCGTCGTAGAAGCGCATAAGTTCAACCTCGTTTTGGCATTCCACGCCTTCAGCCAAATATTCGGGCGGAACAACCTCCAGAAGGTACTTGCGTCTCTCGTCAAGCGGCAGTTCAATGAGTTCTTTCCCGTTTAGGAATAGGATGTCAAAGGCTCTGTAAGTTACACGAACCTTAGCCATTCTTTCTAAAAGCTCTTCAGGCGCGAGTTCTCTGGGCACAGTTCTTTCAAGCATCACTTGGAAGGGCAAAGGGTTGCCATTTTGGTCAACGGCGAAAACTTCACCGTCCACAATGCAACTTTGAGCCTTGAAAGTTTTAGCTATTTCCACGATTTCCGGAAGCGTCTGCGATTTTTCCACACCACGCCTCGAAAAAAGCCATATCTGAGTGCCCCACTTATGTATTTGAAGGCGGCTTCCATCAATCTTGTATTCAGCCCTCACCGGATAAACAACCTTGTCCGGCTCATATAGGTGGGCAAGCTGAGGCTTGATAAATTGTCCTGGACGCATCTTCACTTCTGCAAGCTTGAGCAGTCCTTCAGAAGCCAAGCTTATGCCTTCAGCCAACCCCATTATGGCACAGGCGTTTTGGATAAGCTCCACCGGAACGCCATAGGCTTTGGCTGCCGCCCTCACAACAGTGCTTGCGTAATAGCCAAGCTTCAAGTCTCCCAAAAGAAGTCGGACAATATATTTTGCCTCTAACGGTGTGCTAACCCGCAGAAGGCTGGAAACGTAAAGCTCGCGCTCCTTAACCCCCTTCAGTTTTGGCAGTAGCCGAACAGCCTCATAAACCTCGTTGACGGAGAGAACAGCCTCAGAAGGCTTCTTTAAGAGATAAGCAACCTCGCCATGCTCGCCATAATCAATCATAAGCCTTCTAACTTCGCTTAAAGAGGTGCCGGTGGCTAGGCTTATGCACCTTTCGATTAAGCCCGGACCAACTTTTAGGCTTTCATCGGTTATCATTCCAAGGGCGAAGCGTGCCTTAACCTCTAGCGGTAAAGCGGTGCTTTGGAAGAATTTGGCTAGTTCGGTTTCTTTGCCCTTTTTACCGCGGAGAACCGCCAACCGCTCATAAACTTCAACTATTTTCGCGAAGGGCATGTCCTTTTTTGGCTGGATGTCCTCCATGTAGAGGCGTATCAGAAAGTAGGGTATGCCAGTCCGCCACTCGATTTGTTCAGGCGAAAAACCAGCCTCAATAAGCTTTAGAATGGCTTCTTTTGGAGAACCATAAGCCTCAATCAGCTCTTTCAGTGTTGGCGGCTTAACAATCGACATGGCTTCTAGCCACTTTCGCCTTCAAGGGCTTTGGGCAAGGGTTCAACAACCCTTAGGAAACCGTCCTTCGTTATGTCCACCCTTATCCTTCGGCGTTCAAAGTTGCACATTCGGCAGTCTAAGACGCGGACTATGCGGACGAATTCGCCTCTTTCAACGCCCAAGTCCACTTGCTGGTCCTGCCAGTAAACGCGTCCATAATCCACTATTATGGTTCCGTCGAGGTTGTGGGCTAAGCCTATTCCGCCTGCCATGTCGTAGCTGTCCCAAACTTCGGAGCTGCGCTGGTTTACGTAGAGGGCTGTTATGCCGTGGACTTGGTTGTAGCGGGCCAACTCCATAACACGGTATTTTAGGGCGCCACGGTAGGATTCAAGCACCGTCACAGAGTCTATTATGGCAAGCTCGATTTTCTCTTTTTCAGCCACGTAACGGTAGGTTTCCGCAAAAGTGTTCCAGTCGCGAAGTTCCGGATAAGCCACCGTGTCCAAAACAAAAAGGTTCTGGCGAATTTTCTCCCAGTCCAAGCCCAGAATGTCGGCTTTCTGCTTAAGCCTAGACTGTAGATCAAAACGGGGTGTGGCGCTCTTCCAAGTGTCCTCGGCTGTGGCGTAAAGCACCTTTCTGCCCGAAGCCGCCACTCGGACAGCTATCTCCTCAACAAGGATGGATTTGCCTGCGCCTGGCAAACCCGTTATGGCGAACTGTCCACAGATGGGGATGCCGCCTAAGCTTTTGCCTTCAGGAGTTAGGAACAGGTGGTCGAGAAAAGTGCCCGTTGGAAAGCCAAGCAGAGGCTTCTTAGCTTCAACAGCCTCATCCGGCCGAAGCACGAAGGCTTCGAGTTTCTCTCTTCCCTCGCGGATTTCCGTGGTCATGGGCTTTGTTGCCAGTTCCCACTCGTCCGCCGGCACTCTTGCGGTTTTCATGGCTTCAGCCAAAGTTTGAGCCATAGCCCTAACCAAAGTTTCGATTTCCGGAGCCAACGCAACAGCTTCAGCCTTTGGTGTGGCTTCTTCAACAGGTTTCGCCGTTGGGGCTTCCACAGGCAGCGGTTTCTCAACCATTTTTGGTTTAGCCTCTTCCGTGAGCGCCCAAAGCTCGCCGCGGCGTTCCACAACCCCCTTGTTTTTAAGGGTTTGTAAAAGTGCATAGGCGGAGTTCGGTCCATACTTTGGAATGCCTAACCCTTCGGCGATTTCGCTTAGGGAAGCCCCGGCCTCCCGCGTTTTGAGAAACTCTACTATGTCCTTTTCATCCGCCATAACTTTCCCACTTTAAATAAACGCGTTAGATGGTATAAATGTTCAGTTTGAGGCTTGTTGACGCTTTTCTATCACAAGTCTGTTGCCTTCAATCCTTACGGTTACGTCCTCCCCAACCTTGAATGGGAAACTGGTGTCCGACGAAACTTCTTTAGGTATGTAGATGAAAATTTTGTGGTATTTCTTACCCCTGTCAACAATTTTGCCTTTACCTTCACCAGCCATAGGCGCCTACGCGCCCCAACAACTTTCAATATAGCATATGGCATGGATATAAAAACTTTGATAAAATCACTTGGCTTTTACCTTGAACTCGCAGTAGGGGTCGCCCATGGCAATACACTTCGTCTCCTCAACCTCAACGTCTTTTCCAAAGAAACGTGTAAATAATCCGGCAATGGCTCCTCTGTAAAATTGGCTTTGAGGCTTTCCCTTGCCTATGCCAAGCTCACACTCGAAGTTCTGGTAAATACACAGTTTGGCGTGTCCCTTTTCCGGGATTATTTCCACGTTGTCAATTATGCCCCAGCCCAGCGTCATGTTTATGGCTTTAGCCACAGTAACCAAGGCCTCAAGCGTACTAGATTTCGCCATTTTAACATAGTAGTCGTAGGCTTCTGCGCCTATGATGAAGCCTTGATAGTAAAGCATGGCTTCGCCGGCGGTTCCAAACCTTTCCCTCACGCCGTTAAGAAGGGCCTCGTAAACTGTTTTTCTGAAAACGACGGCTCTTTCACCCGCCGCCACGAGAGGGAAAAAGTAGTCATCGAACAATACTCCTTTTCCTTGGGGCTTTATTATTTTCGCGTTTTTGACAAAGTCATAGCTATTTGTAAGAATTTCCAAGGCCTCCTCTGGCGTGGCTTTCGCCTTTGAAAAGTCTAAGAAGGCTATGGCGTTTACTACGGGTCTTTGGGTTTCCTCCATGGAAAATTGGATGTAGCAAATTGTTATTCCGAGGCTGTCCGCTAGTTCAGCAAGTTTTCTAAGGTTCCCCTGCTCGACTTTTGATTCTAAGGCGAGGCCGTAAATCTTGTTGTTCTCGTCAAAAGCCATGATTCTGCCGATATTGAGAGGTCTAAAAGTTGGTTTGGACATTTCGCCGCACCCTCCCCGCGGGGTCATCGCTTGGCGGGTGCATGAATAGCCACCACGGGTAGCTACTTAAAAGGACTACCATAAAAATTTTGCTCACCCGAAATTCTTAACAAGATTAAACCTCAAAAGAGTAAAGTTCAAGCTATAAAAGGATAAAGCAAGTACGAATTGCGGTGAACCGATTGGGCAAAATAGAAGTCGGAGTTTCAATGCTTCACTGTCTAGGCAAACCATTCAACAGAATGGCTAAAGCCTTGACAAAAATGGCCGTCAATTACGTGGAAATAGTAGACGATGGATTACACGCCCTAAACAAAAGAAGGGTTTCAAAGCTGAAGACGCTTGGGAAAAACTGCGGATTAAGGTTTTCTATTCATGCGCCCTTCGCAGACATAAACATTGCCTCCCCATCCAAGTGCATGTTAAAGGCCATGGTTAAACGTTTAGAAAATTCCATAAAGCTTGCAAGTCTGCTGGAGGCTGAAGTTTGGGTTTTCCATCCGGGATTGAAAACGGGCATAAGCATGTTCTATCCCGGAGCAGACTGGATTCAGAACCGTGAAACTGCAAAAATGCTATACAAAATTGCCCAGAAACACGACGTAAAAATCGCCATAGAAAATGTTCCGGAGCCCTACCCCTTCCTAATGAAAAGCGTGGAGCACTTCAAAAAGTTCTATGAAGAAATAAGCGAAAACATCGGCTTAGCCTTAGACGTGGGCCACGCAAACATTAACGGGCAGATAGAGCTTTTCCTAAAAACGTTTCCCGACAAGATTGTGCACATCCACGCCCATGACAACAGCGGGAAGGATGACGAGCATTTGGGTGTTGGCCATGGAACGGTGAACTGGAAGAAGTTTGCTGAGCTTTTGAGGCAAACAGCTTACAACAAAACGGTAGTCGTTGAATCCGTGGAACACATCCAAGAAAGCGTTGAAAAGCTTAGGGCCCTACTCGCTTGAAAATGGCACCTCAATCGACAAAAAATCCTCAGCCACAACAGTGTTCTCGAAGATTTTACGGGCTTGCTCAAAAAGTTCACGAGGATCCTCATATCTCGCACTAATATGGGTTAAGACAAGCTTTTTGGCGCTTGCTTTTCTGGCAGTTTCAGCCGCTTGACTCGGTGTTGAATGCCCATCCTCGTAGGCTCTTTCAGCCAACTCATCGCCAAGTGTGGCGTCGTGAATAAGCAGATCCGCATTGGCTGCAAACTCCACTAAACCTTCAAAAGGCCTAGTGTCTCCCGTATAAACAATCTTTCTTCCAGGCCTAGGCGGACCTAAAACATCTTCAGGCTTTATGATCCTGCCGTCTGGAAGCCTGACGGATTTTCCACGCTGCAGCTGCCCCCACAAGGGGCCTTCCGGAACCCCTAAAGCTTTAGCCTTCTCTGGATAAAATTTTCCGGGACGGGGTTTCTCCACCAAGGCGTAGGCTAAGCTTGGCGTCACATGATTAGCCCAAACCGCTTGAACAGCATATTCTAGCGTCTCGCAAACCACGCCAGCCTCATTGACCTCATGAATTTCTATTGGAAACGTTAGGTCAAACTTCACTGTCTCCCTTACACATTCAACAAATTTTCTAATTCCCGGGGGACCATAGACGATAAGCGGTTTTTCTCTATCGTGCAGCGCCATGGTTTGCATAAGCCCCGGCAAGCCTAAAACGTGGTCGCCATGTATATGCGTAATGAAAACCTTTGTCGCCCTATGAAAACTAGCGCCAACCATCACCATCTGTCTCTGCACGCCTTCACCACAGTCAAAAAGCAGCTGCTCGCCCTTACGCTTCACTAGGATAGCTGGTAAACTCCTTTTCGGGGTTGGAACGCTTCCAGCAGTACCCAAGAAGATAACCTTCAAGTCCATGAGGATGCACTACACCGTTCAGAGTATACAGCATATCCTTGTTAGCCTTTATGCTTTCCGAAACCATGAAACGGTAAAATTCGTGTTAGTCCACAAGCCTTAATAGGTTAGCTGAGAACTCGTAAGTGGATTTGGTTGTTTATGGCGAGGGTGCTTATAGTTTTTGAGTCGCGTTATGGCAACACCAAACGCGCCGCAGAATCCATCGCCGAAGGAATAGAGGAAACCAATGGAATTGAGGTTTCTCTAAGGGAGTTGAAGGACGTAGACTTGAAGGAAATCCCCTTCTATGACACGATATTGATTGGTTCTCCAAACCACGTCGGCGGGCCTACAAGAGGCGTCAGGAGCTTTATCGACAAGCTTGGGGAATTAAAGTTGGAGGGAAGGAAGTACGCTGTTTTTGACACTTATATGGGTGGAGACTTCGAGAAGGCGGTTAAGAAAATGGAGAAGCAAATAAACGAAAAAGCTCCCGGCTTTACGCGTATAGTTACTGGCTTATCAATAAAAGTTAAGGGAATTAGGGGGCCCATCCTAGAAGATGAGCTGCCGAAATGCAGGGAATTCGGCAAGAACATAGCTATCCAGCTTAATAAGGAACGTGAAAAATGATGGCTTCCATGGCAAGGGACAAGATAGTGGTTTTTGTCA
>Ga0209394_1001299_pt1 | contig 15126 bp, 14 predicted proteins | sample JNZ201metaG_FD_184122 | JGI IMG/M metagenome (GOLD analysis project Ga0209394, IMG submission 184122) | Hot spring microbial communities from Jinze hot spring, China to study Microbial Dark Matter (Phase II) - JNZ 20120812A (SPAdes) (version 3) ... | reverse complement strand
AAAGTATTTAGTATATTCCGGATCAAAACCTGTAAGATAATAGTAGAATTTTCTTTTATATCTGAAACCATATACACTAGAAATAGCTTTATCATTTATTACAAGAAAGGATAAGTCAAGCCAATTCTTTTCAGCAAACTTTTTAGCTATATTATTATGGAAATCTTTCATAATCTGAGATGAAAGAATACTTTTTTCTCCTTTATTTATCCATCTTTTTTGATGCAAGTCAATGAACATTTGTAGGTCATTAGCAGTGCCTTCAACAAACTTGACCTTAAATTTATCGACCATTCTCAGAGCTCTACGAACATGTTTTCTAGTTTTAGGTGATAATTTTAAGACAAAATTATCCCAGTTTTCAGCTAAATTACGGTAGTTAATATAGGGACATAAAGAGCTTGTAAACCATTTAATATATGGTAAACGACTTAACGCTCTCACAATAGTTAACATGAAAGTATCTGGAACATCATTTAGTAAAATTATATCCCAATCAGTATATTCATTGAATAAATACAGAATTATTCTTTTTATGACTGATATTTTCTTAGTTTCTTTTAAAATTAAGTTGCAATAATCAGAGGGACCATCTCCAAGATGAGAGATAATCTTAATACCTAACATTTTTCTAATTATTAACGGTGCTAAACCTACTAATTCACCGTCATCCATTACTTTAATAATAAACAATTCCACTCTCTCTCTCCTTATATGTTTCCACAATGTCGACAACCATTCAAAAGTATCAAAAATTGTAGTTTTAGCATAATTAGTCAGCTCATTCCATTCATCACCCATATTTAAGAAATCAGCTTCATCCACAAGATTTACTTTCATAATGGATACCAACTGAGAATAGCATAATAATGAAAATTTAACTCTAATCTCATTAATAATTGCGTCTAAAAAGCACGTTAAAGTATGTTCCGTGCTTCTCTACATCGCATCTTATAAACCCAAGGGACTTCAATAAGGACTCAAATCTACGCATATAAGAGGTTTCAACCATCAGGTATCTAGTCTTTCTAAGCGTCTCAATAGCACCTCTTATAACCTCGATTTCTGCACCTTCTACATCGATTTTTAGAAGATCTATAGAGTGTTGTGAAGCGATCTCGCCTATTTCGTCTAAGGGCTTTACCTCAATAAATCCTTTAATTCTGTTTCCGCTAAGTAAACTATAGGTTGCATAAAAGTTGTCTTGAACGTAAAGAGGCATTTTCCCATATGTAGAGAAGGCTCCAATTCTAAGAGGTGTAATGTTGCTTTGAAGATTATTCTCAGAGATATTTCTAAGCAAAATGCTGAAATTCTCTTCTTCAGGCTCTAAGGCAATCACCAAAGCTCCAGCAGCTGCGGCCCTGAGAGTATAGCCTCCAAGGAAGGCGCCTACATCAACAAATACTGAACATTTCCCTATGATCCTCTTGAACCAATTACTATATTCATAGGGTTCAGAGGTATAAGGAAGCAGAGGGGCACCTATGTCGTCGAGGGAATATCTCCTGACAATCCATCTTAATCCATCGGCAATTACAGTATAGGTGAAATTATCGTATCCTATGATCTTTGCGAAATTCACTAATAACGCTAAGTTATAGAGGCGAAGAGACTCCTCCAAACTTAAAGGATTTATCTTAAAATACTCTTCAATCCCTCCAACAACCGTTACCAGCATATCCTCCTCAAAATAAACCTCCACTCCGCAATGCAATAAAGATGAAAACGCCCGAGCAAACATAATTAGAGAACTAGCATCTCCTCTAATATGTAAGCCATACACGGGCATATGAACATCAATAAGATCTATTTTCCTCATCAACCTCTTTCTGAAGAGATTAATCGATTCTACACCATACAAACGCCTACATGCAGTGATCGTTTCAAAAGACTTTCTAAATCTCCTAGCTAAGTATCGCAGGTTTACTTGAATCAACTGTAATGGAATAATTTCATATCCAAGTAAGGTTATTCCACCACCTATTATTAGTATGTGAATAGATGCTTAGCTAAGCATCCAATATGGGATCCGACATCGATTACGATATCATCATTTTGCATATGGCAAAAGCGATTATAAACTTCTTTAATATAAATCTTCTCTCCTCTAAGTACATAATTCTTAAGGCACATACGATACATTTTCTCCTCTTTTCTGTATATCGGAGAGAAGAGAGAAATGAAGAGTTTGTAGAAAACTTTAACAAGGGTTTTCATTCCCATCATTTTTCACTCCCCTTAATGCTTTCATGAGTTCAAGTAGTACTTCTTTTTCATTAATGCTATTCGCTATTTTAAATGCTAGCCTACCGACCTTATCTCTTTCCTCCTTATTTAATGCTAATTTCTTCATAAGATTAGAGAGGTGCTCTACTGATCCCCATTTTACAACGAGTACCCCCGGAATAAGATCCAGTACTGAACCTACAGCTGTTGAAATTATTGTTGGGACTCCTTTTTTCATAGCCTCAAGAGGCGGTATAGGCCACTCTTCCGGAATTTTTTCTATAATAGGTACATAAACAAAAATATCCGCTATATCATATAAGCACTCTTTATACTTTTCAGGTACTGGTCCTAAAAATATTATTCTATCTGAAATGTTAAGTTGTTTAGAAAGAGATATGAGCTCATCTTTAATCGGCCCATCACCAGCTATTACAAAAACTGAGTTGATATTACTTTCCTTTAGTAGATTTGAAAATGCTTTAATTGCAATATCTATTCCTCTTTTTTTTATTAATCTTCCAAGATATAGAATTATAAAGTCATATTTTGAACGTAGATATAATAGCGAACTTGACGTATTAAGACATTTAGGCATCCAAGGTTCTAGCCAATAATAATGAACTATTCTAATATTTTCAAAACCATAACTTCTCCAAAAAATATATGCTGCTCTTCCGGGAACTATCACTAGCGGGACTTTTCTCAATAGAGAAAAGTATATAAACCAGAAAAATCTTGAAATTTTTGTCTGCTGCCAATACCAATGTGTATCTTTAACGATAAGAAGATTTTTCCTAATCTTAGATACAACGTAGGCGAGAAGAAACTCAAATACAGCACCATATCCGGGCGTTATAATTATATCTGATTTCATTAACTTCTTAAAGTAAGTTGGAAAGATTTTCAAAAAATCTATTACATATACTTTGTATGGGCTAATATCATAGCTTAATCTACTATCATAATATATAACTTCTAAATCAAATATTTCACGAAGCATTAAGTCGAAGGGGTGATCTAATCCTTTCCCTACTTCTAGATATTTATAGAAGGCGCTAGATATTCTACGAGTTATAATAGTACCCAACATAGTGAGTTTAAGTTTTTTCGACATTTTCATGAATTATTGAAAAGAACTTTAGAAATTAGAGTGTAAGCTTCATCAAATGTTTTAAATGTTATTTCATAGGCATCGATGCCACTTCTAGTTATTGCTTCATTCAGAATTTGAGCGCTTTTCCGGAATAATTCATCAAGAGTCGGAAATAAATTGACGAAACTTCCATAGTTAATGAGACACGTAAAGGGCGAAGATAATGAGGAAAGAATCTCTTCAAAATTTAATACTTTCAATTTATGAACTAATATCTCATCATTATTAAGCTTTTTAATATCTTTTCTACCTCGTTTTAATATAAAAATTTTCCTCAATTTAGCTTGAGGTAGTATTGATGCTTCATCTATATTTAGATATTTCACGAAAATTTCTGATTTTTCTCCTAAGATAAAAGAAGATGCTGGAATTTTCTCAAAGATTAAGCTTGAGAGCTTAGTAAACATTCTTGAAGGCTCTGGATAAGCAAGAAGAGTCCCATCGGGAGATAGTATTATATGGTCATCACCCATAAATTTGAATTTTAACTTTGAGTAGAAGTATTGAACTAGAGGGGTCTTTCCTGTATTAGAGAAGGCACATAATATTATTCCATAATTATCATTTTGTGCTACACCTGCTGCGTGTAAAAGCAAGTATCCTTTCTTTATTAATCGCAATATTATCAGTATACGGAATAGTTTTTCCAAATATCCCTCAACTCTTTTACTAACTAATGGAAGGCCCATAATTGCAAGTGGAGATAATGTAATCATATATCCATTGTAATATCTTTTAATTAACATATCTATTTGAGAATTTAAACCAAGCATTCTTATGAACGGAGTATTAATTTTTGCGTGCAAGTAGTCATCAGAAAAAGTGATGCCTTCACCAACAATAGAACCTGTAAAAAAGATTTTATGATTGTTTTCAGTTTTATTGACAGAAGTTAAACCAAGTATGACTAAATCCAGGTCTTTCAATTGAGGAATAGTTTCATCAAGGAAATAGTTTGGGATATACGCATGTAAATTTGTTATTATATGAACTAAATCATGGATATTATAATGCTTGGTTATCATATGTTTCCACCAAACCTTATTTGAGCACCTGAGTTATAAATTATATCTGTCATATTTAGTGATGAGCTTATGTTGAGTGGAATACCGTAACCTACTCCCTGCATATGAAGATATAGACTTTCGGTACGAACATTAAAGCTACTAAGATACATGTAGACTCCCTTTAATATAGAAGGATTGCTGCTTAATGCATGGTAACTGGTGGTCGTTATAACTATTTTATTTGACAACTGGAAATATTCCGCCAAAACATAGTTGATGTGTGCTATGTTGTTACAATCTCCTAAGATTTTTGTATATTCAGAATAATGTTGTACTAAGAATATAAGAGAGTAATAATCTGAAAGTCTTAAAGTAAAGAGATTTAAGCTATCGTTCCATATAGTATCTAGTATATAAGAATTTGACAATCCACATAAATAGTCTATGACAAACGTTGTGTTAAGCACATTGATAAGCATAACTAATAATAGAAATATTTTTAGAAAACCCTTAACTGTCGCCTTTATAGAATAATGTATAGGAGAATAACGCACTACATAAATGAAGTATAATGTCAATAGTGCGATAACCCAATGATAAAAGTATGAAAAATTGATGATCCCCCATATAAGGGCGAATGGTGACGTAACAATAAATGTGACAAGGGAAGAGGTTGCCAAGTAAAAGAATTTCCTATGCGATAGTAATGTATATTTTTTCTTCATGAGGAGGAAGTAGTTAGCTAATGCTAATAAGTAGTTTGTTATGAATGTAGCTAACTTTAGTTGTTGCCCTATAATTTTCAAGGAGGTTTCGGCTTGAGGCGATGGCTCTATTAAAGAAACTTTTGTGTGATATCTTTCCTCGTAGTTAGAAATAAGGTTGTGAAAAGCATCGATAATATGTTGTCCAGCAATAATGGTATAATACATTAAGTAGAGAAAGGAAAAAACAATCAAGGATATTGATAAAATCGGAATATGTAAATTCTTTTTTTGTTTAATCTCAACGATTTCTGTTAAAAGGAGCGTTAATATAGATGGTATAACTAAACTATAATATGATACTACAATACTAATGGAGAGAAGCATTGAAACTAGAATTTGTTTTTGTTGATCATTTTTTGACCTTAGTATATTTAAATACAAGCAATGCAAAAGAATATAAGCTATACCTGCTCTTAGCATAGATAGTGAATATGTTAATATCCAGTAGTTTGCGATGTAAAATACTGTTGAAAAGAACGATATCTTTTCATCACTAAATATTCTCTTGGCGATTTTATAAAAGATTATAATGTCAATTAAGATGAATAATAGATAAATAAAATTATAAAAACTGATGAATCTCATATTAGTAATGATTAATAATATTGGTATCGTAAGACTGACGGATAAAGCCGCTTCAAAAGCGCTTTCTATCTCTCTAAAACCCCCATTCACTATTGTCTTTCTGATAACATAATACTCAGAAGAGGAGTCCTTTCCAAAAGTTCCTACATTATTAGAAAGGGAATGAAAAGCGCTTGAGATAAGTAATCCAGAGAAAATAATGAGAAGGAGAAAATTCTTAGTATTAATATTTCTATTAATGACTGATATGAGTAGTAGTATAAGAACCCCAGTTATTGAGGATAAATATATTAGTCCCATAATAGTCATCTTACTCTCCACCTCTGCCTAAAGATATTATTGTTAATTTTGTAGACTCTGAAATCTTCATAAGGGCGTCTACAGAGTTGATGGGGCTTTAACTTATCGAAAAACAAGCGATCATATTTGCTTTAAACCATATAGCTACTTCATTTTTCCATTTAACCTTTCGATGAGGAGAGTGGTAGTTTGCAGCGTTAACCATAGACAGCTTAAAAGTAGAGTGGGTCTATAAGCTAAAAATTTATGGATTCCGATAAGGTAGTTTGAATTCTTTATTAGCGAGATGAAGTGACTGATAATATTCTCAAAAGTCATTGGTTTTGGTGAATCTCTATTTAAAAATCTCAATAAGAAGTTAAGAGTCTGTAATGCCATCTTCATAAAACGATCGCCCTCTCTAGTTTAACCAATAAATTAGCATTATCGCCAAATTTTTTTAACAGCTGATTTCTGATCCTAAGTGAGATATGGGCAAACTCTTCCGGATCCATCATTAAGATGTTTTTTGTCTTGTAATGTATGCAGTTCATGTTGTAAGGTGGGCATAAGAAACTCGTGGCATCCGTTCCACTCAATAGCTCTTGAATAGTAGGAGTGGCAAACGCTATAGGTATAGCACCTAAGAGTGCTGCTTCTAATATTGAGATGGGGCTGGGCTCTGCTATAATTGATGGAAAAAGCAGTACTCTAGCCCTCTCCAATAGCTTAAAGACTTCCTCTCTTTTAATTCTTTCTAAAAAAATAATCTTATTGTTGCTGATAGGATATTTAGGTTTCCGCGAAAAACCTACCATATATATTCTACTGTCCTCAATTTCATTAGATATTTTAGTTGCTACAAGCTTTGCTAAAGGATAGCCTTTTATAAATCTATCTCCACCTAAATAAGCGATTATCCTTTCTTTTTGAAATGGGGCAATGTCTTTAACCTCATCTAATGGTAAAGGATTATACGCTACTGCTGTTTTACCTCTAAGGCTTGGAACAAATTTCTCAATTAGTTCCTTAAAAGATTCAGTGGGGCAAATAATCCTATCAGCGTAGTTTGTTAAAATCCTACTCAAAGTTGACGTAATAAATGGTATTAAGCATGATATGAGTAAGGAAATTCTCCCAAATTCATTATTTAGAAGCTTCATATCTGCTAAGAGCAGTTGCTCTCTACTGTTAACTTCAATATAAAACTGAGAGTAGGTTATAGGCTGAAAGTTATGCAAATGAATTACTATTTTAGCTCCTGCTCTAGCTTTTCTTCTCACAAAGGGTAGTAAGCTATATAGGATGCCTGGCATGTAAATTATATCTGATTCATGGATGATTCTTGTAAATGATTCATTGTTACTCAATAATAAAGGTGAAAAGATCCAATGATACAGCTTCCTTGTACATCTCAGCTCTTTAAAATGTTTATATTCGTAACCGGAGTCCCTTGAGCTGCTAGCCCTCTCATCAAGTTCGACTTTGATTTCATGATTAAGAGGCGTACCGGTTATTATTGAAACTCTATAACCCCTCTTCAACAACCACCTAACAATACTGTGTGTAACTATTTCGGCTCCACCACCTTCTGGACAATATTTCTCGCTTATTACCGCTATTGTTGTTGTCATTTCACACGCAACTTCTGAAGAAACTACAGTAATGAGACGGCGGGATTAAATCTTATGTGAAGCTTGGGCTTTTTATCGCTGACATCAATTCACTTACGCTTTCTGACAACTTCTTATTGCTTGTATCGATTTTAATGGCGCCTACCAGTCTACTTAGCAAGTTATAGTACACCAATTGCGCTAGAAGAAAGTCTCTGTCAACATCGCCTTTCCTTCTCTTCATCAGAATTTCAGCATCAGCTGTAACATAGAAGTTCATTCCTTTTGAAGCTATTCTCAACAGGAAGAGCGATGGTACACTCGCTATAAATTTAGGGTCTTTAGTTACCATCGCAATCCACACTATCAAGTCACAATAGCTTCTTTCTCCTATCACTATATAGCCTAGGAATAAAGGAACTTTATATTTTAGCAATATTACTGGAAGAGCTGAAATAAATTCAAGCAACTGCCACATCTTCCTAGGTTTCGGAGTTCTTATTCGAAAATATGGATTATCCTCTCCTCTCATATTGCTAAACCTCGATAATATAAACGCTAATATCAGTGATATTGTGTGAGTACCTCTCATCCACGATATCTTTACCTTTAGCCTATCTTTTTCGAGTTTCTGCTTTAGTAATCTCGCTAATGTAGTTTTACCAGAACCATCGGGTCCAAATAAAAGTATCAATATATCCTTACTCATTGATCATCTTCTTAACACACTATTGTAGACGTGGATTATACGATCCACCATAACGTCGAGCGAAAAGTTATTCAAAACGTATTCCCTAGCTTTTCTGCCCAAACTGACCCTATAAGAATCATTTTCAAGCAAATGAAGAACTTTTTTAGCAAGGTCTTTATAGTCAAAGGGGTTAACTAAAAACCCATTTACTCCATCTACTACGACATACTGAATTCCCTTCCACCTATGTGATACGACAGGTCTCTCCATGGCCATACTTTCTATCAATGTGAGCCCGAAGGCTTCTTGTGCTGAAAGCGAAACTGAGACATCAGATATAGCATAAGTTATTCGTAGCTCTTGATCAGTAAGTTTTCCACAAAACTTTACATGTTTATCTAAACCTAGTTTCTTCGAGAGTGCCACTAACTGAGATAGAATACCTTGATCTGGACCTACAATTAATAGAATAGCGTCTGTACGCCTCTTGACCACCAGTTTCATTGCTAAAAGCAACAGATCAATTCTTTTTCGAGCTTCTAGACGCCCGACAAAAAGCACCACCTTCTTACAATCTATTCCCATCTTTTGAATAAAACTTTCCTTCTCTTCCTCCGTCACTCTTAACGGATTAAAGAACTCTGTATCCACACCGCAAGGTAGGACGTGCACTTTAGTAGGGGGGATTTTCAGAGTCTTAATTATATAAGAGGCATCCTCCGGGTTCTGACAAACTATAGTGTCACTTTCTTTAACTAAGTAGTAGCCTAAAGTGCGGATATACAGTTTCCATAATGGCATGTAGATAGTTAGGTTTTCGGCAACTTTGATATCGTGTGTTGTTAAAACAACAGGCTTTTTCAGCCTCCCTTTTATCTCATATACGGCTTCTATAGAAATATTTGAAAGCAAGCCATGTACATTGTAGATATCAGCATCATCAACTTCTCGAACTAATTGATGAATTAGAGGAGATAAAACTAGGCTAGGTCCACTTAAATACGCTGGAGCACGCAACACCTTAATACCATCTATAATCTCACTTCTAGGAAGTTTAGCACCTTCAATACCCCTAAATTTTGTTGAAGTTGTTGTAACAACGCAATTCTCGTAACCGCGTTCTATTAACTTTTTTGATAGCCTATAGACATAAAGCTCAGCACCACCAATATTTGGCAAAAATCGATTAATTACGTGAACTATCTTCATAATTTACTCAACCAAATAAACCACATGTTATGCTGTTAGTGAAAACTTTGTTGAATAGAATTAGTGCATTATGATCAATAGGTAATTCTCGTTCTTCTAGTCATTATTTCTGCTATAACATGTTGCAAAGTTTTTACATTTGTTAGGCTTGCAAACTGCATCATTAATGACTTCCTGAATACACCATCTTTTCTCGCTTTATCCATAATGGTCAATACAATTTCCTGTACTTTAAATCTATAGTAACCTCTATTCAAAAATTCATCAACTGCATACAAAACTTTGCTTATGCTATTACTCTTACCATAGCTTCTCATAATATTTAATATATCAAGGGTTATGCTTAGTGGAAAAACGATTATATGATTTGCATGAACTTCTTTAACTACCTCAAGAAAATGTTGAAGGTCTATCTCGTCTAAGGAATATAAAAAGATATAGTAGTGATATAAAAGGAATATTTGTTCTGGCAAAAAACAATGTATCAATTGTGTTAGTAGTTCATGTTCATTAATTAGTGTAAATAATTGTATAACTTCGTGATCTATGAAGACTTCTCTCAAATGTCTTTCAAGTAAGCGTTTATTTAAATATATAATCCTATTAGCTGCCACTTCAAAGTATAGGTCGACATCATATGGATCCTTAATCTTCGGATTTGGATGCTTAGAATATCTCCGGTCATGGATCGAGACTGCGTATGGTATTACATCAAATATCTGATAATTATGTTTATTAGCAAGCTCTTGTACAAGCAATCTGAACTCTTTTATATCTATATCATCAAGTATTATTACATCTGTATCGTTAGGAACAGCTGGAAACGGCGTCCAGGTCTTAAATGTTGTAGCTTTATAGCCTAATTTTTCAAGAACATCTATAATTCTATATGACGTTATCGCCATTTCCATACGCTTTTTCCTAAGTTCTGTTAAACGTTTTTTGAATGAATAGGGAAGAGACATAGTTTTATTAAGGCTTTCTAGAAGCAAGAGTTCCACTTTATTTTGTTTTGCCAACTCTAGTAACATTGAGATTTCATGTCGCGATTCTGGCATGTATCTGGCATCATAAAATGGAGTTGGTATAGTGTATAGCAGCTTCAGCATAGCTTCCTGCATGGAGCTCATCATATCTTAGAACCTACTAATTGACATTCCATTATAGGTATAGCACAACTCGAACTATAATGTTAAAATCGTCTTGTTGCATATAACAGTCTAATCCTATGAGGATATAAATATGAAAAAAGCGTTTCAAAAAGAAGTAGGCTTTTTGAAGAATATCCTAAATCTGTAGTGCTTAGAACTCTTTTTAACACTTCCTTTAGAGGGATTTCGTGTGGCGGAGGTCTTAATATGTTGAAGTTGAAACGGGCATTCCTTAATGTTTGTAAACAGTTTTTCAACTTTGTTTGAGTAAAGTCGTTGGGATGTAATTCTGCTATAATAGAATTGACTAAATGCAAGCAATCACAACTTGATAAAACTTCATATTCAGCACCTTCTATATCCATTTTTAACAGGTCAATAGGCCCAAACACATTGATTAGATCCTTCAATGTTATCGAGGTGACTTTTATGGACTCCTCACACTCATAGGATCTTATACTATGCGTCGTAGAGTTTTTAGAGAGACCCATAATTACTTCTCCTCTCTCTCTCCAGAGGGCTGCTCTTAGAGGATAAACGTTGCTTAATCTATTCAAGGCTATGTTTATACGAAGTAATCTATAATTGTAAGTTATTGGCTCAAGCGCTATTATTTTATAAGCTGATGATGCGTGCTTTATAGAATAAAGGCCCACATGAGCGCCAGCATCTACTACCAACATCGTATCATCTGGAGTTATTAATCTATCATATTCCTCAAATATAACGACATCTTTTAATGCAGTAATAATACTATCAACAGGACAAAATACAACACGATCCTGACCTCTATCATCCTTAAATCTAACTTTTATGAGTGACCTATTACCAGAAAGGATGCGTTGCATAAAACTTAAAATTTGAGGCATTGCCATTACCAGTTTTAAAATTTAAGCACATTATTTGTATGTTGTTCATGTCTCTATTTACTTAGAGCTGAAAATGGTCCTTAATAGTCTCAAGGAAATCTTAGCTATGTCATTGGATTGAGCAAACGATATGGCACGTCTAGAGAGAACCTCATACTCTTTAGGGTGTGTTAATACATCGTAAATAGCCTTTACAAGCGATTGTTCTAAGTCTTCGTTATTTATATCGTATAACTTTAATCCATGACCATCTTCAAAGAGTTCACGAAATTCTATAAAGGACGGCATAACAATCGGTGTTGCAGATGGCGCAATAATATTAGCTATTCCGCTTGTCCCTGTAGGACATTCGTAAGGAAGAATGACTACATCCACATACCTATGTACATATTCTTGAAGGGCTTTTGTCTCGAGATAACCGACATATTCGACATAGATGTTGCTATTAGTAAATTTATCAAGCAAAGAAAGGGCTTCCTGAAATTGATAAGGATGTGGAGCACCTATTATTACAAGCTTAATCCGCTTAATATCCATAAGTGATTGAATCTTATTTAAAGCCTTAAAAACAACGAAGTTTTTCCTTGAAGAGATAAGACCTACAAATGCAAAAGTTAGCATTTTTTTACCATCCACCCTTTTATTACCATAATGAATGTAGATCGGAACTCCATGAGGAATATGATCGATCTTACAACGAAAACGTGGAAAAGTATCACATAAAATCCTCTTATAGGCTTTTACTAAAAGTATCACTTTACTAGACAGAGTAAGTATAAGAAGAGTTAGTAAGAAAGTTCCTAGACGATATACGAAACTAAATTTTTTAACAAAGAACCTGTAGACCTCTCTAAGTTCTGGGAGAGTATGCAGAATGATAATCACTTTATAATGCAAAAGTTTTGCGGCTACTAGAATTGATAGCGTAGATAGAAAGTTAGTAATACCTGAGCTACCAAATACTCCATGATAAAAGCTGAGAATTAGCGTATTACAGGTCTTTCTCAACAACATTAACCTTAGCGGAATTAATAATGCAGTAGCCTTATACCAGGTGTATAGTACTAATACATTTGATGGTACATCAGGATTCTTAGCAACTACATCAGGTATATTAGCAAGGACAATAAAATTAACATTATATGCGGCCACTCTTCTCGCCAATATTTTAATGACTTCATAGTTATATTCGGCAAGACGAGCGATCGATGGAGGAAAACCACCTATAAAGATAATTCCAACAGTAAAGTGCTTATCATGTACTGCATTATAGTCACTTATTGGCAAATTCTTCACCTTAATCCTTAAATCAAAGGAAAGAGCCCATGTTTAAGGGCTCAAAAGAGCCTATATTCGATTACTAGCGTCTCCCTTAAATCTGACTCTTTCAAAGTTAAACCCACCTAAACAGCCTTCTTCAGCAAGTGAACTATGCATCTTTCTACAATCTTCAACCTTCCCTTCTCACCCGCTGTTCTAGGCTCATACGGCTCCCTTAAAGGTATAAAGGCCTGAAGGTCATCAGCAAGCCTTATATTAATCTGTCTTACGTAAAGAGCTCTCGCTCTTCTGGTCTAACGGGAATCCACAGAAGGCTACGATGTTGACTGCTCATTCCCTCCTTGAACAAAAATGAGCTCAAGCTTCGCTCTACCGCCATGCACCTCCGGGAGCATGAACCGGCCACCTCACTACATGAACTCGTCAATTAGTTCCTCCTTGGTTCTTCTCCATGCCTGGTTCGCTGCAGAGCACCACGACTTCATGTCCTCTTCCAATAAGCCTCTCAGCTATAGACTTAACCACGTACTCGACCCGCCGATGTGAGGATAGTAGCGCGGAACCACGAAGAGAGCTCTCATCGCTTGAGGAGCCGAGCTATTTCTTTGTAGGAGCCTCAGACTATGGTCTCCTCGCTCTCAAGGACTGCTAGCTCGTCTAGCGTTCTCATTAGCAGCGCTTCGTAGAGTCCCGGCCTCTTCTCCAGGACCACCTTGCCCTTAGTCAGTATGTAGTGCCTGAAGCTCGGCGAGACCTCGTCCAGGGGGACCACGTCGACTGGGATTCGCAGGCGCTCCTCAAGCTTCACTGACAGCTTGATTACTGCGTCCAAGTCGAGATCGCGTGAGCCTGCGTAGACTGCCACGTCAACGTCTCTAAATGACTCCAGCTCCACGAAGCTTCCGAAGATTATAGCTAGCTCCACGCCCTCCTCCTCGAGGACCTCCCTAACAGCCTCCTTCACAACCTCTTTCCCCTTCGGGTCGAGCCTGTAATACCTGTAGCGCTCACTCAACATGCTCGCGTAGCCTCTTCAAGAAATTCTTCACGCTCTCGAAGTCGCTCCTAACGCTCGCGTAGATCCTCTCGTCATCTATAGTCCAGTACCTGTGAACGAGCAGGTTCCGTAACCTGAACAGGCGTGCGAGGTTCTCGTACTCGAGCTCGGTCAGCAGGCCCCTTCTCCTGAGTATCGAGAGAGCGTGCAGAGTGGTCTCGGGCTCCTCACCGCATAGCCTCCTAGCCGTGTGAATGGCTAATGCAGCGATAGCCTCGGCTATCACAATAATGTTGTATCTGACGGCATGCCTTTCGGCTTCACTCATGCTCTCGTAAGGTCTCGACATATAGCGGGAGAATGGCATCGATGGACTCCTCGATATCCGAGGCAAACTTCTTCACATAGGCCCTGTTTATGCTTGCAGCCATCGCCGAAACACTACTTTCAGGGACTTCCTACCTATTGGTGGACCAAGCTTTCAGCACTCCTCCTAAGGTATGCCCTCTCATCGATCTGCTTTGCTTAAACCGTCTCCCTGGTAGGTTCCCGGGGACCCCCAAAATTGGGTGTGGCTTTACTCAGTCCTTACATCTTCCTCCATGACATCTTGAATGAGCTGCTCTGCAGGAACTAGCTCTTTCGCGTGCTTTTTGTACCAAGATAGCTTTTCCTTCGATGTCAAATGTATTTTAAATATGAATGGGTTTCTTAGCTTCTCCTCTATGGCTACAGCTAGCTTATGGCATTGTGAGCCTGTAGCCTTATCGGATACTACCAGTATATCCACGTCGCTGTTAGCTGTGAGCTCGTTTCTCAGAGCGCTTCCGAAGACGTATACCTCCGCATCTGGCAGGACGCTCCTAACAGCTTCTAAAAGCTCTGGCAGCCGATCCCTCCACTTCAAAAGGGCCTTAAACCTCTCGTACTTAGCCTTGTAGTACCTCTCTAGTACTTGCACTTCCTCGTCACCCTACTTAAAAACTCGATTAAATCCTCAGCCAGTCTAACGAGGGTCTCAGCATCCTCACGTGTGTACATGTAGGGCATGTATCTAGAGGTTATGTAAGCGTCGTCAAGAGCCCTCAGCCCTCTCTATTCTCCTCAATAAACTTCGTTATCGGCTTTTCCACCTTAGGCACCGACCCACTCAATAAGTAGAGAAGTTCTCTTACCCGATGCAACCTAGGAACCTCACCTACCAACTCTAGTATTACAGACTTTACGAAGAGCTGAGCCGCCTGCTCGCTTGAGAAGCAGGCAAAGTCGAAGTCTCCACGCTCCAAAGCCTC
>Ga0209394_1001297_pt1 | contig 15142 bp, 14 predicted proteins | sample JNZ201metaG_FD_184122 | JGI IMG/M metagenome (GOLD analysis project Ga0209394, IMG submission 184122) | Hot spring microbial communities from Jinze hot spring, China to study Microbial Dark Matter (Phase II) - JNZ 20120812A (SPAdes) (version 3) ... | reverse complement strand
GTCGCTGTTTTTGTCCACAAACCTTTTATCCCTTTCAAAATCCAAGCCGAGCGGTGTGACAACTTTAGCGGATATATATCTAACACCGTCCTTGGTGAACTTTCTTTTCACACCATATACCGTCCGTCCGCAGAATATTTCCGATACCAATTCACCAAGGCGGACGCCGCCCGCAAAGCGGCGTAAGAAAAGATTGTATTCCGGAGACAGAGATCCTGCTCTGCTTGTCCAAAAAGTTGTCGGCCTCTCGAGTTCCTTCTTATTCCTGTAAGATTCCACCACCAGTGGAAGCTCATCTATCTCCTCCACAATACCCATAAAAATCTTCTCCTCTTTTTCCTTCCCCTTCCTCGCAAAAAGGACGCTCGTCTTTGCCGTTGTGCCTTTGAATATATGCCTGGGCAGTGATACCACTGCTAAAACAGCCACATTTTCAAGAAGAAATTTTTTGACATAATCAAGAGACGGGCAGGAAAAGATGCTCGACGGCAGGATGATTCCTATTACACCTGACTCCTTTGCAAGCTTTATAAATTTTTCCAGAAAGAGGATTTCAACCGCCTGACTTTTCCTGCCCCTACCCAGCTCAAATTTCGACAGGATTTCAGCATTTTTTATCCGCCGGTGTTTTGCACTGAAGGGAGGATTGCCGACAACAAGGTCTGCCTTTCCTTCGAGGCCCGCCAGCGAGAGAAGGCTGTCGGCAATAAAAATTTTTGACCTCTCTCTTACTTCTTCTGGAATTCTTTCCAGTATTCTCTCATCAACATCGATGCCCACAGGCAATTCGATGCTTTTTTTTATGAGCCCGCGCAGGAATGCGCCCTCACCACAGGAAGGATCTATTGCAAGTGTTGGCTTTCTTTTCAGAATTGTTAGGGCGAAATCAATGATAAAATCGGCTACCTCCTGCGGTGTAAAGAACTGGCCGAGCTCTGTCCTATTGCTTCTACCCATCCAATTATTTAAAAAGGAGCGTCCTTTATTTAAAAAAGGGTGGCGGCCAAAGCGGCGGGGAAACACCCGGTCCCGTCCGATCCCGGAAGTTAAGCTCGCCTGCGTTCTGGACGGTACTGTGGTGCGCGAGCCCACGGGAAGTCCGGAACGCTGCCAGCCCTAAAAAAGTTTCATACTGTGGTATAGGGTTGAGATACAAATGGGGCTCGCCCCGTGGCGCGGGTATCGAAATCATGGAGATGCTCTAATAGTTTCTAATCAGGACGACTATGAATCCTTGCGACACGATGATGAACTAAAAAGGATTATAGCGGAAATTTGTAGTCGCATGTAGCTTTTGGTGTGCTACATATATCCAACAGACGGACTAGGGCAAAACCAGTGATACAAAAAAGTTCATAAAGAAAATAGGGGTACCAATGTGAGTGAAAGAAATCTTTGGGCCCGTGGCCTAGCCAGGATATGGCGGCAGCCTCCTAAGCTGCAAGTCCCGGGTTCAAATCCCGGCGGGCCCGCCATGCTCATATCAGCACCCCTTAGTTACTTGTGGTGGGAGCGCCCAAACAAAAAAAGACATGGGAAGCGACTGAACAATTCTCCAGGGTGTTTTGAAACAGGAATAGCCTTCTTTTCAGGTTTTTTCGCCAGTTTCGTGACAACCAGCACAACAAAAATCGTGACGGCGCAAGATATAAGAATTGCTTGGATCCAGAAGACATGGTGCGGTTGCTCCTGCGGATAAAGATACAATGTTTTTGTTTCGGTCTTCTCAACGGCGAGGCCACCAACTGAATAAAGCCAAGCTATGTTTACAACGATTGGCTCGAACCTGCTCGGCTTTCTTATCATTTGTATATCAATAGGCACAACCAGCTTCGACCCCTTCTTTACATACCTCTCTATCACCGGCTCTGGCGCCAAAAAAACATTCTCATTCAGGTTTAGCAGTATTTTTAGCAAATCAGCGTCGTATGGTGAATTGTTGTTTGCTTCAACTTCCAGTTTCAATATAGCGTCATCGGTAGAATACTTTTTCACGATTATTGTCGAGGATACATCCAGAACGGTATCAGCACTTGTGAACACACTTACCTTCATCGGTTTCGCATTTTCCTCTGCTTTATATGAGACCCTCACGATCGAAAAAGCATCTAAATTCTCAACAGGGGTGATGTAAACAAACGGCGGGACATTATCTCCATAATACCCGCTCACAGGATCGAAGAATACCCACCCCAGAAGCGGGTGATATACTTCCGCAACCATGTGTGTCATGGCTACCGCCCCTGGCGGACATACTATCGCCCCCCTCGCGGGGAAGCCTGCTGCCCGCATTAAAGCTATGAAAAGGTTTGAGAATTCCACACAATCGCCCTCTTTTGACCGCAGGGCCCATAAAGCACTAAAAACATTTTCGCTGGGTTTGTATTGCATATGGCTTCTAACCCAATCCATTATTTTTATTGGTATCGCCCCCTCGCTCAACGATCCTTTTATAATGTTTTCGGCGAGCCCGACCAGCTGGTCAGATTCCCAAAGGTTTTCGACTGGTTCTGTGTATTTCTCAACTATGCTCTGTGGCATCGCCTCTTTCTTATAAGTGTCAAAGCAATATGGCGGATTCTTAGACACGCAAACTGTGAAATCGACCCTTGCCGATATTATTTGATAAGGCCCGATGTCGCCTATGATTATTTCGAGGTTATTTTCTTTGTCGATCGTGTAGTCGTGCGTCGCATCGATTTTCAATATATGGCCCCTGCCCTGCAGCGGGGTGGATATAATAAAGTTTTCAAGTTTCGCGGAGTTGTTGTATATAACAACCCTAAAGGAATATTTGAGGATGTCATTGAAGGCGGGGGCGGTTTGTGTTGTGGTGCAATCTAACAAAAACAGAGGCAAGATGCAGACAGCAAGCAAGGTTTTTTTCGACATTTTATCCCCTATTCTATAACACCCCCTGCTTATAAAAAACAAGGAAAGAAGCGGCGCAAGCACTTTATTTAAAAGGGAAAAGAGGTCACATTCTTTGGATGGTAGAAGTTTTTTTGCTGGAAAACGGGCAAAAATTGTTGAACAGCTCGGCCGCGTGGGTTCTAACAAAAAAATACTTCAAGGGATATAAGGAGCGCTTCTTTAAAGAAGGCGTTGTAATTGCACTTATACCTTGCGTTACTTATTTTGAAGTATCAAATGAGGAGGAAGCCAATATTTTTAAAAAAGATGTGGTGATGAGCAAGTATAGAAATGTGAAACATATTCATTACTGCACTTCAAACCACCCCTTCTACCACAATTTCTTCCCGCTAGCCCATCTTGATTATGATGCTTTGAAGTATTGTTTGAAAGTAGCTACTGAAATAGGGATAGATGAAGCATACCCGCTCATACACCAAAAATTAAAAGAGGTGGTTCAAAAGGGGTGATAGCAGATGGCTGGTGTGTATATTGTAAAGGACGGACAGTTGATTACCCTGTTCAAGGAGGATGAAAATAAAGTAGCTTATGGTTTACTTATTTTAAGGAAGAAAGGCGCCCTGCCGGCTATCTTTGAGAGAGGAAACAGGACAAAAATTTTTTCTGACCCCCTAGACCAAATTGTCCTTGTAGACCTTATAGCAGGGGTATATTCAACTTTTTATCATCATTTCGGCTTTCCAAGCCAATTACTTGATGCAATTATGAGGGAGCCTTCTCAGTTCATGATGGAAAAGACGGGTGAAGATAGCGGCATTGTTGTTCTTGCGTGCTACCATCCCTACCTGATAAAAGCAATAAAGGAGGATGGTGAAGATTTAAGCAATCTTTTGCTGAAAAACGATGAAATTAGACAGAAAGTATTAGACAGCTCAGCTGTATGGCAATTGAGTTATGATCTATTCGCTCTCATGCCCTGCCACTGTCAGCTCACTTTATTTGGTGAGGAGGCAAGTCTTTTCAGAACAGGCATACTTTTGCATGAAAAAGATGATTGGGAAAATGACATTTATTATTGTGCTTCAAATCATCCTTTCTACCACGATTTCATAATGTTAGCCAAAATTAGCCCGAGTATCGCAAACCGTTATTTGAAGACGGCTACGGAAAGGGGGATAGACGCAACATATCCGATAATACATTCGATGCTGGACAAAAAAATCCGAGAGAAAGGAATAGAAAGATTGTATGATAGTGGAAGGTGGGAGCGGATATAATTTCTTGCCATTTGAAGGCGGCAACCAGCAGGCGTTCTTATTTAAAAGTGATCTTGATGGTAACCGTATATACAGTTAAGGAGGAACAGCCAGTTGTTCTGTTTGAGGAAAGCGGAGAGAAAACTGTTTGTGGCTTGCTCATTTCCAGGGAAGCGGGCGCCCTACAGGTTATCTTGGCAGGGCGGAACAAGAAAGATGTCTTTAACACCCAAAAAGCCATTTTTGTAGATCTTGGAGCAGGATTATATACAACCTGCCCCCCGCCACCCAGTCACTACTTAACAAGTCAGGGGATGGTGGTAGTATACCAACCTCTTTACCCCTCCGATTTTCTAGATCGATTGCTTGATGAAATTCTAAAGGAGCCAGCCCAGTTCATGATGGAAAAAGCAGGTGAAGACAGTAGCGGTATTGTTGTTCTCGCATGCTACCATCCTTACTTAATAAGGGCAATAGGGGATGATTTTCATGGTTTTTTAATTGATCTTTTGCTGAAAAGCGACGAGATTAGACGGGAGGCATTGAATAGCTCTGCCGTGTGGCTATTGAGCTATGGCTTGTTCGTCCTCATACCCTGCCAAGATTACATTCCTCTATCTAATGAAGGAGCGAGCCTTTTTAGAAAAGGCATAATTTTGCATGAAAAAAACGAACAGGGGGATGACATTTATTACTGCGCTTCAAACCACCCTTTCTATCATGATTTCTTCCTGCTGGCAAAACTTAACCCAAGTATTGCGAAGCATCATTTGAAAATGGCCGCGAAAGAAGGGATAGACGCAGCGTATCCGATAATGCACCAGATGCTGGATAAAGAAATCCGAGAGAAGGGGATAGAAGGATTGTATGATAGTGATAGGTGGTTACTGATATGACTGCCCGCCGACGGGTCCGTGGTTGCGCAATGTTTATTTAAAGGCAATTTTTCTTTTACTATCCTTGGATGGTAACAGTATACACAATTAAGAAGGGGCGACTCGCTGTTTTATTTGAGGAAAGTGGAGAGAAGGTTTATGGCTTAATTGTTTTCAGGAAGAAGCGCGCCCCACCGATCATTATCTCAGGAAAAGAGGAAAAGTCGTTCCATGATTCCTGTGATCAGGTTATCTTGGTAGATCTTGTTGCGGGTGTTTTCTTGCCTTGGTCTGGCCTTCCAGATCCTTTATTTGATGCCATCTTGAAACGCCCCACCGAATTTATGATGGAAAAAGTTGGCGAAGAAAGCGGGGTTGCCGTCCTCGCATGTTACCATCCATACCTAGTAAAAGCAATAGGAGAAAAAAGGAGGGAATTAGGTGATCTCCTACTGAAAAATGAGGCAATCAGGCAGAAGATTTTGGACAGCACAGCTGTTTGGCAACTAGTTACAGAACACCAGGAATCGGGCGGTAATGTATATGCCATTATGCCCTGCACCAGCGAGCTTTATGTATCGAAGGAGTGTGGTGTAGACATTTTTAAAAAAGACCTGGTGTTGTATGAGCTAGGGGTCGATGAGAGAGCCATGGAGTTTGATGACATAGAGGAATGTCACCGCTATTACTGCGCTTCCAACCATCCCTTCTACCATGACCTCTTCCTGCTGGCTGCACTCGACTTGCCTGCCGCCAAAGACTGCTTGAAAATGGCTTTAAAAGAAGGGATAGATGCAACACAACCGTTTCTGCGCTCCACACTGAACGAAAAAATCTTGGAGAAGGGGATAGCGGATTTGTATAGTTGTTCGTGGAGGCAATTATAAATGGTGGTAAAGTTATGTGCGGAAGCGAAAGACGGCTCATTTGTGCCTATATTGGAAATGAGAGAAAATGAGGAATTTCCTGGTGTTTGCATAATCGGAGAAACCGGCGCCCCGCAGGCCTTTTTAAAAGATGAAGAAAATGATAAAATAATTGTGCTGGATATCACGAAGGTGATTTATCTGCTTGCTTTTCCCCGACCCGGGGAATTTTTGCTTGGGAAGATGTTAGACAAAAAATTGCGCGAAGAAATACTAGAAAATCCGAGCAAATTTTCGATGGTAAAAATCTTTGAAAAAGACAACATAAATGCGTTTGCCTGCTACGACCTGTTCTTGATGTCTATCCTCAGCGACGATTATAATATAATAGGAAATATCCTATCAAGGAATGAAGAAATCAAACAGAGAGTGCTGAGCGGTTTTGCCCTGTGGACTGTCGAATATACTGCCACACTCCGCTGTTGCCACATAGAAAGCTACGCTCCCTGCCATACAGATCTCCTCACAAGTAGCGATATTGCCAGACAATTCGAAAATGAGCAGCGGGTGGAGGTTGGGGGAGATTACTACTATTTTTCGGACCACCCTTTCTACCGCGACTTCTTCATCCTCGTGAAGCTGAACGAGGGAAAAGCGAGGGAAATTTCGAAAGACGCTGCTAAAAAGGGCATAGATTTTGTATATCCCAAACTCCGCCAAACACTGGATGAAGAAATTCGAGAAAAAGACAGGGGCGATCTGATAGAACTATTTTTCACGAAGAGAGATCAAACATGAATTTCTTGGTGCGGCAGGCGGGATTTGAACCCGCGTCACGAGCGTGGCAGGCTCGTGTCCTAACCAAGCTAGACTACTGCCGCCAAGTATAAATTTCCTCGACGGTGCTTATAACAGCATCGTCGGCAGTCGCAATGAAAACAAACTTTAGCTATCTGCGGGCTTTTCTCGTGGAGCTAGGAACAGGTAGAGAATGCTGAAAATTGCCACCGCCACCGAAGCCTATTTAAGGGGGCTACTCACTATTTTTTTTGGTGGCGGGATGAATGTGACCATAATAGCGTGGATAGGAAATAAGACCTTTCGCATTGAAGGAGACTACGAGGAAATACAAAAGATTATGAAGGAATTTGAAGAAAAAACGAGTGGCGCGGCTGAAGAACCGATCTACGCGACGCTCGATGTTGAAACAAAACCCGAGTTGAGCGCCGAGGAGATGAGGAAAATCATAGAAACTGTTGAAGGATATGGTTGGGTTTTTCGCGGCTTGGCTGCCTATCTTGAGCCTGACTCCGCAGGCCCTATTCCGTACATAGTGCTCCTATTCGGAATGCCGTAGAGCGGAGGGCATTCATGAAGTTATGGCTACTTCCGGCAGGTGGCAAGGAGCGAATTCTTTTAGCAAGGCAAGAGGATTTTGAAAAATGGTCGGAAGAGGGCTTTACTGGCTTGTTTATCGACATTCCAGAAGACTACCCTTGCTTTTTATCGATGGATACTACGCCGCCACTAAAGAAAAATAAACCATTCGAGGTGATCAGCCCAAGCATCGTTTTGTATAGTCATTATACAGGTAAATTTATCTGCGCTCCAAGACCCGCCATTCTCAAATTAATCAATAAAAACCCCGACCGACTTTGTATCAGAGAAGCAAAGGATTGTTGGGGCGGTATAAAAATTTTTGTTTCATGCAGCCCATTCTTCATTCTTTCCTTTCCCCGCCACCCATCACAACTTGTTTGGTGGTTCCCTCTTTTAGGGTCTGACAGTGCCTTTCTATCGCTTTTGGAATGCGAGGCTGTCTGGGGCATTGCTACATATATTGTTGCTCGTGACTACCCGCGCTACATAGAGCAGATGAAACCAGTACCCCGCGGTTTTGTCACGCGAAGTGAAAAAGTCGAAGAGTTGCTGAGAAGTCAGGAGATCATCCTTAAGGAAAGGGAGAGAACATACTATTGCTCCAACCACTTATTTTTCACTTATTTCTTCGACCTGCTCGACGGGTGCCGCAGCAAAAATAGAAACGATATACCACCAAAGATTGCGAAAATGGCTTTGGAGGAAGGTCTTGATAAAACGCTTCCTATATTACTTGGAGAGCGTACCCGCGTTTGTTAGCTTTTCTATTATTTTTGACAACCTCTCGTAATCAAAACCGAGTTCTCTTATTTGTTTTTCATAGCGTGGCGACCGCCTTCTCAACCATTCCCAATCCTTTTGTTGGATGACTCCTTCTTCCATGAGCCTTTCAAAGAAATCGCGGACTCTCCAAGCATCTGGCAGGTCGTAGCCTTTATAATTCCCCTGCAACAAGCAGAACGATACCATTCCAGAGCGTTCCTGACATTGGCGGCGGTCAAAAAAGGCTTTTTTCCATTATCTTTGGGATGGCATCCTCGTTTATGATCTCCCAACACCGCTTCGCCTGATTCCATTTGCAATTGGACTTTATCAATTGTTCATTTCTCCCATAAAAATCGTAGTCACAGTAGAGCTTTTTTACTTCTATTTTTGGCGCGCCCGCCCCACCACCATTAAAAAAACAAAAATAAACAATTAAATAGGCGGTCGAACCAGTATTATCTGTTAAAAAAGGTGATGAGGGCTTGAATAGAAAGGCGCTGGCAATCGTAGCAATAATCATTACGGCGGTTGCCTCTGCTAACCTCGTTGGCGCGGTGCACACTGCAGAAGTTTCGGTAAACCCCCGAAAGGTCAGGAGCGGGGAACTAGTGATCTTTGATATCAAGATAACAAACTCTCCTGATAGTGCAAACGGCATCGTAGCGGTAAGGATTACTGTTCCCCAAGGATGGTCAAGCCCCTACCCGCTCGTCCGCATTGGGAAAGATAACAATGTAAGCGTGCTCGCAAGCGATAACATAGTATATCTTCCAGCAGGGACAATCGTCTTCCTTATGGGAAGTGACAATATTTACTTGCCCGAAAACACCGCATTGATTGTAAAGGAAAACAAATGGATTTATGTGCCGCCCGTCGGAAACACACAATTGTTGGAGGATGTTGAAGTCAGGGTAGGGAGCGGGGGCATATTCACAGAAAATGTTTGCTTTGAAAACTTCCTTGTTGCAAAAGATTTAGCCATCGGTTATCCAACTATGAAGGCGCTGGTTTTAGGCCAAGATGTTTTAGCCATTAGAACAGGACAGACAACGGTACGGCTACCGGAAAACACCTTTCTTAGAACAGCTGGCGATATGGTGGTCGCATTGCCCGATAACACAGTAAAAAGCGCCGAAAATATAAATGCTATTTTGAAGGACAACACAGTGACTCTCGTAACAGACAAACCGCAGAACTTGATGGGTTGGGTGTTGCCACGCGGGCGCAGTATCCAGCTTTTGGACAACGAGGTTGTCATCCCTGCAGGTAGCACAATACAGCTAACGAGGGCGACGGTGGCGAATATAATCAATATTCCAGACAACACTGCTGTTATAAGAAAGAAGGGGCAGGAGCTAGATGTTACATCTGCAATTTTAGAAAATGTACCAAAAGAATGGTCTGTGACTGGTGCCACCAATTATGTGGAATGGGCCGGCGGTCAAATCGCTCCAGGCTCAACCGCAACATTTAAAGTAGCTCTGGAGATCACAAACGCTGGTGGTTTTTACAATTTAGCCGTGACAACCGTGGATACAGCGAATTTTGCAAGAAACTGGTTTATTCCGATAGAGGTCGACAACAAGCCGCCGGTACCCATTATTGAAGTTAGCAGAAGATGGGTTAAGGGCAACGAACCTGTAGAAATTGTTTTGATGTGCGACGAGCCGTTCACTTTTGAGAATGCTGAAATATGGGAAAACGGAATGGCTCCAGCCCTGCTTACCCTCACTCCCAACCATGACAGAACTGAGTGGCGGGGAATATATACAACAGAAAACGATGCGCACTATAACAACGATGGTTTTGTGACGGTCAGAGTAAACAGTTTGAGGGACAATGTGGGAAACGAAGTGGCTTTTGTCAAATTTGATAATGTTGTTTTCATTGACCGGCGCAGGCCGCCCGCACCTAATCTTGCAAGCATAGGGTTGCCCGCAGGCATTGAAAATAAAAACAGGTTCGTTATTAATACCACCCTCTCGGATGCTAATGATAACTTATTGTTCACACCGCCTGGTTATACACCCGAAGGTATAAAGCTTGAGATCTTATTGGACAACGAAGTAGTCGCCAGCGGGGTTGCGGACTGGACAGGACTGGTAAGCTTTGAGCTTATTATTCCAGACGGCAAGCACACAATTGCAGCCAGGTTAATAGACAAAGCAGGCAATGCCGGCGATTTGGCGATGGATAACTTGATCGTTGACACGCACCCGCCGGAAATAACAATTCGTTTATTTTCAATTTCTGGGGATGAAATCTCCGACATATTCACAAACGAGAACAGGCTGACCATAAAAGTGCTTTTTGGTGATGGCGTTCTTGGGATCGAAAACAAGATGGCTTGGCCGGATCTCTTTGAAAACGAGAATTTATATAAAGGGTATTTTGTTGTCGTGCGGGCGCTTGAAAATAACGATAATATAACCTTGGCGCCAGTAATATACCCTGATGTGGACCCGTTCAACAGCCATATTTTTGAAAACACCATTTGCTTACCTGAGGGAGCTTACGAGATTGTGGCGATGGCAGGAGATGGCTACCACAAAGCAGCTGCTTCGGCTCGTTTAAATATAGATAAAACTCCTCCACCTCCACCGACAATCACAACCGCGTTATATAGAGAAACAACAAAGGAACAGCCCTACCTTGCAAGGCGGTCGCATTATTCTATTTCAGGGGCCGCTGAAGCGGGGACGATTGTAAGGGTTTTGGCAAACCTATACAACTTAAAGACGGGTGCACTGGTCAGATCTGGCATAGTCCTGAGTGTCGCAAGTACAAATGCTATCGGCGAGTGGTCTACAACATTTAACATATCCAACTACAAAGGGTTTGTTGTAGAGGTTGTTGCTGAAGCAAGCGACATCGCGGGAAATAACAGCTCCAGAACTTTATACGGTTATCTGTTATACGACAACACACCCCCGCTGATAGAAATCGAGGTGAGAAACATAAAAACAGACAGGAGTTCTGTCATCCTCGCGGGCACCATAAAAATAGACGATTGGGAGTATTATGACAGTGTCTTTGTGGTGGTTAGCCCTGCAGGTGCTTCTTTTTATCTCGACAGAACAACAGGCAAATTCACAATTAGTGTCCCCTTGGTAGACGGCAGAAATCAGGTAGCAATCACAGCGATGGATGCTGCTGGCAACTCTTATTCCACGGCAGTCTTGATAGAAAAAATGGCTGGAGTACTGTGGGAGCTTTATGTAATAATCTTGGTCCTCGTGGTCCTCGCTTTGCTGGCTTTCTATACAATCGGAAGGGGGCGCGCTGGAAAAAGATCTCGATAAAACCCTTCGGTAGTTTGGATCGTCACCACCAGTAACTGGTAGTACTACCAGTTGCTTTCCTCATATATAGCTCTTTCGGATTTCTTCAGCTCCGAGTGTATTAATGGATATACTGCATCTATTCCCTCCTTCGGAGCTAATGCTTGCTACCTCCTCCGATGTGGGGAAAAAAACAAATCAGATGTGAGCAACCCTCTTTTTTGATCTTGCTTTCAGGATTGCCCTTATGCGAGAAACTTCCCGTCTGGTAAGAACGCCTCTCTCACCAGCCAAACAAACAAGCTCCTCCAGCTCGCTCTTTGTTATTCCTGCATAGTGCCTGTGCAAATCTCTGTTTCCAACCACCACACCGATCAATTTTGTTATTATTCTCGAGAGGGGGGTGAACAAAACAGCGCTTGCCTTCGCAACGGATGCAAATTTAAAAGCAATTTTCTCGTTCTTTATGCCCGCGGTTTTTGGGAGCATTTCTGCAAAACAGATTACCATGATTATGTAGGACGCTGTTATTATCGTGCCGAAGCGTCCTCCAAACAAGGACCATGTTGCGTGCGCAATAAGGATGGACGAACACATATTGCAAAGGTTGTAACCTATTATAAAACTGCAAACGAGCTCATGCGGTTTCTTTAATAGTGCGAGTATTGTTGCAGCGCCACTGACCTTTTCCCTCACAGCCCGTCTCAGGTTTGCCCTGCTCAGCGAAACTATTGATGTCTCGACGGCTGAGAATATGGCTGACAAGGTAAAAAGGAACGCTGCAACTACCAACTCCGCCGCTGCCAGCATCCTAAATAAAAAAAGGAAGTTAAGATATTTAAAAAAGCTTACTGCGGTTTTTGGAAAATCAACACATAGTTATGCTTTATCAGGAGACAATTTTTGCCCTCAGTAAACCTGAGCCTAAATGCGCTTGTTCTCATCGAGCGCTCGCCCCTCAAAATCCAGATTGCGATGTCCTTAATTTTGAAACCTGTTTCCAGCCCGAGTTGCGTGAGATAAAAACCTAAAGGAATCAAGTAGCCCCTCTCCCCAATGTCGCCAATTGTAATGCAACAATATCCGCCGGGCTTTAAGGCTTGGAATATTTGCTGGAAGACTTTTCGCATATCGTTTAAAAACTCCTCTAAAGTTTTGTCCAAACTCAGGTCGCCTTCAACGGCCCCGCCGTGCTCCTTCGAATATTCGATCGCTTTCCAATATGGTGGGTGGGTAACTACACAATCTATTTTACCTTTGAGGTCACGAAATTCCGGCATTTCCAAAAAGCACCTGGCGTCTCCAACTCTTGCTATTTGCTCATATTTTCCAGGAGTAATAGCCAATTTTTTATTTGTTATTTCAATCATCTCTGGAACAATATCGATGCCAATGCCTTTTCTGTTGAGAAGTTTGCATTCCACAAGCGTAGTTCCACTACCAACAAAACAATCAAGCACAGTATCGCCCTCCTGAGAATAACGCAAAATACAATTTCTTGCGATTTGCGGCGGATACCAACCGTGAAAATCTATTAAACCGTGGGAGGAGGTCCTATCGGCTTCTCCAAAGTCCCAAACTGAAGTTTTCTCGATTTCTTCTTCAAATGCTTTTTCCTTTTCGATAAGTTTTACCCCATTTACCAGAATGCCCAAACTTGGATTGCATTGATAGGAGCGTGGCGTCTCGAACTTTTCAGGGTTCGCCAGCACCCAAATATAAATCTCCTCGCTCTTTGGTAAAAGATGTTTTGGGTATTTTTCGATGATTGGGTGTGCGCCGCTTTCAATCTCCTTTTTTGTCGTTTTTATGGAGTCAACTATTTCCACTGTTCCGATGGCTTTGTTAAGCGGGTATTTAGTTGTGTCAATAAATCCTTTCGGGCATGCTTTTTTATCTGGTTTTTTAGATGTCAGAAGTAGCACTTTCCCTCTGACTTTCGTGTTATAGCTCCGCAACAAAGCCCTTATTTTGCCTTCTATGACCTCATTAGCATATGGTTGCGCCAGCCTCAGTCCTTTATCGGGAAGAGCCTTGACATTTTTCGCACCTTTCTAAACAAATTAGGGGGAGAGAAGGGGAGAAAACAAGGAGGTGATCGAGCCGCAGGTTCCCCTACGGCTACCTTGTTACGACTTAGCCCCCCTCGCGAAGCCCAAGTTCGATCCGCCCAACAAGAGCGGACCTCACTTGGACCTCACTCGGGTGGCTTGACGGGCGGTGTGTGCAAGGAGCAGGGACATATTCACCGCGGGGTAGTGACCCGCGATTACTACGGATTCCATCTTCACGAGGGCGAGTTGCAGCCCTCGATCCGAACTGAGGGCGGGTTTGGGGATTGGCTCCCCCTTACGGGGTCGCAACCCATTGTCCCGCCCATTGTGTCCCGCGTGTGGCCCAGGGGATTCGGGGCATACTGACCTACCGTCGCCCGCTCCTTCCTCTGGCTTAGCGCCAGCGGTCCCCCCAGAGTGCCCGGCCTCCCGCCGATGGCAACTGGGGGCGCGGGTCTCGCTCGTTGCCTGACTTGACAGGACGCCTCACGGTACGAGCTGACGACGGCCATGCACCACCTCTCGGCTAGTCCGGCAGGGTCTTTAGCCAGGCCTTCATCCAGCCGTCGCCCCTGGTAAGGTGTGTGGCGTTGAATCCAATTGAACCGCAGGACCCACCCGTTGTGGTGCTCCCCCGCCAATTCGTTTAAGTTTCAGCCTTGCGGCCGTACTTCCCAGGCGGCGGGCTTAACGGCTTCCCTCCGGCACCGAGTGTCCTCGAAGGAACACCCAGCACCTGGCCCGCATCCTTTACTGCTGGGACTACGGGGGTCAGCCTTCCCATGTCGCCATGGGGGCAGGACTATATCATTCTCTGAAGCTCCGCCAGCGGGACTTCTTTTCATTGAGGTGTTTCCACACAACCTCTTCTGGAAATCCCGTTGCAGCGGACACTTCAGAGACCCAGCGTTTCTGGGCGCGTGCGTCTTTGTAAAGCAACAAAAGTTTCGGCAGTACTGACTCTACCTTGGCGAATGGCGCCACGATGCGGAGAAGTTTTTTCAGGCTCTCGGCTGACCTTATCCAGACTCTGTATACATCGCTGCCTTTCCTGACTCTTCCCACTCTCGCTTTGATCCCCCAAACCTTACGAAGGTATTTGCAGAACACCAATTGTCCTTTGAGCGGCACCCTGTCTGTGCAGATAACGCCCCTGCGCCCGTTGCCTATTATTGAACCGTTGTCGAACCAAATTATTGCGAGCGACAGCGGCGTCATCATATTAAGCCATTTTCTCCTTACCCTCAATTTCCCTCTCTTGTGTGTTAGTTCGTATAGTTTTGTGAGCTCTGGCAGCGCTCTGCTGCAGTAGTGTAACTTTGGATATTTGCTTAGCCCATCGGGTGGTTGTTCGTGCCAGCACCTCTCTCCGGAAATCTCCTTCAGTAGCGACACTTTCCACATGAAATAGTCCCTTTGTTTTGCTGAGTGCCTAAAGCAGAATCGTGCATTTTTGTAGCCTCTTTGTATCACTAGGCTGCCATCGCCAAGGAGACTGCCTAACACCACTGCCTGTGCTTCTTTTGACAAAGATGATGTTTTCATCATCATCTTCTGTCACCACACGCGCCCTAGTCTCTACGGGGTCGCTTTTAGCGACTTCCCTCGGTGTTGCCTCGCCCTCCAAGGACGAGGTTCCACCGATACAGCTGGGTGCGCACCCTGGTATCGCTACCAGGGGGGACACTTTGTAGTATCTAATCCCCTTTGCTCCCCCAGCCTTCGCCCCTCACCGTCGGGTCCGTTGTCGCTAGGCGCCTTCGCCACCGGTGGTCCCCCGGGGATTACAGG